>ENA-UOOK01003459-UOOK01003459.1-fermentation-metagenome-genome-assembly--contig:-NODE-3459-length-17942-cov-15.796388_pt1 | contig 17942 bp, 18 predicted proteins | sample MGYA00245777_ERZ724023 | MGnify/ENA primary metagenome ERZ724023 (study PRJEB28704, sample SAMN03018312) | fermentation metagenome | biome: anthropogenic terrestrial biome; feature: soil...
ATCTGTATAATTAACGTTAGTTAAAAAAATAAGGCAGTACAATAACAATTGTTCAGCAAAAGTTCAATTATTGTTAAAAGGAGGTAATATGGATCCTGTGGCATTCAAAATTTTTGGAATTGAAATAATGTGGTATGGTGTTTTCATATCCTTAGGAGTCTTGCTCGGAATAGTGATAGCACTGAAAGAATGCAGGAGAACAGGCTTTAAAGAAGATAATCTTCTTGATTTTTTGCTCATAGCAATTCCCACTGCAATAGTTGGTGCCCGAGCATATTACGTAATATTTTCCTGGGACTTTTACAGACAGAACCCATCTGAAATAATTAATATAAGACACGGTGGACTTGCCATACACGGAGCCCTCATTGCAGGAGTTATAGTAGGTATATTATTCTGTAAAAAAAGGAAAATTAATGTTCTTGAACTGCTTGACATAGTTATGCCAAGTGTTGCCCTGGGACAGGCAATAGGAAGGTGGGGCAACTATGTTAACCAGGAAGCCTATGGAGGTCCAACTAATTTACCCTGGGGAATTATTGTCAACGGTCAAAAGGTTCATCCCACGTTCTTATATGAATCGGTAATGAATATTATCGTATTCATATTTCTGTTGTGGTTCAGAAAAAATAAAAAAACAACCCATGGGCAGGTTTTTGCTCTATATATGATTTTGTATTCTGTGGTGAGATTCTTTGTCGAAGGTCTGAGAACAGACAGCCTCATGTTTATGGGAATGAGAGTAGCCCAGTTAATCAGCATCCTTTCCATCATAGCAGGAATCGGATTATGGATATATCTAAAAAAGAAAAAACCGTTAAACCAATGATAAAACAGGAGATTCCTTGGCATAGCCGAAAAATCTCCTGTTTTATCTCTATCTTAATTTTGCTTCAAATTTTTTTTCAAGTTCATTAAGTATCTTGTTGTGGATTTTTTCAACCTCTTTTTCCTTTAATGTGCGTTCTTTGTTCCTGTAGGTAATTGAAAATGCACAGCTCTTATATCCTTCTTCAATATGCTCTCCCTTGTAAACATCGAATAGCTCCACACTTTCTATCAGGTGAGGGTTTGCAGCTGAAATAACTTCAATCATAGCACCCACCGACGCAGTTTCCTCAACAATTACTGCAATGTCTCTCACCATGGCAGGATACTTTGGAAGAGGCTGGTACTTCCAATCAGTATTTTTATGTTCAAGAAGTTTTTCAATATCTATCTCCGCCAGTAAAACCTTGTTATCCAAACCATAGTTATCAAGTGTCTTAGGACTTACTTCGCCATAAATACCGATACATTCGTCATTTACATACATTGCTGCTGACCTTCCTGGGTGAAATGTGGGATTATCTATCAGTGCTCTCAAGGTGACGGCTATGCCGAGCCTTTGAAGCAATGCTTCAATAATTCCCTTTAAGTCATAAAAATCATATTTCCCAAACATTCCTATACAAAGTTTTAGCTTTTCATAAGGCTCCTGGCTCACAGGCTGTTCCCTCGGAATGAAAACACTGCCGATTTCGTATAATTTAGCATCATCAACACCTCTGTTTGAATTCCTTTGAACAACTTCCAGCATGTTGGGAATCAAAGTTGTTCTCATTGAACTGAAATCTTCTCCAAGAGGGTTTAAAATTTTGACATAATTTCTAAGGTGGCTGTCTTCAGGGGCATTTATGCTGTCATAGCATTTAGGGCTTATAAATGAATAGGTGGTAATTTCATATAGACCCATACCGCAAAGTATTGTTTTTATATGATCCTCCAGCATACGTTTATTAGATTTTCTCCCTACCTTTGTACTTCCTAACAATGGACTTGGAGGTATATTTTCAAATCCATACAACCTTCCTACTTCCTCTATTAAGTCTGCCTCCTGCTGGATGTCAGTCCTGAAATAAGGGATTTTGCTGATTATCTTTTCACCATCATATACGGATTCAATCTCAAGCGTGTTTAAATTATTCAGCATATTATCAACAGAAATTTCTATTCCAAGCAACTCTTTAACCCGATGAGGCCTCAATGTCACGACAGGAGGAACATATTCACTCTTTCCTGCTTCCAAATATCCTCCCACAACAGTTCCTGCTCCAATCATTTCAATTAACTGGCATGCTCTCTTTGCCGCTAATTCAGTCATAACATGACCCATGGGTTTTTCATTTCTTGCAGATGCTTCAGAGCGCATTCCTAGCTTCTTTGAGGTCTCTCTAATAGACTTCGGATTGAAATTGGCACTTTCCAGCACCATAATTTTGGTGTTCTCACTGATTTCCGAGTGATAGCCACCCATTACCCCGGCAATGCATGCAGGCTTTTCTCCATCAGCAATAACCAGCATATTTTCATCAAGATTTCTTTCGTTCTGATCAATTGTTACTATTTTTTCTCCTTTTTCAGTTCTCCTTGCTATTAGCTTTCTGCCTTCTAAAGCTTTCAAATCATATGCGTGGAGAGGCTGCCCCAGCTCAAGCATTACAAAGTTGGTAACATCTACTATATTGTTTATGGGTCGCATCCCCGCATCCATTAATGTTCTTTGCATCCAAAGTGGAGATGGTCCGATTTTTATATCCTTTATTACCTTGGCATAAAAGCGCGAGCATAAATCCTCATCTTTAATTTCCACTGCATTTAAGTAATCTGTTATTATTCCTTCTTCATGCTTAATTTCTATTTCGGGGAACTTGAAATGTGTTCCCAGTGTGGCAGCAGTTTCTCTCGCCATCCCCACAATATTTAAGCAATCAGGCCTGTTGAAGGTTATTTCAACCTCAAATGCACTCCCTGTAAGCTCCAACACATCCTTAATATCTTTTCCCAGCTCGGTGTCTTTTGGCAGTATGGCTATGCCGTCTCTTGCTTCCTTGGGAATAACCTTGTCATCAAACCCCAGCTCTTCATAAGAGCACATCATTCCATAGGAGGGAAGCCCGCGCAAATTTGATTTCTTAATTTTAAGCCCTGTAGGCAGGACTGCTCCTTCCAGACAAACAGGGACAATATCTCCTACCTTCACATTCTTTGCACCCGTAATAATTTGTACATTTTCGTCCTTGTTTATATCGATTTGCGTAACAACCAACTTGTCAGCATTGGGATGCTGAACCAATTCCACAATCTTGCCTGTCACAACATTTTCAACTTCCTTTGTATAATCGATTACAGCATCTATATGAGAGCCTGTAAGTGTTAATTTATCTGATAATGTTTTATCGTCTGTATTAATTTCAACATATTGTTTCATCCATTTAATAGGTACTAACATTTTCTTAACCTCCTAAAACTGTTTCAAGAATCTAACATCATTTTCAAATAGCAACCTGATATTTGGAATCCCGTATTTTACCATAGCTACTCTGTCTATTCCCATGCCAAAAGCATAGCCTGAATAAACTTCAGGATCTATTCCACAGTTTCTGAGAACATTGGGATGAGTCATACCGCAGCCAAGAAGCTCCATGCTCCAGCCTGTTCCGTGGCATGAGGGACATCCCTTGCCCATGCATATGGGACAGGACACATCCACTTCTGCGCTTGGTTCTGTAAATGGAAAATTATGCGGTCTGAAACGTGTCCTCATATTGCTTCCGAATAGTTCTTTTATGAACTGGTCAATTGAGTCTTTCAGATTAGCTAATGTCACACCTTTGTCTACAACCAGACACTCCATCTGATGGAACATTGGCGAATGAGTGTCATCCACATCATCAAAACGGAATGTCCTGCCTGTGCATACCATTCTTACCGGAAGTTTTCCTTCCTTTACAGCTTCTTTCATAGCTCTTATTTCTACAGGTGATGTATGGGTTCTGAGAACCAGGTTATCTGAAATATAAAATGTATCTGAACGATCTCTTGATGGATGGTCATATGGAGCATTCAGGTCGTCAAAGTTATTTTCAACCGTTTCAATTTCTGGACCTTCCATTACATCATAGCCCATGCGCATAAATACGCTCTCCAATTCTTCCTTAACTTGCATTAAAGGGTGTCGCCTTCCGATTGTTGGAATTCTTCCGGGCATTGTTATGTCAAGAGTTTCGGATTTAATCTTTTTTTCATGCTCTCTTAAATTTATGTTTTCCTTAACAGACTTAATTTCCTCTTCTATAACAGCACGCACTTCATTTGCCATCTTCCCCATTTCCGGTCTTTCCTCTTCAGACAAGCTTCCCATTGACCTTAATATCAATGTCAGCTCTCCCTTTTTTCCCAAATACTTAACTCTTAATTTTTCAATATCTGCGTTGTCATTGCATTCTTTTAACTGATTCAATGCTTCTGTTTTTAACTTTAAAAGCTGCTCTTTCATATATACTCCTTCATTTTTGAATAATTATAAAAAGCTCCCCCTCATAAGAGGCGAAGCTTCGCGATACCACTCTTGTTCACTTTCAATTCAACAATGCCCATCTTCTTTAATTTGTTATATTTCCAAGATTAAACTTTCTGTTGAGATTGAAAGCCTCGTATATTTAACGGAATTACCGTACAAAACTACTGCTGCTTCATTTTGCAAGCTCTAAAGTGAATGTTCGGTATAAATGCTTAAAATCATTTTCAGCCTGCGATGATTTTTCTCTATAAAACATTACCTCATACCTACTACCTTTTTCATTGCTTTTGAATATTAATATTAAGATTGTTTTCAATTAAAGTTAATTATAGCAGATGGCTGTTTTTATTACAACAGTTTTTTTCTTATTTCATAAATGCTTATACCTGCCGCTATCGAAGCATTTAATGATTCCGAAAGTCCAGTCATTTTAATTGTAACACCCATGTGAGAACTCTCTGCTATTTCCCGGGAAACGCCCTGACCCTCATTCCCTACTACCACACATATTTTTTCATTCATATCTATATCTTCAAATGAATGCTCTGAATCGACTACAGTAGATATAATTAAATACCCTGATTCTTTTAATTGATTAAGCATTTCTTTATCACTGTCTGAATGAATGAAGGGTACTCTAAATATTGCTCCTGCAGAAGCTCTCACAACCTTTGGATTATATTCATCCGCACAACCTTTGTTTAATATGACTGCAGCAGGTCCAAAAGCATCTGCAGTTCGGATTATGGTTCCAAGATTTCCCGGGTCTTGGATTCGGTCGCACATTATGGCAAATTTAAAATCATCTATTGTTTTAGTATTTTTTTTTCTATTTATCACAGCAATTACGCCTTGGGAGCTCATTGTATCTGCAACTGTTTTAAATACATTATCTTGGCAGATTATAATTTCTATTTCAGATTTAAGCGCAAAGTCATAAATTTCTTTTGTCTGTGTTTTTATTAATGTATTTTCGTTAAATACCAAACTCTTTATATGAGCCTTTTCGCCGATTGCCTCTTTGATAAACTTAATTCCTTCAACAATAAATGCATTTTCTTCATCCCGCCCCTTTTTTGAGCTAAGGGAACGTACACACCTGATTTTACCGTTATCTTTACTTTTTATAATATCCATGATCTACCTACCGGGTTAGGAATATTACAGTCTTAGCTTGCCTAACTTATTTTTACCTGCTCTACAAGGTTTGTAAATCCTTCTGGGTCATATATTGCCATTTCTGAAAGCATTTTTCTATTAATTTCAATGTCGTTTTGTTTTAATAGATTTATGAACTTGCTGTATGATAAACCGTTTTGTCTTGCGGCAGCATTAATTCTTGCAATCCAAAGCTGTCTGAATTCTCTTTTTCTTAACTTTCTTCCCACATAAGCGTATGAAAGTGACTTCATAACTGCCTGGTTAGCTGTTCTATATAATTTACTTTTTGATCCGTAATATCCTTTAGAAAGCTTTAATACTTTTTTATGGTTTTTCTTGGCATTTACGGCTCTTTTAACTCTTGCCATTTAATTTTCCTCCTGTATGTTACCGATTAGTATGGTAATATTTTTCTTATTCTATCCGAGTCCGCACTTGAAACTAATGTGCCTTTTCTTAAATTTCTTATTGATTTAGAAGCTTTTTTACCTGTAAAATGATTTTTTCCGGCTTTTGATCTTTTAATTTGTCCGCTTCCGGTCTTAGAAAATCTTTTTGCTGCTGATCTGTTAGTTTTTAATTTTGGCATAACAGTTCCTCCTTAATGTTATTTTTTTGGAGCTAAAAACATAATCATGTTTTTACCTTCAACTATTGGTTGTTTATCTATAACAGAATACTCTTTTGTCATTTCAGCAAATTGCATCAGCACTTCCCTGCCCACATCCATGTGGCCAAGCTCTCTTCCCCTGAACCTGATAACAACTTTAACTCTGTCCCCGTCTTCGAGGAACTTGCCCGCATTCTTTGCCTTAACGCTCAAATCATGCTCCTCAATATTCGGAGTCATTCTAATTTCTTTAACACTGATAACCTTTTGTTTCTTTTTTGATTCCTTTTCTTTTTTCGCCTGAGAATATTTGAACTTACCGTAGTTCATAATTCTGCAAACCGGCGGGGTTGCTGTAGGCGATACATTTACTAAATCCAATTTTTTGCTTTCGGCAATTGCCAAAGCCTCTTTAGTACTGATAATACCTAATTGACTTCCATCAGAGTCAATGACTCTTACTTCCTTTTCACGAATTTGTTCGTTGATTTGAAGTTCTTTTATAATTTACACCTCCAAAAAATAAATTATTATCGATTTTTAATAGCATAATCGTAACACAATAAAAGATAGCGTATCACCGCTATCTTTAAACAATACAAAACTATCACTGCATTTATTTATTAACCCTACTAACAGTCTAATACAGTCTGAAGACGCCATAAGGTGAGAAGCGGTAACCTCTTCTTGAATCTACTACAGTATATACAACATTACAATAAATGTCAACAATTAATTTTTTAATTATGTCATAACTTTTTCTGTTATGGTAAAGATAAATTTATCAAAATTAAATTGTTCAGGAGGTAAAATGAAAAATAAATATTTTTATTTAACAATTTCATTTATTGTATATAATATTATTATTTTAATAATATCAAATAAATATTCTTTGTCAATATTTTTTTTCCTTCCAATGATATTTTATACTGTTTACATGGTCAGAACACTTGGGAAATCCGGGAGGAAAAACGAAGAGAGGGATTCTGAAATCTATATGGAGGAACCAATTGAAATTGTAGGTTCAACAACATATTTCGAAAAGAAGAAGACCGAAGAACCGAAAATTCAAATTGGTTTTGATGATGTTGCCGGATTAGAGGAAATAAAGGAGGATCTGGCAGATATAATCGACTTTCTTAACAATGAAGAGAAATACAGGTCAATGGATGCCAAGGTGCCAAGAGGAGTGCTTTTATATGGTCCTCCCGGCACAGGCAAGACATTAATTGCAAAAGCAATTGCCGGAGAAGCAAGGGCAACATTCATATACTCCAGCGGTTCTGAATTTGTTGAAAAATACGTAGGTGTTGGCGCAAAAAGAGTGAGAATGATATTTGAGAGAGCCAGAAAGGAAGCACCAAGCATAATTTTCATAGACGAAATTGATGCGCTTGGAGCAAAACGTAATTCAGAAAGCAACAACGAAAAGGATCAGACGCTGAATCAGCTTTTGATTGAGCTGGATGGTTTCAATAATACCAGCAATGTAATTGTAATAGCTGCAACCAACAGAATCGATCTGCTGGATGAAGCATTACTTCGCCCCGGTCGTTTTGACAGGAAAATTTATGTGGGAAATCCCAACTACCATTCAAGGCTGAAAATTTTGGAGGTACATACTAAAAACAAACCTCTGGATAAAAGGGTACAGCTTAAGGACATAGCCACCAAGACACACGGTTTTTCAGGAGCACAGCTTGCTAATATTGCAAATGAGGCGGCATTAAAAGCTATTAAAGATAAATCTAAAAAAATAAATGCCGAAAACTTCGAATTTGCTATTGAAAAAATTGCCGCAGGTCTGGAAATCAAGCATTCGACTGTTTCGGAAAAGGAAAAAAGGACTGTTGCATTCCATGAAGCCGGGCACGCAGTAGCAGCTAAAATACTGAACATAGATAAGGTACAAAAAATATCTATTATTCCAAGAGATAAGGCTTTAGGTTACGTGCTTAAGTTTCCCACGGAAGATAAGTTTCTATATACAAAAAAAGAACTTTGCGACAAGGTAACTGTGCTTTTGGCTGGAAGGGCTTCGGAAGAAGTATTCATAGGAGAAGTTTCCACCGGAGCTTCAAATGACATAAAAGAATCAACAAATATTATTTATGAAATAATTTGCAGCTACGGCATGGGTAAAAATACACAAAACACCTGTATAGATGAAAGAGTATTTAAATATTACCTCGGCAGCATCAAGGACGAAGCATCAGAAATGTCAAAGGATGCTTATGAAAGAGCTCTTACACTTATAAGAGAAAACGAATCAACCGTAAGAAAGGTAGCAGAGCATCTGATAAAAAATGAAACAATGAATGCGGAAGAACTTGATGATATAATGGATGAAAAAAAGAAAAGAGCGCTGATCTGAAATATAGGTGAACGATGGATAAAGGATTGCTGAACAAATGAAAAGGGACGGATTTTCCGCCCCTGATAATCTTTTGCTATTTGTAATATGTCATTGGATCTTTTCTAATACCATTGACTCTGACTTCATAGTGGAGATGGTTACCTGTGGATTCTCCCGTGGATCCTACCAGCGCTACCTGTTCTCCTCTTGAAACAGCTTGTCCCTTACCTACCAGCAACTTTGAGCAGTGTCCGTAAAGGGTTGCGATTCCGCCGCCATGGTCGACTATTACATAATTTCCATAGGAATAGTGGTAGCCTGCATAAATGACTACACCATCATTGGCAGACACAATGGGGGTTCCATAAGGAGCAGCTATATCTGTTCCGCCATGGATATGAGTTGATCCTGTAATCGGATGAATTCTGGTTCCGAAACCCGAAGTAATTCTGCTATACCCCGGCAATGGCCAGCCAAGCTCACCGCCTGCATACTCTACAGCACGCTGTGCGGCAAGTATGTCCTGTTCAATCTTTTTAGATTGCTCTTCCATGGCATTTTCCTGCCTTTTAATCTCATCTATATTTGTCTCTAAGCTTGCCATATAATTTTCCTTAGACCTGGAAGCAATCATAACCTCGTTTTGCTTTGCGTTTAGATTATTAATTACGGCAGTTAATTCAAGCCGTTCAGTTTCTTGTTCCACCTTTAGCTGTTCTACCTGATCCTTCTGATCGTTTATGCTTTTTAAAAGATCCACATCGCTTTCAACTATCATCTGAATCATATCCATTCTTGTCAGAGCATCCACCAAATCTTCGGCCTTAAGCAGAACATCAAGATAACCTGCGGTACCGTTCATATACATGACTCTCAGACGCTTTTCCAGCAAGTCATTATTTTCGTCAATTTCTTTATTCAGCTGTTCTATCTTTTGCTCAGACTCAGCTATCTTCATATTAATTTCCTGTTTTTGAATCTCATATTGTTCGGTTTCTAAAGTCAAGGCTCTAAGCTCATTGTCAAGTATTCTGATTTCTGATTCAATACTGTTTTTCTCATTCTTAAGACCTTCAGCCTGATTGCGAAGCTCTTTAATTTGATTTTCAACCTGTTTTTGCTTGTACTGCAAATCTGCAATGCTTCCTCCTGCTGTCACAGGAAAAACACTCAACACAGTTATAATCAGCAAGGTTACAACAACACTTTTTTTAAACATGTCCCTCTCCTATACACTTAAGAATTTTTTCAAAGAAATCAGGCTTCCCAGAATTCCTATGCCGATTCCTATAGTTAAAAATATGATTATTAAATCATTAAGAATCATCTCAACACCAACTATGTACCCGGACATACCTGAAAGCACCGCAACAAAGCGTATGGCTAAATAATTCGTAATATACCTATATCCCAGAGTAATCAGCAATATGGCTATTACAGAGCCAAAAAAGCCAAGCATTATGCCCTCAACCATGAATGGTCCCCTGACATATCCGTTTGTAGCACCTATATACTGCATAAGCTCTATTTCCTTTTGCCTGTTCAGCACGGTGATTTTAATTGTATTTGAAATTATAAATATACTTATTAATAAAAGCAGTAATATTACCCCAGTACCAATTTTTTTAACAAAGTCAGCAATCCTTATCAGACTGTTAACCGCATCTTTATGATACTGAACTTTTTCAACCCCTTCAAAAGTTCGAAGTTGGTTTTCCACATGTTCAGAATTTTCGACATCCTTCAGTTGGACTATATATGTGTTTGGAAGTGAATTATCCCTTATACCTTCCAACAGATATGCATTTTCTCCCCAGTCTTCTTTAAGTTTTTCAAGAGCATATTCCTTTGTCTGAAAAGCTACTCCCATAACTCCATCAATATCCTTGAAAGATTTTCCCAATTCCTCTATTTGCTTTTCGTCTACATCATCATACAAATAAACCGCTATTTCATCAAAGGTTTCTTTAGCTATTAGCGCAACATTATTTACATTCAAAACAATAATTAACACAAATCCCAAAATTATTAAAACAGCTGTTACCGACCCGATAGAGGCAAGTCCCATCATTCGGTTTCTCCACATGCTTTTAAAAGACTGTTTAAAAATATAATTATATTTCTTTAGGTTCATCAATACATCCCCCTGTTTTGATATCTCTGATAATGACACCACGCTTTAGCTCAACTATTCTTTTCTGATAAGCCTGAACTATATTCATATCATGGGTTGCCATTATTACTGTTGTCCCTCTTTTGTTTATTTCAGTGAGGATTTTCATTATTTCTTTTGATGTGTCCGGGTCTAAGTTCCCTGTAGGCTCGTCCGCTATTATGGTTTCCGGTTTGTTAATAACCGCACGGGCTATTGCAACCCTTTGCTGTTCACCGCCTGAAAGCTCGTCAGGATAATATTTTGCTTTGTCACTTAACCCTACCATGCTCAAAACAAGGGGAACCTCCCTTCTGACGGTTTTGGAATTGCTGCATATCATCTCCATGGCAAAGGCCACATTTTCATATACCGTCATCTTAGGCAGAAGCCTGTAGTCCTGAAAAACAAAGCCTATTTTCCTTCTGTACTGTGCAACATTTCTTTTTCTTATTTTTGTTATATCCTGTTCATTATATGTAATAATCCCTTCGCTGGGAATTATCTCTCTTAGCAAAAGCTTAATTAATGTACTTTTCCCGGCACCGCTTTTCCCAACTATGAAAACAAATTCGCCGTCATCAATTTTTAAGTTAATATTCTTAACTGCTGTGAACTCATTTTTGTAAATTTTTGATACGCTATTAAAATCAATCACTGTTCCACCTCTTACTATTTGCAATTTAATTATATAACACATTGTGACAAAAATACAACTATTATTATTTTATTTTACTTTATTTTTCAACAAAATGAAATGTTTATTTTTGGCTGTATCAAAAAAATATAACAAAAAGTCCTTCAATGTACTCAGGATGGCAAAACGCTATCCCAAGTACAGCAAAGGATCTTTTAATAAACGCAATTCCATTGCTAATACATAGTCATTAGTTCTTATATTCCTTTTCCAGCACAACTTTTTGGGGTAATTCTTTCAGATCTGTCTTTACCACTGTAAAGGGGTATGTGAGGATTTGCGCCGTAACATCTCCGGGTTTAGGATCTGTATACTTGGCGTATACCGTCAATACATTTTCTCCATCCTCATTGCTCAGTGTCAGCTTGTCAATTTCAACCTCGTAACCTGCGGTACTTTTTTCTCCCCTTGTAACTACAACAAAAATTTCATCATCTATTTTTGCGACTAAAGCTTTTTCTTTCATTCTGTAGTTTGGCAAAACTTCTGCAATCTGCTTTGGCATGTTTTCAGGATTAATTGTATCAAATCCCACATTTTCTGCACCCTTTCCTCTGAAGTATCTGAAAAAGAATAAAAGAGCAGCTATAAATACAATAATCGCAACAATGGTTACAATTCTTTTCATAAACATCCCCCCCATATATATACTCTTTATATTGTATTCTTTCACCGTGGAATTATGCTAATTAGTAAATTGGGATTAATAAATGCATTAATTCTAATAATTTTAAAATGCGGACAAATATTTGTCCTCAATATAAGTAAACAGTATATACTAATTCACTCTAAGGGAAATTTTTAATGTGAATTAGTATAATAAAGTAATTGACATTCGGGCTTGTCTTTAAGTATAATTTTAATATCAGGATAGCACAGTTAAAACTCAAAACACTTTTAAAAACAACCATTAAAATCTTGTCTTAAGAAGGGAGTTGAAATATATGTCGTGCGATTGTAGTGAATTTCAAAATATAACTGACAATTTGCAACTTTTGAATAAAAGCATTTTGGATATTGTTACAAAGCTTGACGAACAGGCATCTCTGCTCAACAGAGCAGTTTTTAAATCAGCAACTCATTGCGGATGCATCGAAATACATGCAACAAAACAATTATTTTCCAATAATAAGACTCTGGAAGAAAATCAGTTTGATCTGGATAATCACGTGGAAGGTGTGCTATGTCCTAAGTGCAGGGAAAAAATAGAAGAGGAAATGGGTGAACTGATATTCTATCTTGCATCAATGTGTTCTGCCCTTGACCTGGATTTAGACAATATAATGTCTACCAAGCTAAATCACTTAAAAACATTGGGGATTTACAACCTCCTGTAATATAAAGGAGAACTCAGGGGCTTACCGGCCATTTTGAACTTTTTACATGAAAACAGACAGAGCACTTCATTTGTAATGAAATGCTCTGCTTATATAACACAGGGAGAAGGAACATACCTCTCTCCGTAATTTAACATCTTTGGCAAAGTTCTATAAGGATTCCTCCGGTGCTTTTTGGATGGCAGAAAGCTATTTTTGCTCCGCCTGCTCCGTAGCGTGGTTTTTCATCTATCATCCTCAATCCCAGTTCCTTCATCTTTGCTATGGCTTTCTCAATATCATCAACTCTGTATGCCATATGCTGGATGCCTTCTCCATTTTTCTCTATAAATTTAGCTATGGTGCTGTCTGGGGATGTTGGCTCTAAAAGTTCAACCTCCGAATCTCCTGTGGGCAAAAATGCAACCTTTACTTTTTGCTCTTCAACAACTTCTGTCCCTGCAGATTTTAATCCAAGAACATTTTCGTAAAATTTTAAAGACTCTTCCAAGTTTTTTACAGCTATACCTATATGATCTATTTTTTTTACCATAATGATCTCACTCCTTAATTGTTTTTAAAAACTCATCTCTCACTTCGTACATATTTTTTTCTTTATTAATTACTTTATCGACCTCTGATTTTAGCTTGTTTTCGCTTGTTATGTTAGATATTACTATTTTTTTCAGCTCATACTCAATTAGCTCCGTAATCTCCAGCTCCATATTGCTTCTTCGTCTTTCTTCAAGCTTTCCGCTGTCCTTAAGATAGTCAATATGTTTTTTTATTTCCGTAACTAATTCATCAATTCCTTCATTCTTAGAGGCAGTTACTTTCACAACAGGAGGTCTTCTTTCCACGCTGGCGGCTAAATCAAGCATCATGTTTACTTCTGTTGCAGTTCTATCAGCACCAAATAAATCGCTTTTGTTTATAGCAAATATATCTCCGATTTCCATAATGCCTGCCTTAATGGACTGTATGTCGTCTCCAAGCCCGGGAACCATGACCATTACTATGGTATCTGCTGCTTTAACTATATCAACTTCTGATTGACCCACACCGACAGTTTCTATTATTATATAATCATAACCTGCCGCATCAAGTATCTTTAATGCATTTTTTGTATATTTTGAAAGCCCTCCCAGCTGACCTCTGGTACCCATGCTTCTGATGAAGACCTTCGGATTTAGAGCCAAATCCTGCATTCTGATTCTGTCTCCAAGGATTGAACCCCCAGAATAGGGGCTTGTGGGATCAACAGCTATTATACCCACTTTCTTGCCCTCGCCCACCAGTGATTTAACAATCTTATCGGTAAGCGTGCTTTTTCCTGCTCCCGGAGGCCCTGTAATGCCTATGATACTTGCATTGCCAGTAAACTTGTAAATTTTTCTTAATATTTTTTCAGCTTCCTCAGGGTTATTTTCAACTGAAGTTATAAGCCTGGCACATGCCCTCTTTTCCCCAGAAAGCATTTGCTGAATCAATTCCACCAAATCACCTCTGAACTATCAATATTATATGTCTCTCTTTAAATTACCCTTTATAAACTCTATCATTTCTGTAGTTGTAGTTCCGGGAGTAAATATTTCAGATACTCCGGCTTCCTTCAGTCCTGGAATGTCCTCATCAGGGATTACGCCTCCGCCAATTATTAAAACATCACCAGCACCTTGTTCCTTCATAAGCTCTGCAACTCGCGGAAATAAATAATTGTGTGCTCCTGATAATATACTGAGTCCCACTACATCTACGTCTTCCTGAACAGCAGCTGCAACTATCTGTTCGGGAGTCTGCCTTAATCCTGTATAAATAACTTCCATTCCGGCATCTCTAAGTGCCCTTGCAATAACCTTCGCTCCCCTGTCATGTCCGTCAAGCCCCGGTTTAGCAACTAAAACTCTGATTGGTCTCATTCTGCTCCTCCTAATTAAAGCAACACTGCCTGCTCATATTCTCCGAATACTTCTCTCATAACGCCGCATATTTCTCCTAATGTTGCATATTCCTTAACTGCTGACAAAATAAACGGCATTACATTTTCAGTTCCCTTGCAGGCTGTTCTCAGTGCTTCAAGTTTTTCTTTTACTGCTTCGGAATTTCTCACAGCTTTTACATCTTCAATTTTCTTTTTTTGCATTTCACCGACTATTGGGTCTACTCGCAAAAGCCCCTTAGGCGCCTCTTCTTCAACCTGGTATTTGTTAACACCTACAACTATTCTATCCTTTGATTCAATTTCCATTTGATACTTGTATGCAGAATCGGAAATTTCCTTTTGAATATATCCAAGGTCGATTGCTCTTGCGGCTCCGCCCAGCTCATCAATCTTATTAATATACTCCATTGCTTTTTCTTCAATTTCTTTTGTTTTGGCTTCTATATAATATGAGCCTGCTAATGGATCAACAGTATTTGTTACACCTGTTTCATTAGCTAATATCTGCTGAGTCCTCAGTGCTATTGTAACTGAATCTGTAGTAGGAAGCGCCAGAGCCTCATCTCTGGAGTTTGTATGAAGTGACTGGGTTCCTCCTAATACTGCTGCTAAAGCCTGCATTGCAACTCTTATGATGTTATTGTCAGGTTGCTGTGCTGTCAAAGTACTGCCTGCTGTCTGAGTATGAAATTTAAGCATCATTGACTTTTCATTTTTAGCTTTGAAACGGTTTTTCATTATTTTTGCCCAAAGCCTTCTTGCCGCTCTATATTTTGCAACCTCTTCAAGCAAATCGTTGTGAGCGTTGAAGAAAAATGAAAGTCTCGGTGCAAAGGTATCCACGTCCAAGCCGGCATTAATTGCAGCTTCAACGTATGAAATGCCATCGGCTAATGTGAATCCAACCTCTTGAGCTGCTGTTGAACCCGCTTCTCTGATGTGGTAGCCTGAAATACTTATTGTATTCCACTTAGGCACTTCCTTTGAGCAATATTCGAATATGTTTGTTATAAGTCTCATTGATGGGTCTGTAGGAAATATATAAGTTCCTCTGGCTATATATTCTTTTAATATGTCATTTTGAATTGTTCCTCTTAATTTATCTGCAGATACACCCTGCTTTTCCGCAACAGCAATATACATTGCCAGAAGTACTGACGCAGGAGCATTGATTGTCATTGATGTACTTACTTTATCTAACGGAATACCGTCAAAAAGAATTTCCATATCCTTTAATGAATCTATTGCAACACCCACTTTACCTACTTCTCCCTGCGCCAGAGCATGATCAGAATCATATCCGATTTGTGTTGGCAGGTCAAATGCAACCGAAAGTCCTGTGGAACCTTGACTTACAAGATATTTATATCTTTCATTGGATTCTTCTGCTGTTGCAAAACCCGCATACATTCTCATAGTCCATGTCTTGCCTCTGTACATTGTAGGCTGATATCCTCTGGTAAACGGATATTGACCCGGATAACCTATTTCCGTTTCATAATCAACATCAGTTGTATCCTCCGGAGTATAAAGTCTGTTAACTGTAGTCCCTGACCCTGTTTTAAATTCTGTTTTACTTTCAGGTGCTTTATTTAATGACTTATTCAACACTGTTTCTTCCCAATTTTCCCGGGATCTTTTCAAGCGGGAAAATTCTTCTTCATTATACATAATTACCTCCATGGTTTGTTAACAAGTCTTTTCAATCAATAAATATAATGCAAAAGCTCTTACTTTGCAAGATGTTTACACAAAAAGACTGCATAATTTTCAAACTTGCAATAAAAGTTGCAAAATGAAATCATATAAATTCAACAGATATCTGAAATTATTAAGGTTCCGCCAGCCGGATGAATTTATACAGTAAAATTATTTTCATTAAAATAAAAAAAATTTTAAGTTTCTGTCATGATTTATTATGACAATAAAATTATTTCGTAATCATTGCCGCTTTCATTTAAAAATTTTACCATATCCTCAACCTTATACACTAAAGTTGCGGTATTAACATTGGGATGGGAATTAATGAATTCTTCATTCATTATATCTTCATCTATATAGACCTTGACATTATTTTCAATATCGTTAATAACTCCGAATAAACTTACAGAGCCGGGAGTAACATTTAAATATTTCATCATTCTTTCCGGTGATGCAAAGCTTAAATTTTTTTCAGAAATTTTTTCCCCAAATTCTTTAACATTGAGTGTTTTATCTTCTTTCATCACCACAAGATAATGCTTACTGCCTTTTTTATTCCTCAAAAATAAATTCTTTGTATGAATTCCTTTTAAACCGGATGTGTACATATCTGCTTCATCACAGGTAAACACAGCAGGGTGCTCATGTTTTTCATATTCTATATGAATTTTATCAAGAAATTCATATACCTTCTTTTCTCTTTCGTCCATAGTCTCTCCTTAGAAAAGGAGATCCTTCTCTATCCTTCGGAATGCAATTCCGACATTTGCCGAAACTGTCATTCTGAAAGTACAGCCTGAAGAATCTCCATTGGTGTTTATTTTATTGGTGATATAAATCTCTATTGTGCTCCGTCAAACAGCATTTCAAATTCTTTGCCTGAAATTGTTTCTCTTTCTAACAAGGCCTGAGCCACCCGATCCAATTTTTCCATGTTCTGACTTAAGAGGGTCTCGGTTTTATGATATGCATTGTCAATTATTCTACGCATTTCCTTATCTATTTTAGCGGCAACTTCTTCTGAGTAATTCCTTATTTTATTGAAGTCTCTTCCTATGAACACTTCCTCATCGTCTGTTCCATAGGTCATTGGTCCAAGTTCGTCACTCATACCATAGGTTGTTACCATTGCACGAGCAATTTTGGTTGCTCTTTCAATGTCATTTGATGCTCCGGTAGATATGTCATTTAGAGCCAGTTTTTCTGCTACTCTTCCCCCTAAAAGTCTTACTATGCTTTCTTCCATTTCGGTTTTAGACCTGTAAGATCTGTCTTCCTCCGGCAGATACATTGTGAATCCGCCTGCACCGCCCCTTGGAATTATTGTAATCATGTGCACAGGATCTTTATTTGAAGATAATCTTGCAACGACAGCATGACCAGCTTCATGATATGCTGTAAGTTTTTTCTCGTTATCGCTGATAACCTTGCTTCTTTTTTCGGGACCTGCAATTACCTTGGTAATAGCTTCTTCAATAGTGTCCATTGTAATCAGTGTTTTATTTTGTCTTGCTGTTAAAAGTGCAGCCTCGTTCATTGCATTTTCCAGGTCAGCAGGAGTAAATCCCGGAGTCCTTTTTGCAACTATTTCTAAATCCACATCATCTGCCAGAGGTTTTTTCCTTACATGAATTTTTAATATTTCTTCCCTTGCTTTTACATCAG
>ENA-UOOK01003460-UOOK01003460.1-fermentation-metagenome-genome-assembly--contig:-NODE-3460-length-17937-cov-4.145118_pt1 | contig 17937 bp, 11 predicted proteins | sample MGYA00245777_ERZ724023 | MGnify/ENA primary metagenome ERZ724023 (study PRJEB28704, sample SAMN03018312) | fermentation metagenome | biome: anthropogenic terrestrial biome; feature: soil; material...
TCAGATATGATAACAAATACTTTTAATTTCTTTTTATTCCTTTCTATTATTTCGTAGAGAAGTATAGCTTTTCCCGAATCATTTACATGTTTTCTTGTACCACCACCTACTTCACCAAATACCCTTTCTGCCGTTCTTTTAAAACTTAACACCTGAGCTTTCAGCATTCCCTTCTGTCCCACTGATTTTATTAAATTTTTTTCTGCTTGAAAGGAAAATTGTTCGGGTACTAAAAGTATGAGATTTCTATTTTCATTTTCTTCTATTCTTTTTTTTATACTTTGAAGACAATAATAACTTTTCCCACTTCCTGCCCTTCCGTATATAAACCTTATACTCATAATAATCACACACCTGTACTATTAATTTTTCTTCATATTCTTAATTAACTTATTCCATTTATCTACATAACTTCCTAATAACCATTGAGACATAACTGCTGTTTCTCCATTTTTTAAGTCAAACTCCCTGTCTAGTTTGCCTATTTTTTTATTATTTAAAGAATAGATTTTTAACTTAGTTTCAGTTAAAACAACTATAAAGTCCCTATTTGGAGAAGTATATGCATCTACTGCATCTGGTATCTCTTTTTTTATTACATCAAATGATGGATATAAATCATCATAATCAGTTAAAATTGTAGGAGCTGCATACATCACATCAAAATCACCATAAGGAATTCTTCCTCTTAGCATCCATCTACCGCTTCTCCTATCTACAGACCAATTAGTTTGCAGCTTATTTTCATCTATTTTATTTTTACTTAAGTTCATCTTTTTTAAATATAAATCTGCACTATATTTTAATCTACTCCCTGCATCATCCCCAAAAGCTTTAGAAAAATCCATCTTATTTCCATTGAAATTATCTAGAGGAAGTACACTAAAATCTCCACTTTCAAATCTTTGGTCACCATCATCATCATTATAAACTTTTCTGTCATCCATAGAAATATATTCTTCACCTACAAATAGTATTTCGCTGCTACACCCAGAAATATTACGATATTTAATTGTTGAAGTTTTGTTGTTTCCAAGGATCTCACTCCAAACAATATCCTTTTTCACACCTTTTTCCCATACTTTTTTTACTCCAACCTTCCAAAATCCACTTTTCCTTGGAACTACTAAATCTTTTATATTAACAATAGGCATAATCTTCCCATATGAGGAACTTATCCACAAAGTTCTATAATTACACCCTAGTCCCAACTCATCAATACATTTAAGTCCTAAAAGCAATCCAGATTTAGAATTCGTTTCTTTTTGACTCTTTGGAATTATAAGCTTAGAGTTATTTTTATCTATATTTTTATGACTTTTTAATGTAGTAAATGCTGAATAAGCATCATTAGCATAGTCAAACATAGTAATTGAATCTGAACTTATATGCTCATTTTTTGACTCACCTATTCCTCTATCATCATAGCGAAATACAGCATAACCCTGTTGAACTAAATAATCAGAAATTTGCTTAAAGATCTTAAAACCAAATATTTCTTCATCTCTATTTTGTAATCCACTCCCTGTTACCAATACCAAAGCAGGATATTGATTTACTGTATCAGGTAGAGCAAGAGTACCACCAAATTTTAATTGTCCATTATTAAAAATTACATTTTGCTCTACCATATCTGCAAATGAACTAAATGTAGTAATTAACGTCAAAGCAATAATTGCAATAACATTTTTTAGTATAAATTTAATTTTCATTTAATCAATTTCAATAACTTGAGAATTTTTAGGTAATTTGAAATTAAACTCTTTATCATTAATTTTCTTATTTATAGATAAAGATTTTATCTTTAATCTTTGTTCTTGCCCATTATAGCTTAAATTAATCTGTTTAATATCAAATTTTTCATTTATTAAGACATTTAATTTGTCTATTTTATATTTACTTTTATCTGAGTCGCTGATAGTAAAATCAACAGAATAGAGATTATTATTATTTTTATTAGTAGAAATCTCTTTTTTGAAATTATTTATTTTAGAATTCTTTAGAATATCAAAAAATATATTCTCAATTGATAAACTACTTCTATCGCTATCAAATTTCGAAATCATAACTTTATTGTTATTGACTGCATAATTCCAAATTTTGCTACCATTGCAGACGATAATTCTATCATAAGTATTTATTCTGTATTTATTCCCTTTTTTAGCTTTTATATAACCATAGTTATATTTATTATTTAAATCAGAATAATCTAATTTAATTGTCTTGACACTCTTGAAGTTCTTTTCAATATATTTCTCTACATCTTCTCTATCTATTGCAAATAGATTAGAAGAAATTAATACTGAGAATATAATTATTATTATCTTTTTCATCTTTTCCTCGCATCAGTTGGATTTTTAAGCCCAGAATATTTAGTTAGTTCTGCATATACATCACCAATTAAAATTTTAGTAGATACTTTCACAGGCATTTTATTTTCATCATCAGTTAGCCAAATAAATATATTTCCTTCGCTTTTAAATAACCCACCTTTTACTACCAAAGGTTCAATTTTAATTGTTTCAAATGTGCCAGCTTCCACAGTTATAGTTTCTCTTTTATGAATTTTTACACCTAATTTATTTACTTTGCCATCAAAGAAGTTTTGTAAATAAAAGATAGTCCCATTTCTCATATTTTTTAGATTCAATGTACGCACATAATAGAATGCAGAAACTATATCAAAAATATCATTAGGAACATTATAAGTTTTGTTTCCGTCAAAAGCAGTATTTTTATATTGGTCAAACTCTACACTTGCATCTTTTTTATATTTCCCTTCTCTGATTCTTTGTTGGAATTTCCAAGGAAGTAAGGCTTCAGCATCTAAAATAGTACTATAAGCATCATCGACCTGATATATCCACCTTAAGCTTTCTAGAGAATATACTCTGAATTTAATATCATAGCTTTTTCTATCATTTATTTTTGCAATTTTTGGCATAATTTGGAAATACCCTCTGCCAGCAGTAACAAATGAATAACCTACTTTATAATCTAATCGCTCACCATAAGTAAAAGCATTATTGTCTGCTTTCCTTAGTTCTTCTGCATTAGCATTATAATTTGAACTAGCAATTAATGCGAAAAATGCAAGAATTATATTCAAATAATTTTTCTTATTTAAAATGTAGTTTTTCATATCAAATTCCGTATTTAAATTATTATTTATTAATTTTTGGTTATAATTATATTTAATTATATCCTTTTGACGTAATACGTTTTCTAATGTTTTTTTGTTTCGTTTAGCAAATTTTCTTTTATTTTATCCGTTTATAACTTTAAATATTTAACTTAAATAAAATAATATTTAAATATTACTGCTATCTAAAATAAAAATATTATATTGCAATTTGTAACAAAATTAATAATATAAATGTAAATATATTACTAAAGGAATTAATTTATACTTATACCTATACCCTATGAAAAAATTAAATATTATAATATATATTTTGCTTTTATTTTCTCCTTTATTTATTAGCAGTTCATTTGCGAATAATGAAGTGAAAGTAAATGATAATTCTATTTTTATTTCTATTTCTGATATTCAAGATAATTATCTTTCCGGCCTGCCAATAGACAGCAATGGGTTATATATTGCTTATAATTTCGTATCAATTGCAAATAATCCTTTTAATGTGGAATCTAAAATTGTAAAATCAAAAAATATTAATAAAAATAAAGCATTTACAAAATTTCTAAACTATTCAATTCCCGACGAAACAAAACGAAATGATAATTATACAATTACTCATATAGGAACATACAAGGGAATTGATTTATATCAGATAAGAATTTATCCTGCATATATTAGCAAAAAAAGATTTAAACTAATTGACGAACAATTTATTTCAATTAACTTTGAAAATGAAATAAAAATTAATCATAATTATTTTGACTTAGATATTGACAAATACTTCCAAAATATTATCAATCATCAACACTTATCTTATTTTGCCTATCAAGTGAATTTAGATAAATCAATTATTAATAACAATAAGATATTAAATACTTTCCAAGATAATCAAACAGTACTTTATAATCCTAATTTGCATTATATTGAGATTAGCACTTCTGATGATGGTATCGGATTTATTCCAGTTAGCGAAGTACTTAAAATTTATGATGATTTATATGTATCTACACATGAATATAAATTTCTTCATTTAGCAAAAAATGGTTATGAAATTCCATATTTCGTTAATTCTAAAAATGGATTAATTAATCCAAACGATACTTTATTCTTTGAGTCATCAAGAAATAGTGGAGATACTACATATTATGATCATTATAATAAATATCAAAAATTTTATTTATTTTATGATAACAGCTATAACTCAAAAATTTTAACAACTCAAGAACATATTGCTACTTCTAATCATATTTCTCAGGTTGAGACAAAATTCCATTTTGAAATTGATAGCTTATATTGCGAAGGACAATTCGGAGATTCTAAAGACGAAAATTTTCTAGATCCCACTACTGGTAGTGGAGAGGGCTGGTTCGAATCAGATTTTCGTCCAAATTTATATCAAAACTATTATAAATCACCTGATACACTTAAAGAATATAATAAATTATTATTTCCTGCAAACAACTCAGAAATAGAATTTAAATTTGCATTTTATCTCACTAGAATAAATGAAAGATTAGAATATAATAACAACATAAAAACCGATATAAATAATTTATTTTCTAATACTGAGAAATACAAATATATACGTAATGATTATTATAGATATAACAACTCAATTGTAAATTCAAATAATTTATTATATGGAATAAATAATATAAAATATACTGCTATTCCCTTAAAAGAAGTATATACCGGTAATGGTACTGACGAAGATGGAGCTATGGGAGTCGATTATTTGTCAATTTCAGGAAAATTTCTTCCCATAGTAATTGATGATAAAATTACTTTTAAATTAGGGAATATTGATACTCCTAGCAATTTAGAGCTTTATCCCTTTTCATCTGATAAAGTGCTTGCAATCGATCCAGATAATAACTTACTATTCAATTATAACGCAGTAAAAGGGTATTCAATCTCTATTAATAGTAGCAATACTCTAAGCAAAACTGAATTTTATATTAATAATGTTCAAGCATATTCAGATAATAAAATTGGATTTCATTTATTATATTTAGATGAACAAAATAAGCCAATTGCTGAATCATTCGACCAAGATTTAATTGAAGTATTTGTTTCGAAAGTTAACAATATAAAGAACCAAAATTATATTGCAGTTGCAATCAATAAACTCAATTTGTCGAATACTGAACTTAACTTACTCAAAAGTATAAATATAAATACAGACAATTATAATCCGAATAACGCATTGGCTCTTATTATCGATAAGAATACAAAGAATTCAATTGGAAATATTTCCAGCAAAAACAATAATGAAGAAAAAATATCAAAATATATCGATTTTATTCCTGATAATAATGGCACAAAATATAAAATTTCTCTTTATCTTGCTACAGGACAATATGATCATATTATCGTCAGTGATTATTCTAAGCTAAATCACGTCATTCTTGAAAATACTTCAAGTACAAATTTAAAAGATACTGCAAATGAATCCAATTATTTAATAATATCATCAAAACAATTAGAAAAATCAGCTTTAAAATACAAAGAATATAGAGAAACTACTCATAAAAATATTAAAACAAATATCGTATTTGTAGAAGATATTTTCAAAGAATTTAGTTTCGGGAAACGCAACCCACAATTCATTAAGAATTATATTTCATACGCTTATAGAAATTGGAAAAATTATAAATTGCAAACTATTTTGCTTTTAGGAGATGCAAGCGTAGATCCACGCAAAATTGTTCAAAAAAGCAAAATGAATGATATAGTCCCATCATTTGGAATACCAGTGAGCGATTCGTGGTATACTATGATGGATGGGGATAATGATTATATTAGCGATATTAACATATCGAGGATTCCAGCTCAAATAAATCAAGACTTCGATAATTATTTCGAGAAATTAGTAGAGTTTGAAAAAAAATCAAATGCATCATGGAAAAATTCTGTTCTATTTATGGTTGGTGGAGAAAGTCTTAATCAACAATATGAATTTGATGTATATTTTATTAAAAGATTAATGGAGCAAATGCAGAAATCTAATATTTGTTTTGATTATGAAAAAATCAAAAAAAATATGGATAATAAAGTAAGTGATTCCGAAGGACCAAAAATTATCCAAGCTCTAAATAAAGGAAAAATATTTACATACTTTGTTGGGCATGGCTCTGCTGAAGTACTTGATATGGAAGGATGGATGCCAAATAATTTATCAAATTTCGGCAAAAATGGAATTTTCTATGCATCATCTTGTTCTATGGGTGCCTTTGGATTAGAAGTAAATTATTCTCGTTTTGAACAATTATTATTCGTTCCTAAAGGTGGTTTTGTTTTTACAATTGGCAATTCTGCTACTGATAGACCTGCATATAGCAGTATCATAACTGAGGAAACCTTTGTGTCAATTTTTGACAAAAATGAAAGAAACTTTTTGAAAGCATTTAATTATGGCAAAGCTCAAGCTCTTCAAAGATATCCTGATACAAGGGCTCTATTGGCATTAAAGAGATTTAGCTTGACAGGAACAACTCTTGGCGATCCACTAATTAACCTACCAATTGATACAATCGCAGAGTTATATCTTTTGCCTGAAGAATTTCAACTATCTAGCACATCCGGTAATTACACAATTACTGAAGATGATGAAAATATTATAATAAGTTTCACAGTTCGCAATGCCGGAATAAAAAATTTTGACACAGTAAAAGTAAATATTACAGATAAATATCAAAACAAAATTGATACTTTTAAACTTGTACTAAATTCAATTTGTCCTAAGCAAGAAATCCTAAATTTCATAATCCCAATAAAAGGAAAATTAGGACAGCATTTTCTCACAATTACTATTGACCCAGATTCATCTTTAGTAGAATATCGTCGCGATAATAATATATTATCTAGACAATTTGAAGTAGTACAAAATAGTATTTTAGCTCTCGAACCAATGCCAAATTGGAATTCCAAGACAAGCTATCCACATTTTAGGTTTATTAACCCAATTACTACATCTGATTCTCTTTCTTATGAGTTTAAATTGATTAGAGAGAACAATTTAGAAACTGTGATTTTTGCAAACAATAATAATATTGAAATTAGTGGAAATGTAATAGATTGGAAACCAAATATTACTTTAATATCAGGAGAGAATTACATAATCGAAGGTAGTTTTTATTCCTCTAAATTAGGAAAATCCTACCCCATAAATATTCCTTTTACCGCATCTACAGATCATTTAACTGAATCAGTTGAACACAAAATCAGCTTAAATCAATTAAAAAGAATTAATTTTGAAAATTTACAATTTAATGAAGATTCTAAATTACTCACTCTTCCAAATGATTCAATTAAAGTTGATTTTATGTCAATTGCTGGTACAGATAAGCTATATCCGCATAGAGTGTATAAAGGTATCTATTTAAATGTAAATGATAATTATTATATCTCAGAACCGATTTTATATGGTGCTTACATAGCAAAATTTAATAATGATTTTTCTAAGCATACTATTAAATATTTCAATACTTGGGGTGATTACGCAGAAGATGATGCTATTAAAGATAGTACTCCTATTAAATTTGTACAGTATTTAAAAGATTCTGTTAACATTGGCGATAATATTTTTATTGGTACTACAGGGAGTGCTTTTCGAGTATTTTCATTACATAAGAAATTGAAAACAGCTGGTTCTTGGGACACCTTAAAAACTATATTAAATAATTGGGGTGCACAATATGCAAATACTATTGACACAAGTACTATAAATAAATATGAACACGCATGGGATTATTCTTATGTCTTTTTCTCTCATATTGGAGATGGTTATAATTTAACTTATGACAAAGTAAATCTTAACGGAGATACAGCAAGAATAATTTCAAAATTACCAATTAAACATCAAAATGCAAATATTTCTTTTAATGTGAATCATATTGAAAAACTGAAAAACATTAAAATCAAATATAATAAAGCTAACAATTTGAAATTAAATCATATATTGCTCGGAAAAAACACTTCCAACAATCAAAATGAAATATTAAAAGACTTTTCTAATTTGAATCTACATAATTCAAATTCACTTGATTCCTTTGTTCTTGAATATAAAGATATAGACAAATATCACGATTTTACTTTCCAATTCGAATTTTATTCAGCTATAGGCGAATTAAATAATTTTGAAATTAGCGAAATACAGCTTAATTATATACCTCTTGATGAAATAAATATTACTCAAACTAATACACTTAAAAATGACCTTCTAAAAGCTGACCCTGACTCAATATTTTTAGAAATAAGAAATTTATCACTTAGGAAAAATATAGATTCCCTTAAAGTAAATATATCAGTAAGCGACAAATCAAATATAATTGACAATTATGATACTTTATATATGGGATTGACCCCAAATTTAACTCTGAAATATTCTACAAATTTAATCACTGATAATTATTCTGATACTATAATTGTAAATAGCAAAGTAAATGTAGTTAATAAAAATGATATTTATTTCTTTAATAATAATGTAATTCAAAATCAAATTTTTGCAAAAGATACAATAAAACCGACTATAGAATTAGAAGTTGATGAGCATTTAGTATCAAATAATGAATTCGTTGGAAAATACCCACAATTTAAAATTTTAATCCGTGATAATTCAAAAAAGGCAATAAATTCTGATGCAAATATAAGAACAAAAATTAATTTAAAATATGTCTCTGCTGATAATATGCAGGTCTATGAATTTAAATCATATCCTAAAGATACAAATTTAAGAGCAACATTAATTTTCAAACCTGATTCTTTAGATTACGACGAAAATTTAGTTAGAATAATTGCAGAAGATGCTAACCAAAATAAAGATACTGTTTTATATAGATTAAATGTCAGCCGACAAGGCTATTTAAAGCATATTTCAATTTTTCCTAATCCTGCAAAAGTAAATTCCACAATATTTTTCAATTTTGCAGCTCCTTCGATTGATGGATATGCAAATATTGAAATTTATGACGCTATAGGTAGAACAATTATCTCTCAAAAATCAAAATTAAATATTGGGAATAATATTATCCCTATTAAACTCACTGGTAACAATAATGAAAAATTACCACTTGGAGTATATTATTACAAAATATCCATTATTAATACAGAAATTATTGCTGAACCTATGATTGATAAATTTGTAATAATAGAATAATTAATATGATTCAAACTTAATTTAAAATTATTATTTTTATATTAAAATATTTTAAAGAATTGGTATTTTTGTAGTATGTTTTTTAAAGATACAATTAATTCTTTATCACAAATTAAAATGAAATAATCAATCATAAAAGTGAAATTTAAAAATTGAAAATTATAAAAAATATATTTAAATTCATCGGTAAATTTATAATTTGGTGTTTTGTAGTTTCTATTGTTCTAGTCGCAGTTTATAAGTTTTTTCCTGTTCCACTCACTCCTACAATGATTTTACGAGTTATCGAAGGTGTAGCTGATGGGAAAAGTGTTGGGATTGATAAAGACTGGGTATCTTACGATGAAATTTCTCCAAATTTCTTTAGGGCAGTTATTTCAGCCGAAGATGCTCGATTTTTAAGACATAATGGGGTTGATTGGAAAGCTGTAGAAGCAGCAAAGAAATACAATGCTAGCAAAAAGGGCAAGAAATTAAGAGGTGCAAGCACTATTACTATGCAAACTGCTAAAAATACATTCCTTTGGCAAGGGAGAAACTATATTCGTAAAGGTTTAGAAGTTTATTTTACCTATTTAATCGAACCAATTTGGGGTAAAAAAAGGATTTTAGAAGTATATGCAAATGTAATCGAAATGGGCGATGGAATATATGGTGTCGAAGCTGCTTCCCAAGAGTTTTTTAATAAGCCAGCTAAGAAATTAACCAAAAGAGAAGCTGCATTACTTGCTGCAGTTTTACCAAATCCTCGAAAGTGGTCACCAGCAAAACCAACAAAATATATAAATAAAAGAGCCTCTTTTATAAGTGGCAGAATGAACTCAATAGCATTACCTAAGGATTAATCTATATGTCTCAAGAAAAACTTACACCAATGATGAAGCAATATAAGCAAATCAAAGAAAAGCATCAAGATTCAATTTTGCTTTTTAGAATGGGTGATTTCTATGAGACTTTCTTCGAAGATGCTGTTATTATGTCAAAAGTTTGTGGAATTACTCTAACAAAACGAAATAGCGGAGCTGATAATGCTAATTTAGCAGGCTTTCCTCATCATCAATTAGATGTATATTTGCCTAAATTAGTTAGAGCTGGACATAGAGTAGCTGTATGCGATCAACTTGAAGACCCCAAATTTGCAAAAGGTATTGTTAAACGTGGAATAGTCGAAATCGTTACTCCAGGCACTGCACTATATGATAAATTATTAGATAAAAGTAATAATAATTTTCTATGTTCATTATTTTTTACAATTGATAAAAAAAATAAATTTAATATAGGATTAAGCTATATTGATATTTCTACAGGAGAATTTAAATTATCAGAAATTGAAAATTCTAATCTAATAGCAATACTCGAAAATATTCACCCATCAGAAATTTTAATTAATAAATCTCAGTTTAAAAATTTAGAATTAGAAATAAAGCAACTTTCTTATGCTCCCTCTATCACAAAAATTGAAGATTGGATTTATGATGAGGAATTTTCTCGCGAAGCCCTGAACAGTCATTTTGGTACTAATTCCCTTAAGGGATTTGGCGTAGATAATTATTCACTTGGGCTGGCAGCTTCCGGTAGTATTATGCATTATATCAAAGAAACTCAATTCTCGGAATTATCGCAAATTACCTCTCTCTCCTATTATAATCCATTTGAATTTATGATTTTAGATTTTGCTACTCGCAGAAATTTAGAAATTATAAATTCTACATCTGATAGTAAAAACTCCTCATTGATTTATTATTTAGATAAAACTCAGACTCCAATGGGTAGCAGATTAATTCGCAAATGGATATCTCAGCCTCTATTAGATATAAATAAAATTAATCATAGGTTAAATACCGTAGAAGAATTATTGAATAATCAAAATCAATTCGGTGAAATTAGGTTTTTTTTAGGTAGAATATCTGATTTAGAGCGTCTCACTACTAAAATTTGCAATAATAGAGCAAACCCAAAAGATTTAATTTCTTTGAAAGAAAGCCTTGCAATTATTCCTAATATCATTGAAGTTATAGATTCTAATCATTTATCTCATTTAAAAAAAATCTCTGATAAATTGCATAATTTCTCTAAACTTTACAATTTAATTGAAAATAATATTTTGCCCGAACCATCTACAAATTTGGGTAGTGGAAGAGTTTTCAATTTTGGTATTAATGATGAATTAGATTCTTATGTAAATGCAAAATATAATGGAAATAAATGGTTAGACGAATATCAAGAAAATCAAAGAAAAGAAACCGAAATACCATCTCTCAAAGTTTCATTTAATAATGTATTTGGGTACTTTATAGAAATTACTAAAACTCATAAAGATAAAGCTCCTCAAACTTATGAAAGAAAGCAAACATTAGTAAATGCTGAGAGATATATCACTCCTGAACTAAAAGATTTTGAAAATAAAATATTAGCTGCTGAAGAAAATATTTTAATAATTGAACAAAAATTATTTAATGAATTATTAAAAGAAATTTCTGAAGAAGCAAGCAATATTCAATCCTCAGCAATGTTAATAGCTGAAATTGATTGTCTCCAAAGTTATGCCTATGTATCTCGAGAATATAAATATTCAAAACCAATTATCGACGATTCTAAGAACTTTGAAATTATTGATGGAAGACACCCCGTTGTAGAGAGATTACTACCAGTCGGAGAGAAATATACTCCAAATTCTACGATAATGAATAAAGAATCTTTTATTCATATAATTACTGGACCGAATATGTCTGGTAAATCATGTTATCTAAGACAATTAGGTTTAATTGTATTAATGGGACAAATTGGTTGCTTCGTTCCAGCTAAATCTGCTAAATTTGGGCAAATAGATAGGATTTTCACTCGAGTAGGAGCTAATGACAATATTTCGTCTGGAGAAAGTACATTCCTAGTGGAAATGCAAGAAACTGCAAACATTATGCATAATGCTACATCCAAAAGTTTGATACTATTAGATGAAATTGGTAGAGGTACAGCTACTTATGATGGTATTTCAATTGCATGGTCAATTACTGAGTATATTCACAATATTCTTGGTGCCAAAACTCTTTTTGCTACTCATTATCACGAATTAAACGAATTATCTGAAATTTATACAAGTGTTACTAATTATCAGGTGCAAGTAATTGAAACTAAAGAAAAAATACTTTTTTCACATAAAGTAATCGAAGGTGGAGCAGATCACTCTTTCGGTATCTATGTCGCTAAAATGGCTGGATTGCCAAGCTTTATTATTTCAAGAGCGAATGAAATTCTAATTTCTTTAGAAAATTCATCTAATGATGATGATATTTCTAAGCCTATCAGCACAAAATCTGTTCATACTGATAAAATACCTCGCAAAAGCAAACCAAATGAAGATATTAGTCAAATTTCAATTTTTGAAATACGCGATGATTTATTAAGAGATAGATTACGCGATGTTGAAGTCAATAATATTACACCTTTCCAAGCTTTAGAAATAATAAAAGAAATAAAAGAAAAGTTCGTATAATCTAAATTTTTTCTTTTTTTATCCATATTTTTTTTTTGATTTTAATTTACTTCGAAATATTTTTCCATATTTATTGATAATTAAGAAATATTTTCATAAATTTGAACTTTGATAATAAATTCTTTTTTGTAAACAATTAATAATTTTGATATGAGTGTAACTGTTATTGTAGGTTCGCAATGGGGTGACGAAGGTAAAGGAAAAATCGTAGATTTGCTTGGTAAAGATGCACATTATGTAGCTCGTTACCAAGGTGGAGCCAATGCTGGTCATACTATTGTAATTGAAGGTGTTCAATATATTTTGCATCTTATCCCGTCTGGGATACTTTCTCCAAATACTAAATGTATTATTGGTAATGGCGTCGTTATAGATCCTATTGCTTTAATGGAAGAAATCAAAATGCTAAAACAAAATAATATTGATATAACAGGTAGACTTTTCATTAGTGAAAAAGCTCATTTAATAATGCCATATCATAAATTAATTGATTCAGCATCAGAAAAACAAAAATCTGATAAAACTGCTATTGGCACAACAGGAAGAGGTATTGGTCCTGCATATAATGATAAAATTAATCGTTGCGGCATTAGAATATTAGATTTAATGGATAAAGCAATTTTTGAAGAGAAATTAAAACAAAATGTTAAAGAAAAAAATTCAATATTAGGTAGCTTGTTTAATTCTCCTCAATTGGATATTAACCATATATTAGAAGAATATAGCAAATTTGATGATTTAATACGTCCATTTGTAGCAAACACTACATTGATGATAAACGAAGCAATTAATAACAACGAAAATATTATTATCGAAGGTGCTCAAGGAGCTTTATTAGATGTAGATCACGGTACATATCCTTTCGTTACAAGTTCTAATCCAACTACTGGTGGTGCTTGCACAGGGTTAGGTATCCCTCCTACAAAAATTAATAAAGTGATAGGTATTACAAAAGCATATACTACCAGAGTAGGAAATGGTCCATTTCCTACAGAATTATTAGATGAAACCGGGACAAATTTACAACAATTTGGGCATGAATTTGGTGCAACGACAGGAAGAGCAAGAAGATGCGGATGGTTAGATTTAAACGCTCTCAAATATTCAATTATGATAAATGGTATTACAGATATTGCGCTGACTAAATTAGATGTCCTAAACCATTTTGATGAAATTAAAGTATGCGTTTCATATAAATTAGGTGAAGAAGAAATCAATTATTTCCCAAGCGATATTAAAAGACTGGAAAAAGTAACACCAATTCTAAAATCATTAAAAGGATGGAAAAAAGACCTATCCGGAATTAACTCCTTTGAAAAATTGCCTATTGAAGCCCAAGATTATATTTCATTTATTGAAAATTTTACTGGTGTGAAAATTACATATATTTCAATTAGTCCTGATAGAAAAGATACAATTATTAAATAATATAATTTTAAAAAAATAAAAGGTATAATTAATGGCTGAATTAAAAGGTTCAAAAACTGAACAAAATTTATTAAAATCTTTTGCTGGAGAATCTCAAGCACGCAATAGATATGAGTTTTTTGCAAAAGTTGCTAAACAAGAAGGTTATGAACAAATTGCTGCAATTTTTCAACTAACTGCTGACCAAGAGAAACAACACGCAAAAAGATTTTTTAAATTCCTCGAAGGTGGAGAAGTTGAAATCACAGCTTCTTATCCAGCTGGAAAAATTGGCACTACATTAGAAAATTTAAAAGCTGCTGCAATGGGTGAAAATGAAGAATGGACTGATTTATATCCTAAATTCGCTGAAATTGCAAAAGAAGAAGGATTTAATGAAATCTCTGCTGCTTATAAGCAAATTGCAAAAGCAGAATCTGAACACGAAAAAAGATATAATGCTTTAGTTAAAAATATTGAATCAAATCAAGTATTTGAAAAAGAAGAAGAAGTTTCTTGGGTATGCAGAAATTGCGGTTATGTTCACAAAGGCAAAAAAGCTTTAGAAAAATGTCCTGCTTGTTTACACGATAAAGCATTCTTCGAAGTATATGATGAGAATTATTAAAATCTAACTAATTCTAAAAAAATAAGCCTTACAAAGAATGTAAGGCTTATTTTTATTTGTTATAAAATTGTAATTAAGCAATTAATCTAGTCGGCATCACAAGCATAATTGAATCATTTAGCTTATCTATTGCTGATAATAAAACTGGTTTCGTAGGATCAGAAATAAACATATAAAAATTATCATCTCCTTCTATTTGATCTAAGTGAGTGATAGCTTCTTCTAAATATTTCACATTAAAACCAATTGTCATTTCTTCTCCTGTGAAATCACAAGCAAGAGTTTCCATACCTTTATTCCCGGCATCTTCATCTTCTCCACTTACAATTAAATGATCGCTATAAAGTGATAATTTAATTTGATGTGAAATTGAGCTAGTGAAAATTGATACTCTTTTGATTTTTTTTAATAAATCATTACGTGAAGCAGTTAAAATTAAATTATTATTTTTTGGGACAACTGATTCATATGGTGGAAATTTCTCATTAATTATTTTAGTAATAAAAACAATGTTATCGAAATCAAATCTTAAATTTGTGAGATTTTTAAAATTTGAGATTGAAGATAATATTACATCTCCTTCCACTTTCTTAAGTATTTCTGCAGAATTAGCCGGGATAATTACATTAAAATCTTCAGGAAATTTATGTTCACCAGCTTTTGCTACTACTCTAACTAGCCTAAAGCTATCTGTAGATACTGCATAAGCTAAATCGCCCTTAAATTGAAGAAATACTCCTGTCATAGCAGGTCTAAATTCATCTGCAGATACCGCAAAAAGTGCGTTTCCTGCTAATTTCTGTATATCTTGGGCTTTTAATATTGCAATTTTAACGTCATCGTTTTCTTTTATATGATTTATATCAGGTTTCTCGGTATCAAATAATTCAGGTAATCTTAGATATTCATCTGAATCTAATCCTTTCATATCATAAGTACCAGCTTCTGATTTTAGAGATATTTCCAAATTACTTTGATCAACTGAAAATTCTAATTCCCCTACATTATCCAAAGCTTTTACGATATCAGATAATTTCTTTGCAGGTACTAATACTGAACCATCTTCAGTACCATTTACTTGACTTGTTGCTTTTAATATTATATCTTGGTCTGTAGCAATTAAATCTAAGTTATTGCCATTTAAAATAAACTGAAAATGCTCAAGCACTGGTAAAGTAGATTTGCGTGGAATAGCAGGAAGTATTTTATTTAACACTTTAGCAAATTCTGATAAATTTACAGTGAACTTCATATTATATACCTAATCTTTGTAATTTATAATTAATTCTTTATTTTTGCATTTATAAGAATGTAAATTACGAATTTTAAACCAAATAATAAAAGAAAAAATAATGTTGACTAAATATGGTACCGATAATATTATAGTTATGCTTGCTGTTGCAGTAATTTTATTTGTGATCCCATTTTTCATAGGGAAAAATTACACATATATAATTTTTATTACTTTAAGCTTAATTTTAGCTTTCTTTACTTTTTGGTTTTTTCGAGATCCGGATAGAAATATTCCTATTTCATTAAAGGAAGATGAAGCTTTAATCGTCTCACCTTGTGACGGAAAAGTACTACAAATAATTGATGCAAAAGAATTAAATTTTATGGGAAAAGATGTCAATCAAATAAGTATCTTTCTTTCTCCATTAGACGTTCATGTGAATAGAATACCAATTAAAGGAGTAGTTAAATATTTCAAATATAATCCCGGCGATTATATTATTGCTAATCATCCGAAATCAAGCGAGTTAAACGAACAAACTCATATAGGAATAGAAAATGACAAAGGAAAATTATTTTTTAAGCAAATCGTTGGTGTATTGGCAAGAAGATTAGTTTGGGATATCAAAGAAGGCGATACCGTTGTGGCTGGAAATAGGTTCGGAATGATGAAATTTGGATCAAGAATAGATATACTTTTAGATAAAAAAAGTGAGATATATGTAAAAGTCGGCGATCGTGTTAGAGCTGGCGAGACAATAATTGGAAAATTATAATAATTAGAAAATAATATAATAAAATGCAAATCACTCGATCAATAATTCCTAATTTATTCACATTAATGAATGCTTTTATGGGATTTAGTGCAATTATTAGCATTTCTCAAGGTAAATTGATGAATGGAGGATTATTTATTCTGGGTGCTGCTCTTTTCGATGGAATTGATGGCTTAATTGCTAGAATTTTAAAAGCGACTAGCGAATTAGGAGCAGAATTAGATTCACTTTGCGATGCAGTTTCTTTCGGTGTAGCCCCTGCATTTTTACTATATATTGGTTTTTTTCATCAATTAGGTGAATTAGGCATATTACTTTCATCATTACCTGCATTAGCTGGGATCACTAGACTTGCCCGTTTTAATTCTATGCTTACTTCATTTGAAGATAAATTATACTTTTTGGGTCTACCCATACCCGGAGGAGCTCTTACAATTTTATCATTTGAATTATTTTTTAAAAATACTTCTTATTATCCAATTGAGAATGACTTGCTATTGCATGTTTTGTTAGTTCTCATTGTAAGTTATGCAATGATTTCTACCATTAAGTTTGACAATATGCCTCGATTTACAAAAAAATATATTAAAAATAAACCAATTGTTTTTATTATATTTATAGTCGGAACAGTTGCATCAATTGCTACTAAAGGTGAATTTCTATTCCCATTTATGGCATTTTATATAGTAGTTAGTGCAATAAGACATTTTGTAATTTGGGTGAAATCTACTTTCGGTGCAGAAGATGAAATTGACGAAGGTGACGATAGTAATGATTTTACATACTTAGACTAAACAATTAAATAGAAAAGAATATAAATATTTAAATAATTAATATTAATAGAAAAAAATAATAGTTGGAGGTAATAAAATGAAATATAAAAGATTAGTATTGGCCTTGTCCTTATTTATAATTACTTTTGTTTACTTAGTACATCCCTATATGGAAAGCAAAATAGGAGGGGACGGCGACGGGGATCAGGCGAATAAAACGCCGGGAATAAAGGCCGATGTTCAAGTCAGCAATATTCTCGGCAGGCCTGCGCGCGAAACCATGGATCACAGCTGGTTCGGCTACCGCCTCGGGCGCGGGAAGCTCGAGCCC
>ENA-UOOK01003461-UOOK01003461.1-fermentation-metagenome-genome-assembly--contig:-NODE-3461-length-17934-cov-11.376811_pt1 | contig 17934 bp, 11 predicted proteins | sample MGYA00245777_ERZ724023 | MGnify/ENA primary metagenome ERZ724023 (study PRJEB28704, sample SAMN03018312) | fermentation metagenome | biome: anthropogenic terrestrial biome; feature: soil...
TATTACTTCCCATTTTCAGCACCCCTTCATGATTTTATTATACAATCACGAGGCTGTGTCCGTCAAAGTTGGTATAACTCAGAGAACATTGTATCACTGGGTTCGGTCACAGTATCAGCAGCGAAAGCAGTTAATGACAGAGAGAAAATGAAAACAGAAACAATAAGCAAACTAACTATCTTTTTCATTATTATCCTCCTTTAATGATTTGCGTTTAATCGCAAAAATAATGGCTAAAGCATAAGACAATAGTGCTGCCAAACCGGTAGGCACAAAAGTAATGCTAAAGACGAAACCATTCTCCAAAGCGGAAAAAAACGCGGCTAAACTCCAGGAAATTCCTAATACAAGCCAAAAACTTGGTGATTTACTTATTCTGATCACCTCCTTATGCCACGAAAAAGGGCATAAATGACCTTACCCGCAGATCAACTCACGTCCTTACGGAGAGGGTTTTGATACTCCCTTCCAAAATTAGCAAAACCGAATATTGAAATGATTCATAACGACACCTTCTCTATATCAGGATCCTTTAAACTGGTTTCCCGAATAAAACGAATTAATTTAGTCGTTATTTCAGGTCTGTTACTTACTCCCATACCTGTTATTTATGCCCACAATTTTTTATATTCGATACAAATAAAATAAATCCTGCTAATTTAAAAAAAGTTTTCGTGTTGACAGAGTATTAGCAAGAAAAGGCCTTAAAGTCAAGTTATTATTCGTATTTAAAGTTGAAACCCTGTTATATATGTCATATATAAATATGAGCTTATAGCTATTGGTATTGCTTGGCTTGAACATTAAACATCTCAGCATACTTGCCGTTTAGCTTCATCAACTCGGTATGACTTCCTCTTTCCAAAATCTCACCGTTTTCCATGTAGTAAATACAGTCTGCATCTTTTGTCAAAACTGTCTCCATACAATCATTCTCACTGAATAGAAAATCTATTTCTAGCTCTTTGAATATATTCATTACTTTATTTTTGTTTTCCTTATTTAACTTTTTATCAATTAGCACATTTTCCTTTATAGATAATGCATAGCAATTATGTTCCTGAAAAACTGTTGAAAATAAGTCTCTGTATTCAGCTAAATTTAATTCTTTAATATTTTTCCCGCAGTAACTAATGCTGCCTGCGGATGGCTCATAAAACCTCATTATCAGTTTTAAAAGAGTACTTTTTCCTGAACCATTTTTTCCTACAATTGCAATCTTGTCATTCCCATTTAGCTCTAAAGAAATATTTTTTAGCACCAAATCTTTGTTATTATAACTAAAGCTAACATTCTCAAGTTTCAAGCTTTGATCTACGCTATCTTTATGAAAATTTTTGGTGTCTCCGTCAACAATAGTATTTTTGTATTCATAAAATGTTCTGAATTTATCTATATACAGACTGTTTTCTGAAAGCTTTATTGTTCTTTCCAATATCTTTCCTAGGTTGTTACTTAAAAGGTGAACTGCCCCACTCATAGCTACAAAATCTCCTATGGAAAGGGACTTTGTAACGACAATCCTAAAAATCAGATAGAGCATAACTAAAACATTGCTTACGTGATAAAGGCTTTCACTTAAAAAATACATCGTAATAAAGCGGTTGCTGTAGTCTTTAACTATTTGTATTGAGTTATTAAGTCCTTCTTGGAAGATATTCATTAAAATATCCTTCACTTTTGTGATTCTTATATCTTCAGCATTTTCTTTCAAATATGCCGTTCTTTTTACATAATCAATTTTCTTCTGTTCCACTACAGTCCTTTGCCAGCGGTCATAGCGGGCTTTTTTCATTTTGTTTCCCAGTGAAGTTGCATAATGCTGAAAATCCTGCAACACAACTGAAAAAAGCAAATAATAATCCTTGCGATTATAATCTAAAATTGGGTTACCGTTCAATTCAATATATCCTTCAAAGTTATCATATAAGCCTAACAGAAGCTTAATTAATGTAGTTTTTCCTGAGCCGTTTTTGCCAACTAGTGCTATCTTCTTTCCTTTTCTAAACTCAATGTTTATATTGTTTAAGGAATTGGTGTCGTTACCGAGATACTTAAAAAAAACATTCTTAAATTGTATGCTCTCATACTCATTTTAAAAAACTAAAATACCTTTATCTAAAGCTTTTTCTTCCTTATTAAGGAACTTTAATATTGATTTGGTATATAATTCATTTTCCTTGAGTGAACTTATAACTCCTACAAGACCTATCAAGTAGCTTGACAATGCATATACTGCCAAAGTTACCGGAACTAAACTGGTAGGATCAATATTTGAGCCCTTATTATAGATTTTCAAAATAAGGATAAGCATAGTACCCCAGAAAACAAATACCTCAGTAATAAATGAACCTATAAAGGATAGAATGCCAATTTTATATCCATATTTTTTTGAGCTTCTAATGATGTTTTTTACAGAATTGTTATATAAGTTCGTAAGTAGTGGTGCTATTGGCAAAAGCCTTAATTCTAATGAATATTTCTTCATATAAAAAACGCAGTTTACATAATCCTTTTTACGGTTATCCATTACAATTTCATTGTTAAATATAAATTTTGTTTTATTCAGTGCAAGATTGACAATAAGTGAGGCTGCCACCGCAATTGCAGCAACTACAGCAAGTCCATAATTAATATATTTAATAATATACAAAGTAATCGCTATTCCTATAATGTTTGGCAGAAAGTTGGACAGGGTATTTACTGACCCCATCAACCTTTGCTCTATTTGATCTAAAGCAAAGGAATAATCATTAAGATATTGTGGGTTGTCTAGATTTTTAAGATCGGTACTCATAATTTCATCAATCATTTTACTTGTGATATTTTTGCTCAACAATTGACGTGCAATAGGATCTACTTTTGCATAATACAAAGATGTGCAAAAACCGCCAAGTATTATAACTGCCTCTATAAGTAAAATAGGAATGACTACTTCTGCGAACGAGCTTTTGTTGTTTATGCCCTTTAAGACGGTTGCAACAATGGATATTAATCCAATAATATTGCATATCTCTCCAAGTATTGAATTGGAAATGGTATATGTAAACCATAATGGTATAGCTTTAAATGTAACTTTAAGTACACTAAAATACTGTTTTACAATCTTGTGCATATAATACTCCTATTCCATGCATTTAGTATTTCTGAATTATGCCCCTTTATTTACCATTATATTATCCACTTCGTTACTATTCAAGAAAGGCATAATATACTTAATAAATTTGAAAATCTGAAGCAAAAGTTTAAAAATACTTTATTTCAAAATAGTTTTCTGAACTTATATAGTACTTTAGACATATAGACGATTTTTAAATAGATAAGATTGTTTGTATGTTGTAACTAAATAAAAAGGTTCAACATTAAGTTTTTTGGGAAAATTAGATTCCCATAATATACCTTACCCCTATGTGTTATCTAAAGAATGAGTTTACACAAAATTATTTACACAGCCGAAAAAAACTTAAAATAGGACGGTTAATATCTGTCAATATGACGAGGCATTAACCGCTTACATTTAAATACAGTTTTTAAAACTGTCTAATTATGATTTTATCATTAAATAAAGTTTTAATGTTCGAATTTTTACCCGTAGATATAAATTCAAATTTTTTAACTTTATATTCATTTACTAATTGTAACATTTTGTTTTCAACATTCCTACCTAATGCACGACAAGATAGGCAAAACAAGTCAAGTATATTGCCATCAGTGTTGCAATCAATTCCGATTGTACCTATAAGACCTAAATCAGAGAACTTGTCCGAAACTGAAACAGAGTATAATTTGTAACAACCAAATGCAGCTTTTTCTTTAATATCTGCAACTGTATATCTTTTTCCGTTGGTAAATTTGTTGGTGCGTTGTGAAAGCTCGGATATACGACTATATTCAACAGGGGAAGATTCTTTAATAACTACTCTCATCTCAAGAGCTTTTAAATACTCATTATAGTCAGAAAACTCACATTTCAAGCTCTCTCTAAGTTGATTGCTTTTAAATGTATTGTTTCTGTGCTGAATGTTCTCTATATCGATATCACTTTTTAAATTGAAACAAGATAATTGCTCATAAACAGTATCTCTATTATAAAGTATTGTCATTACATCTGGAAGCATATTTTTTACTGTTTGAATCTCAAAAGGCGTATCATCTATAAAAACCATGCTTTCAAGTCCAATGTTTAAGCATTCTGAAATCTTTTTAATATTTTCCGCTTTATTATCCCAATTTACTTTAAAATAAGATATATGTTCTTCTTTTAATATCATCTCATTGTGTTCTCTGAACGTAGTCATTACATCCATTAAATCGTTTTTACTGCACACAGCTAAAATAACGCCATGATAATATATACTTAAAAGAAAGCTTTGAAAGTCTTGATAAACTCGCCCAGTACCGATGCCACCAAGCTTAATGTTTTCAATTCCGTCTTCTAATAAAATTCCACCCCATAAAACGTTATCACAGTCTAAAACAATACATTTTTTTGTTACACCTTTTTCAATAAGATATTGCTTATGTATTTCATTAGCGACTTCGCTTATTAGTTGTTGGCTATATGGAGAATGCCATCTATATTTTGCTTTGTTATGGTATGCATTGCTAATGCCTACATTAGCAATTAATCTTTTCAGATCAACAAATGTAGTATCTTTATTAATAAATTCATAAATATGGGCATTAAGCTTATCAATTAAATTTTGACAAATTGTAACATTACCTTTTGTTATGTATTCTTTACAATAATAATCTTCAAATCCAAACCACAATATTTGTGATGTAGAACAGTTTAGAACAAAATAATAAAGATTTTCACATAAGCTAACTACATCTGCTATGACTGTTTTTACATCCTTTTCCCTAGAATAAATATCATTAAACAAGTTTGAAAACATAAATTCAAAATTTAATATTATGATGATAACATCTGCTCTTTCCAACTTTAAGCAGCTTTCAGCACTTTGGTATTCTTCATAACGAATGGGCATAATAATAGGTGTAATATGATCGCTTGAAAACGCTTGTTTTACTATGGGATCAAAATATGGCTCAAACGAGATGTTTGAAATCACAGCGATGTTTAGTTCTTCAAACAGTGCTTTATCTATCATATTTACCTGTTCTTGTATTTGTTTATATTTCATATATATCATCAACCTTTATTCTTTTGGTTCAATTTCTATGGAATTTAATACATTCATAATTTTATTAACTGTATTCATTTCAGTTAATAATAAGAATGAATCAGGTACTTCAACCTCAAATTCTTCTTCCAGTGAAACAATAACTCTTATAAACGATATTGAATCCATTCCAAGTTGAGATAAATCAACATCAGAATTACCTATAGATATTTCAGCGTTTTCTATATTTGTATTTAGTATTTCCAGCACCTTTTCAATGGTAATTTCCTTCATAATTCATACCTTCTTTCTTAAAATGAATCAAGAAATAGCTCGTAGTTATATTGAGAAAAGAATATTCACTTAAATACTAACTGACTACTGTCCAAGATTCATTTGCTGAATATGTAGTAGTTTTCGATATTTTTCCGTTTTCTAATATAACAATTCTATCAGTATCTTCAAGAAAATCAATTCTATGAGAAATTGCAATAACTGTTAAATTTTGTTTTAACATAATATCTTTTATAACCTCTTTAATTATCCTTTCGGAGTTAACATCAATATTTGCCGTAACTTCATCCAAGAGAATAATTTCACTTTTTCTTAAGATACCCTGCGCTAAAGCTAATCTCTGGCGCTCACCCCCAGAAAGAAGTAGTCCATTCTCCCCAATATCTGTATTAAGTCCATTTGGAAGATTGCTTATAAAATCCTTTAAGCAAACTAGTTCTAATACATTTAGAATCTCTTCATCTGTAGCATTGGGGTTAGCTAGCAGCAAGTTATCTTTTATTGTACCAGGAAACAAAAAAGTATCTTGGGATACCTTTGTTATTTTTGTACGTATACTTTCAATACTGAATCTATCCAAAGGTTTTCCGTCTACACTTATTTCTCCGCTTTGAGGCTGATAAAAGGAAAGCAATAAATCAAAAATTGTTGTTTTACCAGCACCACTGCTTCCTACAATACCTAACCACTCATTTTTATTAATTTGAAGATTCAATCCCTTAAGAACGTCTCCCCTGCTTTCTTCATATGTAAAAACAACATTTTTAAAATCTATAGTTTTTTCAAAAGATAATGGATCTTTATTATAATCGGTTGAGGTTTCCATTGAAAGAATATCAAAAAACTTATCATATTCTCCAAGTTGAACTTTAAAATTATAATTTGTGTGTACCATTTGATTTGCAACTGAGTAGAATCGTGATGAATAATTTAATAAAATTACCAATGTTCCTATAGTCATTTGTTCATTTAAAATAAAAATAGCTGCAATAGCAAATGTAACCCCCGTAAATAATGAGTTTGATAACTCATTTACCCATAATCCAGAAAGGTTATCAAATAAAGCTACCTTACTCCAAATTTTTACACTGTCTTCATTAACCTCATTTAATTTGCCTAATTGAACTTTTTCTAAAACCATTGATTTTACAAATTTTATACCTCTAAATGTATCATTGACTATTTGATTCATCTTTGCATTATTGTTTACAATTCTTTTAGAATAATTTTTTACTTTTTTAGCGAACTTATTGCTTGGGATAAATGCAAAAGGAAAATATAGTAATACAAATAATGCTATAAGCCAATTTATCTTGAGTAAATATCCAAAAATCACAATCCCACAAAGTATATTAGCAACTAGCTGTGGTATGTCAATAACCCAAAATACTACATACTTCATTGACTCTCCGCGGCAATATGAAGCCAATTCAGAGGAGTTTTGCTTATCAAAGAAAGCTATTGGCTGATACATTAATTTCTCAAAGCCCGCTATTGTTAAACCTTGACCAAACTTCCTGCAAACTATTGCTAGTACATATTTATATGTAGTTGTTAGAAAAGTTGAAAGCAATGGTATAAAGCAAAACCAAAAAATACTAATTAATATTTGTTTTAGGTTGTGGTCTGGTATCGCTTTATCAATTATATACTGCATAATGATAGGCGGAATTAACCCAACTAATTGAATAACTAATGAAATTATTCCCGAGAGAATTACATGTAATTTAAAATGTGGTAGCTGCTTTAAAACAATTTGTCTTACATTCTTTTCATTTGACACTTTTCTCCTCCCTTTCCTTTATCGTTTGTTATCATGGTTTTTCTTATCTGTGATGCTGATGTATGTATTCAGTTGCAAACCAAAGGAGTCTTTTTATTGACTTTCTAAATTTCCTTCTCATATAGGCATCCGATTAGATAAAAAATATTGATTTTGATAAGGAAACAGGAGAAATTCTTAAAACTTCAAAGGAATTAAAGGTATTTTAGGGCAAGTTAAAAATTGAGTTTTTACACTACAACTTTACGACGAAATTAAATAGCCTGTATCCTAGCAATTGCAATGGGCCAAGGCTGTTTTTTCTTCACTTTTGCTGCAGAACTCAGAGACAATCAAAAGACAACCACATGCTTAAAAATCACTAAAATATAAGTTAAAGTAAAAGCCCTTGCAATCTAGATATTGCAAGGGCTTAACATTGGTGCGCCCGAGACGACTCGAACGTCCGGCACACGGTTTAGGAAACCGTTGCTCTATCCACCTGAGCTACGGGCGCATGTAATTTTTCATCACTTATATAGTATAGCTTCTTGATTTAAAGTTGTCAATTATAAAATATTAGCATTTAAAGTATAACAACTCCCTGAGAAAGGCTCTCTAGGGAGTTGTTATACTATCAAAATACTAATGTTATTTCTATCTTATTCTAATCCTATTCCGTAACTTTAAACGTTGCCTCTGCTGATATAATATAGTTGCCGTCCTGGAATAATATAAGCCTATAGGTTTTACCTTCCGCTACATTCGGAGAACTTGCATCAAATGTAAATGTACCTCCTTCTTGTCCACCTATAAGATCTGAGGTATATCCCCACCATAAAGCGCCTCCGTCTTGTCCTGGTGTCTTATTTTCCTCATAAAGACCTACCCAGCTATAATTACTTAAAAACTCCTCTGGGATATTTGCTAATGTAACCTCTATCTTGTCACCTAATTTTACCTCATTAGTTGAAAGTGTAATTTTAGGTTCTCCTTGGTCTATATACTCTGATGTTTTAACCTTTAGCGTAAGCTTATTTTCGCTTACATTTCCATCTTTGTCTAAAGCTTCTACAGAAAATTCATATTCTGTTTCAGGCTTTAAATCCTTTATGGTTGCAGAATTAGTATCCCCTGATACATTAAGCACTGGTATACCATCTTTGAAAATCCTATAAGTTTTAACGCCTGTATTATCAGCTGCTTTAGTCCACTCTAAAGTTAACTTCTTACTTCCTATATCTTTAGTCTCAACCTTGCTTCCTTCAGGCCATGTTGGCGCTTCAATATCCATCTTTGGAAGATTCATTGGATAGTAAAGCCTATATTCCTCTCCATCTATCCATTCTTTATTGCTAAACTCTCTTCCCTTTACAACTACCTTATCTTTATATACTTCTACATATAGTCCTTGGCTTATATCAGTTTCTGAATATTCATCCTTATAACCTAATACAGAGGATGTATCAAACATTGTAAAATACTCCTGAACCATGTTATTAGGCATATTAAGATTGTAATGAGTATGCCCGCTAAACATTACTACCTGAGGATATTTTGCAAGAACTTTTTTAACCTTATTGTACTGTATTATACTATTTGATGAATTACTTCCTGGTACCGTGTCTGGTAGTGGCTGATGTGTAAATACGAATATAGGTTTATTCTCATTAGCCTTCTCTGCCAACTTTTCCTCTAACCACTGAATTTGTTCATCACTTATATATGCCCTATCCCCTATGGATTTATCAGTCTGCCAGAACTTATCTGGGCTAAGGAATATAAAGTGGTATTGGTTATCCTCTGGTCCTACCCATTTATCATAGTATACTCCTGGCATGCCTGTCTTTTCCATGAATCTATCATGAGTCATTTCCTCTGTTTCCCCATTAGGGAACGTATCATCACTTAGCTCATTATTTCCATTTAAACGTGCCTTCCAATATTCATGATCTCCAATAGTATAATATACAGTTCCATGAGCATTTTTATCAAGTACACTGTGTATGTTGTCATATTGATCATCTAGTCCATTATCAGTCATATCACCAACAATAACCATTGCGTCATATTTAGGGTTTATTTCATTTAAATCATTGAGTGCATTTGAGAATTTCTTTGCACTTTCAGAATCCTCATTATTGTCAAGATGTATATCACTTATAACAGGAAAACTAATTATAACTTGATCATCCTCAGTTTTGACATCATGAGTTGGCCCATCTTCACTAATATTTCCGTATTTATCCCTAACTTCTACTTTGAAAGTATAATTAGTGTTATGATTCAGTCCTTTTACTTCATAGCCTAGACTTGTGCTTGGAATAGAATCAAGTAGTTTTCCATTCATGTAAATCTCATAGTTTTCAACATTTTCATTAGCTTTATTCCAACTTAAGCTAACACCGCTGGTTGTAATATTATTAGCCTCTAGCTTACTATCCTTTGACCAAGTTGGAATTTCGGTATTTGAAATATCTTTCTTTTTAGTTAGTACAAAATTATCAAAATGCAATGTAACAGGTTGGCTTGATCTCGGCAACCAAACCTCAATCATTCCCATTTTTGATACATCAAGTCCTATTTCTTTTATTGGGATGGAGATATGAGATTTTCTCTTGCTCGGTATATTAAACCAATTCCTATCAAAAGATTTTCCATCTTTATCGAAAAATTTTACATATATCTGAGCAGTAAACCCTTCCTCTTCATTATAAACATCAAAATCAAATGTCTCATAATCTGACCAGTCAGTAATTGCAAGTCCTCCGTTATCCTGAGATAGCCTTATATTTGGCCAATCTACACCAGGCTTATAAGTAACCTGCATAGAATTTATTCCCTGAGATGCTAAGCGGTCAGATATGGATGTTATAGTATTGTCTAGTTTCCACTTCTCCACGTCCTCAGGCTTTTCAAAATAGCTTATCTTAACAGGGTACGTTTTAGTCTCTGGTTGTGTAACAACATACTTCTTTACGCTAGTATTTACTTTTCCATCCTTTTCTACTGCTATGCATACTTCATTTAATCCTATATTTGATTTAACTGCAACTTCTGCCTTTACTGAATTTCCCTCATTTGTAACATCATTAATTACATCACCATTAACTTTTATTGATGATCCTTTCTCTGCATAAATAGTAATTTTAGTCTCATCTGCTGAACTTTCTCCTATTTTAACAAGATACTTAGGATCTTTGTTAAGATTGACAATATCCTGTGCTACTTCCCTTCTTACTTCTAATAAATTCTCAGGGTCATTATTATATGATTTTACAGATTTAAATAATCTATCAAAATAGGTCTTCATTGCTTCCTCTGTATTATACTCAATTCCGAGAGAATTAGCTGCTTCCTTCATCTCTTTTTCAAGTGTCCATAGATATTCATAATCTTCATTCCCATCTCTTATTGCTTCAAGACGTATTGTTCCAATAGGACCATTTATACCATAGTCTGTACCAGGGTATACCAAATATCCGTCGCCATTAGCACCTGGGAATGCTTTAGGATCATTCCATATATCTCTTGGTATATATCCTTTTTCTAAATCATACTTCTGGTATATATTAGTTGCCCAATATAAATTCCCTTCTACATTATAAGATTTCTGCATCCAAGAAAGCATTCTTGCGCCTGTTAAATAATCGTCTATGTGATAGGAAGGGAATGGCTTCTTAGGATTTACACAAGTATACCACCAAACGCTGTCCCCTTGATTCTGATACTCTCTCGCAAGCTGTGGGTATTCTCCAACCCACGAAGTTAAAATGGAACACCATAAATTTACTGACCCTTTTACAGCATCATTTATATCCATGGTTACAAGGTGTTTCACATCTTTGTCAAAACCTTTTATTGTTTTCCCAACATCATTTATATGGGCAAATTGATCAGGTCCTGGCTCATCAATTATATAGAAATATCCTTTATCTAGTAAATCTTTTTCTTTTAGCTTTTTAACCAGGCCAGCTGTCTTTGTTGCATCACTATAGTAAGGTATACTATAAGCAGTTACTCTTGGATCTTTTATATAAGGTTCTGCTTCTTCTACAAATTTATCTACATCGCTGTCATCAACCGGCAAATATGTTGATGATATACGGTAATCAAGAAAGAATGAGTAGTAATTCTTTATAAGATCCATATATTCTTTACTGCCCTTGGGTGCATTAGGATGACCATAAGGTATATGACCCCACCATGTAGCAAATGCTGTTTTACTATGGCTCTCATCAGTTAACTCAAAATCCCGCACCGTCATTTTAATTGGAATACTTTCATCTATACCATTACCTTTTATATTTAATTTACCTTCGTATACTCCTGCAGTAGTTCCTTTAGGTACATGTACAGTAATCCATATTCCCTGATTCTTACCCTTTTCAACAGTAAAAGTTGAATTTGAACCTGTAAGTGGTATCAGTGCATCTGGATACCATCCAGGGTTAAGATCTGTAGTTGGCTCTGTTACATGTATATAATGCTGCCTATAAATGCTTATCTGATCAGCAGGTATTTTTGAATCCCCAAATGTAAGATCGGTTACATTCGCGCTTACATTAGTAAGCTCCTTATCTACTGCTTTTAATATTACCTGCCCTCCCTCATATTCATTTTTTGCAGCTTCAATATTTAATTTTGTATTGGCATCTTTAGGTGCGTCTTGATCTTTAAGTATTTTCTCACAATTAGTAGGAACCCACATAGCATAGGACTTATCATCACCACCAGGTTGTCCCGGATCTATAGGGGTATTATCATCTACGAGTTTAGTTACAGTATTTAATACTGATTCAGGTACTGCCTTTACTCCTCCTAAAGCAATAACCTTTATGGAAGAGGACACTTTAGACTTTAGATAATCTAGCACTTTAGTATCTACTGTATTATATACTATTACAATAGGAGCACCCTTTTGTGCTGCAAGAGCTGCTCCTGAAAGAGCATCAGCAAATTCTTTGCCTGTCGGCCCATATCCTACTGCAAGGTATATTGTCCCAAAGCTTATTTCATTTTCAAACTCCTTCATAATAGCTAAGTTGGTTTCGAATCTATTATTTCCACTTATTCTAGAAGCCTTTGGAAGACTATTTAATACTGTATTGCTTATAACACTTGTCCCACCTATTACATAGGTTTTGTCTATTGATTTATCACTTATATACTTTTTAACTTCATTAGGTAATTTGTTCTTTTCAGTAAGCAATATTGGCATGCCTAATTTAGCAGCTATGCTTGATATAGAAAGAGCATCAGCAAAATCACTACCTGTAGCCACAGCTATTTTGCCATTTAAATCTAACCTTTTTGCAATCTCTACAGATGTTTCATACCTGTCATTACCACTTATACGCGTAACATCAGCTACTTGTGCCTTCAAGTCTTTCTCAACCTTTTGTGAGATAGCTTTATCTCCACCTACTACAAAAGCATGTTTTACTTGTAATCTTTTAACCTCATTTAAAGCATCTGAGTTTATTTCTTTGGTCTGAGTTAAAAGAATTGGTGCATTATACTTTTTTGCAAGAGGTGCAGCACAAAGTGCATCTGCAAAATCATCCCCTCTTACAACAACCGCATATTCTGATTTATCCCAACCATTCTTTGATACCTCTATAGCTGTTTTGTACCTATCATCGCCTGCTAGTCTATTGCTGCTAGATTTTACTTCAGGTATAGGGGCCGCCAAGGCCACCTGTAGAAATGCGAAATAGAAAACAAAAAATACCGAAAATACCTTCCTAAATTTTTTTGACATTAGATTTTATCCCTCCCATAAAATTTTTAAATTGCTCTAAACTGTTTTCACTTCCCTCTTTTCTCACCCTCTTTATTCTTTACATTCGTAAATATAATTCTATATTTATTTTATTACAGTATCTCCCAATGTGTATTAAATCATTTAGGCAGCTGGGGTAATCTAGCTTTCTCTTTTTTAGTTACCATAAGCGTTATATTATATAATATAACGTTTGTTCAATATTAATTAATTAGAGTATATATTTACTACAAACGTTATAAAATGGACATATGTATTAAAATCATGGATAAACGTTGTAAATTAATACAATTAATACTGTTGTGAATCTTCTGCTAATTTAGATAAAAGGCCATGTTTTAAGTAACAGTTGGCTTTTTAAGCAGGATATGTTGATTGACTTTTACTTCTCCCGAAATGCCTATATCCCTCGAAAACAAAAAACGGGTATATCTAAAAAAACCCTGCAGGAAAAATTCCCTGCAGAGTTTTATTTTAAATATACCTTGGTAAAAAACCATATAAATAGGCCAAACACTCCTGCTATAATCAGTATTACTGGGACAAAAACCTGAAACGCAGCAATAATCATTGCAAGTATGTCTTCTTTTGTAATTTCAAGTTTTTCGTCTCCATATTTTTCTTTTATCTCAAGCTTTAATTCCTCTTCACGCCTTTTAACATCTCTTCTATTTTGCCAGATGGCACGAAACAAAGTGATTCCCTCCTAAGTCTTTAAACTCCGGAACCTCCTCTTTGCATATATCCTTTGCATATATGCAGCGAGTATGGAACTTACATCCAGATGGTGGATTAGCAGGGCTTGGAATGTCCCCTTCTAATATCAAGCGTTTCCTCTTTGTCTTTGGGTCTGGAACTGGAATTGCAGATAATAATGCCTGAGTATAAGGATGTTTTGGGTTACTAAATAATGTATCTTTATCCGAAAGTTCCACTAGAGAACCTAAATACATAACCCCTACCCTATGACTTATATATTTCACAACTCCAAGGTCATGAGATATAAACAAATAGGATAGCTCCTTCTCCTCCTGCAAATCTGTTAAAAGGTTTATTATCTGGGATTGTATAGATACATCAAGGGCTGATACAGGTTCATCTGCTACAATAAACGATGGGTTTAATGCAAGTGCCCTCGCTATTCCTATACGCTGACGCTGTCCGCCAGAAAATTCATGAGGATAGCGGTTCAAATGGTATTTTGCCAATCCGCAGTAGTCGATAACCTCGCCTAGATAATCATCTAATTCTTTTCCTTTTTTATATATTCCATGATCTACTAATGCTTCCCCTACAATCTGGGATACAGTCATTCTTGGGTTTAATGAACTATATGGATCTTGAAAAACTATCTGCATTTCTCTTCTAAGTTTTAGTATATCTTTTTTCTTAGCCTTATATATATTTTGTCCCTTGTAATATACTTCACCGCTTGTTGGAGGATATAAATTAAGCAGTGTCCTTCCTGTAGTTGATTTTCCACACCCTGATTCTCCAACAAGTCCAAAGGTTTCACCTTTATTTAGAGTAAAGGATATATCGTCAACAGCTTTAACATCTCCCGTGTGGAAGCGCAAAAAACCACTCTGTATAGGAAAATACTTTTTTAGATTTTTAACTTCCAGTAATGGTTCAGCCATTTATAAAACCTCCCTTGCTCTAAAACATCTAACTTTGTGATTCTCATTTATCTCTTGTATGTCTGGTTGTTTATGTCTGCACTCATCTGTTGCATATTTACATCTTGGGTTAAAGTAACATCCATTTGGCAGTTCTAATGGATTTGGGACAGACCCTTCAATGCTTTCAAGCCTGCAGCCTTCCTTAACCATAGATGGTATAGAGTTCATAAGCCCTATAGTATATGGATGCCTTGGACTCTCAAATAATTCTTCAACTGGTGCATCCTCTACAACCTTACCAGCATACATAACTATTACATGATCCGCCATTTCTGCTATTACTCCTAAATCATGAGTTATAAGCATTATGGATGTATTTAATTTAACTTTAAGTTCGTCCATAAGTTCAAGTATTTGAGCTTGTATTGTAACATCAAGAGCAGTTGTAGGCTCATCTGCTATCAAAAGCTTTGGCTGACACGCAAGAGCCATAGCTATCATAACCCTCTGCCTCATACCTCCAGATAATTGGTGAGGGTATTCATTAACCACCTTCTCAGCTCTCGGTATTCTAACAAGCTTTAACATCTCAATTGTCTTTTTCTGTGCTTCCTCTTCGCTCATATTTTGATGAAGCATTAATATCTCCATAATCTGATATCCTACAGTAAATACAGGATTTAAAGAAGTCATTGGTTCTTGGAATATCATGGATATATCATTTCCACGAATATTCCTCATCTCCTCATCAGAAACTTTTATTAAATCCTTGCCATTGAATAGTATCTGTCCTTCTTCTATCTTCCCAGGAGGTGATGGTATCAGCCTTAAAATTGACATGGAGCTTATACTTTTGCCACATCCCGACTCTCCAACAATACCAAGAGTCTTTCCAGGCTCTACGCTAAAATCCACCCCATCTACTGCTTTAACAACCCCTCTACTTGTATAAAAATAGGTCTTTAATCCTTTTACTTCTAATAATTTATCCATTCTATCTACCTCCTATAGGACCTTTGACTTAGGGTCAATAGCATCTCTGAGTCCATCTCCGAAAAGGTTTATGCTCATAACTGCTAATATTATACATATTCCTGGAGGTATCCAAAGCCACGCACGATTTTTTAAAGTGTACAAGTCTTTTGTGCTTTGTATAAGATTTCCCCATGTTGGTACTGGTGGTGTAACACCAAGTCCTAGGTAAGATAGTGCAGCTTCGCTCATAATTGCTGAAGCCATTTCAAGGGTCGCGCTTACAATTATATACCCTAATGTATTTGGAAGAAGATGCCTTGCTATTATCTTTCTATCTTTTATCCCCATAGCTTTTGCAGCAAGTACAAATTCCTGTTCTCTTAAAGACAATATCTGTCCTCTAATTAATCTTGCAAGTCCTGGCCAGCTTAAAAGACCTATTATGGCCATAACTATATACATCTTTCCTTCAGGGGGGACGCTAGTCCCTACCACGGAAGATATGGTAATAGCCAGCGGCAGAAATGGAAATGACATAACTATTTCTGATATACGCATCAGTATATTATCTACCCATCCGCCATAATATCCTGCTATTCCTCCTACAATTGCTCCTAATACAACGCTTATTACTACAGCAAAGACTCCTACTTTCATGGATACACGTCCGCCGTAGAGCACCCTCGTTAGGTAGTCCCTGCCAAGCTCATCTGTTCCTAGTATATGAGCTGCTGAAGGTGGTTTATTGGTATTTGAATAATCCATATCATTAGGTCCATAAGGTGTTAAAATTGGAGCAAGTGCAACTAGAAGAATTATAATAAGCAACATTATAAACCCAAACATGCCTATTTTATTCTTTCTAAATCTTTTATACACCATATTCCATGGACTTTCTATATTATCAACCTTATTCTCTAGGCTGCTATTTTCTGTCTCAGATCCAACCTTTGGCTCAAGATTATTATTCATCCTATCTCTCCCCCCTATTCTACCTTAACTCTTGGGTCTACCAAGGCATATCCAATATCAGCTAATAAGTTGCCTAGAAGCGTTAACAACGCAAAAAATATGTTTAGTGCCATTACCATATTATAATCTCTAGCATTTATTGCATCCATTAGTACATTACCTATTCCAGGCCATACAAAAACCTTTTCAAGTATTACAGCTCCTGAAAATAGTCCTGGTATAGAAAAACCCAATAAAGTTATTATAGGTATTAAAGCATTGCGGAAGGCATGTTTATATATTACCACCTTTTCACTTAAACCTTTTGAACGAGCAGTCCTTATATAGTCTTCATTTATTACCTCGAGCATGCTTGTCCTTGTGTATCTAACTAATCCTGCTAGGCTTCCTACTGTTAAAACTATAGCAGGGAGTACCATGTGCTTTATAACATCTACAAATTTTGCAAATCCCATAGCATTTTTACCTGGGGTAATCATACCATTCATAGGAAACCAGTTTAACTTTACTGAAAAAGCATAAATTAATAATAGTCCAAAAAAGAAACTAGGCATTGAAATTCCTATTATAGAAAATATAGCCCAAAAGTTGTCCGTCTTTGAATACTGCTTAACTGCAGTCATTATACCTACAGGTATAGCAATTAAAAACGCTATTATATATACAACTACATTTAATAAAAAACTATTCCAAATAAATTGTGGTATAACCTCACTTACAGGTTGTTTATACAAATATGATTCACCAAAATCTCCTTTTATAGAACGCTCCAGCCATTTAAGGTACTGTATATGCAATGGCTTAGTAAGCCCAAGCCTTTCTCTTTCCGCAGCCTTTTGTTCCGCAGTAGCTCTCGGATCAACGTTTGCACCTACAGGGTCTCCCGGTGCCATCTTCACTATACAAAATATACATATAGATATTATTATTACTACCGGAATTAGATGAAGCAAACGCTTTAATATATACTTTAACATTTTTTCACCCCTTCATAATTTTTAGAATGAACCCGGTATAAATACAAACTATGCACAGAGAATAGACCTATAAGCAATAAGCAATAAGCATAAAACCTAATATAGCTGATGAACATAAAACGCTATATTATTTTAATATCCACCAGCCATATAGACAATCTCTAGAGTGCTCTATCTATATAAATTGCTAGAAAGAGCTATACAGGCTTAAACCAATAGGGTTTAAGGCCTGCTAACTACCGAGTTACATATATAATTATTTTTCTAATTCAAGTTGATTTACTATATAAGTCCAATCTACAAAAGGACTTGTTTTATAGTTTTTAACACGTTCACTATATATATCCCAGTTTGTATTTTGTGTAAGGAACATATATGGCAGCTCATCACCTATTAAATCTGCCCATTCTTTTATTATTAC
>ENA-UOOK01003462-UOOK01003462.1-fermentation-metagenome-genome-assembly--contig:-NODE-3462-length-17933-cov-4.059682_pt1 | contig 17933 bp, 14 predicted proteins | sample MGYA00245777_ERZ724023 | MGnify/ENA primary metagenome ERZ724023 (study PRJEB28704, sample SAMN03018312) | fermentation metagenome | biome: anthropogenic terrestrial biome; feature: soil; material...
CCGAAGCTTTTTACCGCGTGGGCGATGTTGGCCGCCGCATAAAGAGACATCATTTCCCCGGAGGTCACAATACATACCTCGTCGGCGTAGCCGCCCCGGATGGGCATGGCAAATCCGCCGCAGACCACGTCGCCCAGCACATCGTACAGTACCACATCCGGCTTGAATGCCTCGTAAGCGTCGAGTTCCTCCAGTTTTTCAAAGGCGGTAATAATGCCGCGTCCGGCGCAGCCCACTCCGGGGACCGGTCCGCCGGCTTCCACGCACAGTACCCCCGAGCTGCTTTTAACGACCAGATCGGAAAGGTCTGCTCCGCTATTTTTCCGTAGAGTGTCCAGCACCGTGGGAATGTTTTTTCCGCCGGTGAGGTTTCGGGTGGAGTCAGCTTTGGGGTCGCAGCCGATTTGCAGCACCACAAGCCCTTCGGCGGCCATAGCCGCTGAGAGATTGGAAACCGTAGTGGACTTTCCGATACCGCCTTTCCCATAAACAGCAATTTTTTTCATTTTATTTTCCTCCGGATTTTTCATAATGGGGCTTTATCAGGTCGTAGGAAAGGCAGGCAGGCTTTCCCGTACGGGGATCACGGGCAATTTGAGCGTCAATCTGAAAAGTTTTTTGCAGGACGTCGGCTGTCATAACCTCTTCCGGCGAGCCGTGACAGATAATATCTCCGCCCTGGATGGCGATCATGTAATCGGCAAATCGGGCCGCAAGGTTCAAATCGTGCAGTACCATGGCAATGGTGCATCCCTGCTCCCGGTTCAGCCGGTAAAGAAGCTCCAGCACCTCCAGCTGATAGGCGAGATCCAGGTACGTTGTTGGCTCGTCCAGCAGAATCAGATCGGTCTGCTGGGCCAAAGCCATGGCAATCCAGACCCGCTGGCGCTGCCCGCCGGAAAGATTATCCACCGCGATGGTTTCCAGCTCAGAAAGCCTGGTCACTTCCAGTGCCCATGCAACGACTTTTCTGTCATCGGGCGTGAGCCTGCCGAATCCCCGTTGATGGGGGAAGCGTCCGTAAGCCACCAGCTCGCCCACGGTCAGTCCGGCGGGAGCATGGGGAGACTGGGGCAGCACTGCCATTTTCTGCGCTACCTCTTTGGTGGAAAGGTTTTGAATGTCGTTCCCGTTTAAGTACACCATACCGCTTTTAGGCTTTAAAATACGCCCGACAGCTTTGAGCACCGTGGATTTTCCGCAGCCGTTAGGACCTATAATGGCGGTTATTTTTCCCTGGGGAATGGCAAGGTCCAAATCGCTGACCACCAGATTGTCTTCATAGGCCACGGCTAAGCTTTCCGTTGCGATACTGTTCATAGACAAGGCTCCTTTCGTTACCGCCTGCTTTTTGCCAGCAGGTAAAGAAAATAAGGCGCGCCGAGGACCGCCACCATAATGCCGGTGGGAATTTCGGAGGGCTGCACGATGACCCTCGCCACGGTATCGGCGGCGGATACAATCACGGCGCCGGTCAAGGCACAGGCGGGAAGAAGGATGCTGTGCCGCGGGCCTACCAGACGACAGGCAAGATGGGGTGCAATCAGCCCCACAAAGCTGATGCTGCCGCTGACCGCTACGCTGGAGGCGGCAAGTGCCACCGATACAGCCAACAGCTTGCGCTGTTCCTTTTCCACTGAGGCGCCAAGGCCGCGTGCGGTTTCATCCCCCAAATTCAGGACATCCAGCACCCTTGCCTTGGTCAGCACATAAGGAAGCAAAAGCAGCAGCCAGGGTAAAAGCGCCAGCACGAATTTCCAGTTGCTTCCCCAGATGCTGCCTGCACTCCAGGCGACTACAAAGTCATATTGGTCATCGTCCAGCTTGATGATAAGAACCGTGGTCAGAGCAGAGATACCTGCCTGTACCGCCACACCGGTCAGGATCAGACGCATGGGGGCGGCACCCTGCCCCTTTTTTACAGCCAGTGCGTAAATGATAACTGCGGCTGTACCGGCGCCGAAAAATGCCAGAAATGGCAGGGTAAAGATCGACAGAAAAGACTGGGCCCCGAAAAACAGGACATATAATAAAACCATCAGTCCTGCGCCGGCATTAATACCAAGCAGCCCCGGGTCTGCCAGCGCATTTTTGGATACCCCCTGGATAATACATCCGGACAGGGCGAGTCCAGCCCCTGCCAACATAGACACTACAATACGGGGAAGTCGGAAATCGAACAGAATGAGTTTTTCCTTATCGTTTCCCCCGCCGAACAGGGTGCGCAGAGTGTCCAAGGGAGAGAGCCGCGTGTAGCCTGTGTTCATGCTGACAAGCAGGGAAAGAATCAGTAAAGCGGTGTAGCCGATAATAACGGCAGTATTGCGCAGTGCGGTTTTGCGTTTATAGGATTCGTTTTTTTGTCGCCATGCCGTCATTAGTGCATCCTCCTTTGCCTGCGGGATAAATACAGGAAAAAGGGCACACCGGCTAAAGCAATCAGCGCACCGATGGGCGTTTCAAAGGGAGGGTTGAGCATCCTGGCACCCAGATCCGCCAGCACCATCAGCAGGGCACCCAGTACGGCCGAGGAGGGAATGATCCATCGGTAGTCCACTCCCACAAGATAGCGTGCCAGATGAGGAACCATCAGGCCGACAAAGCCGACCGCTCCCACGACAGATACGGACTCACCAGCCAAAACCAGTACGACGAGAGAGCAAAGCAGACCGACTGCCGTCGTGTTAAGTCCCAGTCCCTTCGCCACGTCTTCGCCAAGGCTTAGCAACGATACCTGGCGGGACAGTAAAAAAGCGCCCAGCAACCCACACAGTGCCCAGGGAGCAATGACACGTAGCTGTTCCCAGCTGGAACCAGCTACACCGCCGGCAGTCCAGAACATAATATCCCGGGCTACTTCAAAATAAATGGCGATTCCTTGGCTGAGGGCGGCTAAAAGGGAGCTTACCGCGGCTCCTGCCAGCACCAGCCGCATGGGGGTTGCTCCGCCCCTTCGTAGAGCGGCGATGCCGTTTACCAGCGCCGCCCCTAGCGCCGCGCCCAAAAAAGAAAACAGTACAGTCTGCAGATAGCTCACGCCGGGAAAAAAAGCGAAACAGACTGACAGGGCAACCCCCGCGCCGGCATTCAGCCCCATTAAACCCGAATCAGCCATAGGATTGCGGGTGGTTCCCTGCATGATGGCGCCGGCTACCGCCAACGCCGCGCCTACCAGGGCGCTGGCCAGTACCCGGGGAATACGCAGATCCACTATGATCAGGTGGTGCATATTATCCTTGTCAAACCGGGTCAACGCCTCCCATACCGTTTGCATCGGGATCTCCGCGGCTCCTTTGGCGACGGAAAATGCCATAAGCAGCAGGAGCGCGCCCGATCCTGCGATGAGAATAAGCCAAGCGGTCCAGCCACGGATGTTTTTTTTTATCCGGCGTTGCTGTGGTGCGCTTTTTTGCACCAAAACTGCCGGTTTGGTACCTTGAATCATGCGAGTTTATCCTCCTTGCCGTCTGAAAGCATTACCCTGCCCGATTTTGGATGGCACAGAGTGGACACTTTGACGGCTTTTATAGAAACCGGACAAAAAAGGCCGGATGTACAGCACAGGAAAAGACTGGCTGCATCCGGGCCTTTTGGTTGTGGCTGTTTAATCCTGAAGCAGAGAGTTTACTACCTGCTCGACCGTATATTCTGTGGCCAGAATACTGGGGGAATGGGCGGCACCGTCCAGTTTGATGACATGGTTGTTCTTAACGGCCGTCAGCGATTGCCAGACGCTGTTTGATTCCAGTTCCTCCACGATGGCCTCATCGCCGTCAAATACAGCCAGGAAGATGTAATCCGGATTCATCTGTGCGATGCCTTCCAGGGTAACCTGTTCATACTGGTTGGTTTCCGGATACCCTTCCGGTGCGTTCAGCCCCAGACCAATTTCCCTGTCGTAAAAGGCAGGCCGGCGGGCGCTGTGATAGCTGTCCTTGCCCATGACGGAAATCAGCATGACGGTTTCATCCTGATACTGCGCCTGCAGCTTTTCCCGATATTCTGCCAGCCGTTCCTCTGTCGCCTCAATGCGGGCTTCTGCGGTATCCTCCTTGCCTACAACCTTGGCAATTTCTCTGATCCCGTATTTCCAGTCCATTTTGACCTGGCCGTCCAGAACAATAACCGGCGCGATTTTTTCCAGCTCCTCAATACCCTCGTCACTGGCTGCCAGAATCAGGTCCGGCTGGACTTCAAGAAGTTTTTCCTTATTGACCTTGTTGCCGAGATCAATCACTTTATCGGTTCCGTAATCGGTTGTCAGAAAGGGCTCCCAGGTATTGTTGTAATTTTCCGCGCTGACTGCCGCAACAGGGGGAAGCTCCAGTGCAATCAGGTATTCCCAGTAGGGAAGATACGTTACCGCGATCCGTTCCGGCTGCTTTTCAATAGTGACTTCACGTCCTAATTTGTCCACGTAGGTTCTGGGCCACTCGCTGGTGTCTTCCTCCGATGAAGTGGAAGCATCCCCGCTCTGCGCCGGGACAATATCGCTTCCGGCAGATGATATCTGAGATGTGCTGCCTGAATTCTGGGCACAGCCGGTAATCAGGCTGGCTATGAGTACGAGAGAGGCGAAAAGCCCCGTCAGTTTTTTCATGGTTCATTCCTCCGTTTTGGTTTGTTTAAGCTAACCCTGCGTCAAAAATACAAATACGGTATAGTTTCGGCGCATGATGATAGTATATTGGATATTCACCGATATGTAAATGGACTTTTTTCCGGCAGCAGATGGATTTTTTCCGTTGTCCGGAACTCGGTGGGAGAAACTCCCGTGATTTTTTTGAACTGTCTGCTGAAATAATAGGAATCTTCATAACCAACGCACTGGGCCAGCTGGGTCACGGTGCAGTCACTGCTTTTCAGAAGCTCCTGGGAGCGCCGGATACGGAACTCAGTCAGATACCGTACGGGAGAAATACCCGCATGCCTTTGGAACAGCTCGGCAAATCTTTTGGGGTTTATATCATAACGCTGTGCCAGCTGGGCAATGGAAAACCGCTGATGGTAGTGCTCATGGATAAACGATACGGCATCTTCCACCAGATTGTTTTCGTCGTTCAAGCCTGACTTCTGGGCCGAAAGAATGATTTCCTCAATCAGGCCCTGAAACAAGGATTTTTTACGCAGAGCCGCTAGGCTTCCCTGCGCTCCGCTGCTTTCCAGCAGCCGGTACAGGATTTCCGTCAGTTTTGGGGGAATGCCTGTCGCTATGCTGAAATGCTGATGGTAAAATGAGGACGGATTTTTTTCCTCCTCCGGGATGCGGTAGTGAATCAGCGCATAGCGCCATGGCTTTCCGCCAACCACCTCTTTGCTCAGCTTCATGCTGGGGCCGGCATGAACGATCATTCCGGATCTGAGAAGATAAGGTACTCCGTTCAGGGTATACCGGGCGCTTCCCTCCAAGGGAAAAACCAGTCCTCCTCCCCGTTCGTTGGTCGTCCAGCCCTCTGCCCTGCTTCCAGGACAAATCCGATAAGAAGCGCTGTCCAACAGAAACTGGTTTGTCTGTGCGTAAAAATCCGCAAGCTTATTTGTATCTATTTTCATGCTTTTTGCCTCTCTGAAATATTGTGCTTAGAATACTTTTGCAAAATCAACATAAAGCCGCAAATGATTAGCCGCAACTAACTAATTATACTATATTCATATAAAACATACAAGGGTAAAAAGGAAGGGAAACAATAACGCGTTATAAAGCTTTTTTCAGGCCGGATTGTGCGTTTTCAGCATCTTTCTTTTCAGGGCCAGTCCCAAAAGCAAAAGAATGGGGAAGACGATTGCCGTCAGAATGCCGGTTTTCAGGTTGTTGCCTGCCGCACTGGAAATAAGACCAACAAAAGTCGGACCGGCCGAGCAGCCCAAATCTCCCGCCAGAGCCAGAAAGGCAAACATAGCGGTTCCGCCGCCCCGGATAGACGCAGAGGCTGTGCTGAAGGTACCCGGCCATAATATGCCGACGGAAAGGCCGCACAGCCCGCAGCCGATAAATCCCAGAAAGGGCAGCGGCGAAAGGGAGATAATCAGATAGGAAACACCGCAGAGAACAGCACTGGCTGTCATAAACCGGTTTAAATCCATTTTATCTCCGTACTTTCCGTAAATAAGACGGGAAAGCCCCATCATGGCGGCGAAAAGCATAGGCCCGGCAAGGTCTCCGACAGTCTTATTCACCTGAAGCCCCTGCTCGGCAAAGGCAGAAGCCCACTGGCTGACCGCCTGCTCGCAGGAGCCAGCGCACAGCATCAGCAGCATAAAAATCCAGAAAGCCTTTTTTCGAATCAGCTCTTTCATAGTCAGCTCCTTTTCGTTTTCCGGGAGCAGCGAAGCAATGGGGACCCTAGCGAAAAAAACAATGTTGGCAATGGGAATCAGCGCCCAAAGCAGGGTGAGAATTTTCCAGTTTTCAATACCGGACAGCGAAAAGAACAGGGTGGAAAGCAACACGACGCCTACATGCCCCCAGCAGTAAAACGAGTGGAGCAGGCTCATGGTTTTTTCTTTGTTTTCTGTAGGACAGGATTCTACAATGGGACTGATCAGCACCTCAAGAAGGCCGCCCCCCGACGCGTAGATCAGGACCGCCGTCAGAAGCCCGGTGAACGGGTCGGGAAAAAGGTCCGGCAAAACGGTGAGGGAAATAAGCCCGGCCGCTGAAAGGGTGTGGGCGATCAGTACGGAAGCGCGGTAGCCGATTTTATCGATAAAGCCTGCGGAAAGGAAATCAATGATCAGCTGCAGGCCGAAATTTACAGTGACAAGCAGTGTGATTTTGGACAAAGGGATATGATAGCTGCTTTGAAAGGTCAAAAACAAAAGGGGAGCAAAGTTGTTAACGACTGCCTGTACAATGTACCCGACAAAACAGGCGTAAACCGTTTTCTGGTAAGTGAATTTCATAAAAAACTCCTTGTCCTTCAAAAGCTTGATTAATTTGGAAGATGGACGCCGCATTATCCGGCAGGGACAGGCAGGTTTAAGCCTGCAATAACGGGGTGGACTTTGAACGGTTTTCTCTTCTTTGACATTGAGCATCCAGCCGCGATGGACTTTAATGATATTTTCAGCCGTTTAGTAAAGCCGTCATTGGAAAGACCGCATAGATTACCGGATCCGTCTCGCCGGAAGCAGCAGTAAGGAAGCCGCCGTTTCTACATTCCAGAAAGGAATCGTCAGTTCTTTTATTATATCTTCCCATAGGGAATAATACAATATTCCGGATTAATTTCGTATTCCACCTTGGTCTTTATTGTTGGAGTTTTCATAAAACCGACTTTGTAAAGACAGACGGGTAATAATTGAAAATCCGGTCGTAGCTTTCATGGGAAAAACTGTGTTATCATGTTCCTATACAGAATAAGGGGGCAGGCTTTATGAATATTCCTATCCAAAATATGAATCCGGCGCATACGGCATATTATCCACGGCTCGAAACAGATAAGCTTTTTATGATGGGGGAAGGCTCCTTTTTCTATGAGGGATATATTGACAGGGCTGTCCGTTATATCGAAAGAGTTCAGCTGTTGGACATAAAGCTCTGGAAGCAGTTTGCAAACCAGTTCCGTTTTCCCGCAGACGATGCGGATTTGGGCTGGCGGTGTGAATACTGGGGTAAAATGATGCGGGGGGCCGGCTTCACCTACGCCTATACCCAGGATAAAGAGCTGTACCGGGTAATGGAGGAAACCGTCCGGGATCTTTTGGCTACGCAGGATAAGCTGGGACGCTTCTCCACTTACAGCGTAGAAAATGAGTTTCAGGGCTGGGATCTGTGGGGTAGAAAATATGTCCTGCTGGGGCTGCAGTATTTCTGTGATATTTGTAAAGACGATTCATTGAAAAGGGAGATCGTATCCGCCATGAGCCGTCACGCCGACTATATTCTGTCCCAAATTGGTCCGGAGCGGGAGGGGAAACGGCCGATTACCCAAACGTCCAGCTTCTGGCAGGGAATGAACTCCAGCTCTATCCTGGAACCAGTCGTCCGGCTGTATAATATAACCGGAGAGCAGAAATATCTGGATTTTGCGTCCTATATCGTGGAAACCGGAGCGATTGCGGACGGCAATCTGTTTGAGCTGGCCTATGAGGGAAGGCTGTATCCGTATCAGTATCCGGTGACAAAGGCTTACGAAATGATGTCCTGCTTTGAAGGGCTTCTGGAGTATTACCGGGCAACGAAAATCGAAAAATGGCGGATTGCGGCGGAGAATTTTGTCCGTCTGGTAATGGAGTCGGACGTCACGGTTATCGGCTGTGCCGGATGTACCCACGAGCTGTTTGACCATTCCGCCAAGGGACAGACGGACGAGGAACGCAACCGGACCATCCATATGCAGGAGACCTGCGTGACGGTCACCTGGATGAAGCTTTGCTTCCAGCTTTTATGCTTGAAAGGCGACGCACAGTATGCCGGCGCCATGGAACGTTCAATATATAATGCGCTGCTGGGCACACTGAACACCGGAAAGGAAACCATATCGGTTTCCCGTTCGCTGAAAGGCTATCATCTGGAAAGCGGCTTACAGGTGGATTCTGTAATTTTACCCTTTGACAGCTACAGCCCGTTGCTGCCCAACATCCGGGGAAAATACGTAGGCGGATTAAAGGTAATGGAAAACGGGATGTTCTATGGCTGTTGTGCGGCAATCGGCGCTGCGGGGACAGGGATGATCCCCCTGGCAAGCGCTATGCTCAGACAGGACGGTGTTTCTGTAAACCTGTATCTACCGGGAGAAATTCAGACCTTTACGCCGGATAACACGCCTTTGAGGCTGACGGTGAAAACCGGGTATCCGGTAAGCGGAGAGATAACCGTAACCGCAGAGCCGGAAACGGAAAGGCGGTTTGTACTGGCGCTGCGTATCCCTGATTGGAGCAAAAAGACCACGGCGGAGATAAACGGGAAAGCGGTAACGGCAAGAGCCGGAACGTATCTGGAGCTTGACCGGGAGTGGAAGCCGGGAGATAAGGTTACGCTGCGCCTGGATATGAGGACCCGGGCAGTTTTTCAGGACGGATATGTTTCTTTAAGCCGCGGTCCGTTGGTACTGGCCCGGGACGCAAGGCTGGGTAGAGTGGATGAAGAAGTAGCGATTGAAGCGGACAGGGAAGGGTATGTAGCCGCAAAGCTTACCGGTGCAGTTCCTTTTGAGCATGTCCTTGGCGTGGAGATACCGGTAACGAAGGGGAGCTCTTTTGTGATGATCGACTATTCCTCATCGGGGAGAACCTGGGAAGAGGATTCCCGCACGGCGGCATGGCTGTCGTGCAGATAGGATCACTAAATCTGTTATTTTGCCTGATCTCTGTGTTGTGATAATCAAAAAGATTCGGATAAAAGAAATAAGGGGGAAACGGAAATGGCCGGCAAGGAACTGTGGGTGATCCCGGACGGATTCATGAATAATACGGCGAACGGTTCTTTTATCAGCCATGAGGCGGTGTGTGTGTTAAATACCGGAGAAAAAGATGCGCAGATTGAAATCTGCGTCTATTTTGAAGACAGGGAACCGGTTTGCGGCTTTGACGCGGTGTGCCGCGCCAGAAGAACCAACCATATCCGGCTGGACAGGCTGAAAAACAGAAACGGAGAGGAAATTCCCCGGGGTATATCCTATGCCCTGCTGGTGAAAAGCGATGTGCCTGTAGTAGTGCAGCACAGCCGCATGGATGTGTCTCAGGCAGAGATGGCCCTGATGACGACAATTGCTTATTAAAGCAGCGATAATCTAAAAAACAGGCAGTGCAAAAAAAATTTTGCACTGCCTGTTTTTTAGATTTAATATTTTAATTCAATTTCTAGTATTTTCTTGTATAGTTCTTCATTAACCGGAGTTTGCAATCCGTATTTTTTTGCTTTTTTCAAAACCGTGCCCGCAAAAAACTCCACTTCGGAAGGCCTTTTCTCGATCCCGTCCTGACGCATGGAAGGCATGCCGTCGGGATTGATGGAATCAATCAGTCTGACATATTCCTCCAGATCCTTTTCGGTCAGAAAAATACCCTCTTTTTGCGCCAGAAGAATCACTTCCCTCATCGCCTCTTTCATCGTTTCCCGGGGTGCGCCCGGTTTCTGAACCGTGCCATAGGTTCCCTGCTCCACCATGACAACCTGGTTAACGCCGACGTTCAGCATCCATTTGCCCCAAAGCCGGCGACTGATATCTTCATCCACGCTATAAGGAAGCTGAACACGGTCAAACAGCTTGATGACGCGATCCAGCATGGGACGTTTTTCGGATTCCTCCGGCAACAGCCCGATACAGATTTGCCCTGCGTGGGCGTAGGTAAGCCGGTTCCCCAACTTTACGGCATCCATCCCCTGTGCGACGCAGTACAGGACATGCTCTTTCCCTAAGGATTCCCCTATGATTTCTTCGCTGGCAATCCCGTTTAAAAGCGATAAAATGACAGTATCTTTTCCCACCAGGCTTTTGGCTTCTTTAACAGCCTGATTGAGTGCAGTTCCCTTCACCGCAAAAATAAGGAGGTCCGCCGGCTTTTCCAGATCGGTGCCGTCCGATAACTGGAATTCACATTTTTTATTATTGCAGTAAACGCTTTCCTCCCGATATTTTTTGATCCGGGATTTGTCAGCGATAAAGATAACCGCTTCCTTGCCCAGCGTTCTTACGAACATCTCTCCATAAAGGATTCCCAGCGCGCCCATTCCGACAATGGCTATATTCTCTATTTGTTCCATGCTTATTCTCCTGAATTTTCGCTGTGCTGTCAGCTATGGCTGTTTATCTGAATAACTGCAGCTATTATAACATAAACGGGATAAGAACAAAAGATTTTTCCCATTTATGCCTGCAGGCTATTTTTCTGAAAATTATTTTTGAATATTGAAGTCTTTTATCAACGAAAAGAGTCATTTTTTTGTAAACTGGATGGAGATCCACATTTAACTAACTTTTATGATATAATCTATTCAAATCGCAAAAATCTTTGCGCTTAAAAACAGGAAAGGGAGAAATAAATGGATAAAAGATTCGTTATTAAAGAATTTTATGATCAGGAATTAATGGCGCTCCATAATATTGATTTTAACTATGCGATGCGCAATCCTCATTTCCACGACGGGTACGAAATCAACCTGGCTGTTACCGGCGGTGTCCGCTTTTATATTGAGGATAAGGAATATCATCTGGAAAGCGGTACGGTGACGCTGATTAACAACAATGAAATTCACTATAACGTAGCGCCTCCCAATCAAAAATATGAACGGTACATTATTTCCTTTCTGCCTGAATTTTTGACGGATTTTAATTCCGGTGGAGAGGACTTGTTCGAATTTTTTGTGCGCAGGCCAAAAGATTTTGTACATTGCATCCACCTTTCGGACAAGCAGCTCCGGGATTTTATTATGCTGGCCGATCAGTTAAAAAAATACTCTGCCGAAGGGGTTTATGCCAGGGAGCTGCGGCGGAAGCTTGTTCTTACCGAGATTCTGCTTTTGTGCAACGAGGTGTTTTCGGGAAACAATGACGGCGTTCGCTACCAAAACTGCTTTAATAACCGAATCAGGCCGGTTCTTTCCTTCATTCGGGAGCATTTAAGCGAAGAACTGCCTTTGGAGCGGCTCTCTCAGGAGTTCTTTATCAGCAAATCCCATCTGATCACGCTGTTTAAAGATACGGTGGGGATGACACCGAATGAATATATCATCACTTTAAGAGTCATGAAGTCCAGAGAATATCTGAAAGCAGGCTATTCCGTAGTGAAAACCTGCGAGCTGATCGGGTACGGGGATGAGTCTCACTTTATTCGAGTTTTTAAGCGAATTGCCGGAATTACTCCAAAACAATATGGGCTGAAATATACATATCATACAGACCTTAAAAGCTAAAACCATAATATACGCATATTTTTTGATGATTATTTCATATACAGAACCCTGTCGGCGGGCTATAATGTGAATACGGCGATAGACGAAATATATAAAATAAATACATTTCAGAGGAAAAATATTATGATAAATGGTATAAAAAATAAAAATAATATTTCGAATAATTATAAATTATCTCATTTTTTAAAAATATTGAAGCAGGATAAATGGCTTTATATTTTTTTAATTCCAATTGTATTATATTACATAATATTCAAGTATCTGCCTATGCTTGGAGTCATGATTGCCTTTAAGGATTTTCGCTTTGCAGATGGAATTTTTGGAAGCAGTTGGATCGGATTTCAGCATTTTGCCCGGATGTTTTCCAATCAGGATTTTTACAATATCGTAAAGAATACGCTTTTGCTGAATATATACGATGTATTGTTTGGGTTTCCTGTCCCCATAATTCTTGCGGTTATGCTGAATGAAATCAGCAGCCGGCATTTCAGAAAAATCACTCAGAGTATTTTATATCTGCCCCATTTTCTTTCCTGGGTGGTTTTGGGGGGCATTATTTTACAAATCTGTTCTCCGTCGTCCGGTGTGATTAATTCCATCATCTCTTCTCTGGGAGGAACTCCCATCTATTTTATGGCCAATGCCCAGTGGTGGATTGTGGTGTTTGTCGTTTCCGGCATCTGGCAGGGCGCAGGATGGGGTACGATTATTTACCTTGCGGCTATTACGGGGATTGACGTTCAGCTTTATGAAGCGGCGCGTATTGACGGCGCAGGGAAGTTCAAACAGATCTGGCACATTACGCTGCCGGGGATTCGGGGTACCATCGCCACCATGCTGATTCTTCGCATGGGGTCCATGATGAACATCGGCTTTGAAAAAGTCTATATGCTGCAGAACAATGCGGTACGTCGGGTCTCGGAGGTTATCAGCACTTATGTTTACCGTCTGGGGATCGAAAGTGCCCAGTTCAGCTATACCACTGCCATCGGCCTGTTTCAATCGGTCATCAGTCTGATCCTGGTGTTTACCACCAATAAAATCATCAAATCCATGGGTGAGTCGGGACTGTGGTAAGGAGGAAACATATGAATATAATTGCTCAGCCTGCCATTCGCCACCACGTAAAAAAGACGCCGGGCGAACAAGCTTTTATCTTTTTCAATTACCTGTTTATCACCCTGTTCACATTCTGCGCCCTGTATCCGTTTATCAACGTGATTGCGACTTCGTTCAGTTCCAGCCGCGCGGTATCCTCCGGTGAAGTCAACCTGATTCCGGTGGAATTCAATATAGACGCCTATAAGCAGCTTCTTTTGGACGGGCAGATTTTCAGAGCGCTGAAAAACACAGTGATCCTTACTTTGTTTGGTACTTTATTTAACCTTATTGCCACCACGCTGGCCGCGTATACCCTTTCCAAAAAACGTCTTCATGGCCGCAGCTTTTTTGTGGGGATGATCGTTTTTACCATGCTGTTTTCCGGCGGTATGATTCCGGACTTTGTTTTAATGAAGGAGCTTCATCTGATCGATTCCTTCGGCGGATTGTGGCTGCAAAGTCTGGTTTCCACTTTTAACATGATCGTTATGAAGTCCTTTTTTGAAAGCCTTCCGGTTTCCCTGGAGGAAGCGGCCAGCATCGACGGCGCCAGTGACCTGACTGTTCTTGTCCGCATCATTCTTCCTTTGTCTATGCCGATTATCGCGACGATGGTTTTGTTTTATGCCGTCGGCTGGTGGAACAGCTATATGGGTCCCATGCTTTATCTCTCCTCTTCCGCCAAGTTTCCTCTGATGCTTAAGCTGAAACAGATGTTGGATACCGCCCAGCAGATTACCATTGCGACTACCAGCGGTGAAGGCTTAACGGAGACAACTATTGCTCCCGAAACGTTCAAAGCCGCCAGTATATTAGTGTCTACTCTCCCGATTATTTGTGTTTATCCTTTCCTGCAGAAATACTTTGTTAAAGGTGTGATGATTGGTTCTGTTAAAGGCTAGTTTTCCTTAGTGATTCCCATGCAGAAATTATTAGGAGGCTATGAGATGAAAAAGAATATTCTGTCAATCTTTCTGGCACTTTGTCTGGCAGCGTCCGCGCTCGCCGGGTGCGGCGGCACAAGTTCGGTCAGCTCTGTAAATTCCACCGGTTCTTTTGCAGTCGGTACGGATTCCGGTGAAAAGAAGACGATTTCGGCGATTTCGTTCGAGCGCGGCAAATGCCCCGCTTCGGAAGGCACTATGGAAGAGAACCGCTGGACCAAATGGATCAACGAAAATGGCCCGGTCAACGTAGAGTGGGTTGTGATTCCCCGAACGGAATCCGTCGCGAAAACCAACGCCCTGTTTGCTTCCGGTTCCGCCCCTGACCTGGTCTGGGAATTCAACAAGGGCTTTATGAACAATCTGATTCAGCAGGGGGTTCTGCAGCCGGTAGACGATTACATAGAACAATATTCCACTACCTATAAGGAATATCTGGCCGCCAATCCGGAGCTCAAGCCCTATGTGACTTCCGATTTTGACGGGAAGATGTACGGCTTTACCAGCAAGCGCACGCCGCTTGCGATTGCCAACCACGCCATGTGGATCAGACAGGACTGGCGGGACGCGCTGGGTCTGCAAATGCCCGCCACCATGGAAGAACTGGACGATGTGCTGCATCAGTTTACCAGCGGTGATCCCGATAAGAACGGCGTAAACGATACCTTTGGCCTTGGCTTTAATTACAATCTGAAGGGAATCGTAAAAGCCCTGTACGGCGGCTATGAAATGATGGTGCAGGATGGTAAGCTGGTCGACTGGAGTACCGCTCCGGCATATGTTGATTTTCTGGCCCAGATGAAAAAATGGTATAACGACGGCGTTATCGACCCTGAAATGATTACCGATACCAACTATGAGCGGGAACGGCAGCTGGTTGTAACCGGCAAAACCGGGACCTTCTTCGCAGGCTGGGATATTTCCGATGTATGGCGGGAGTTAAAACAAAACCTGCCGGATTCCAATCTGGTTCCGCTGGAGTCTGTTTCCACTGTATATGGAAAGTTTGGCTGCTATCAGGAGCCTCCCGCATTCCGCGTCGTCTGCATGAATAAAGACGCGAAAGACCCCGAAGCCTGCATCAAGTTCCTGGACTGGATGCTGGCGGAAGGCTGGGAAACCATTACTTACGGAATAGAGGGAGAAAACTACAACTTGGTAGACAGCGTGCCTCAGACCATTGATCCCGATAAAAATAATAATGAGCTGAGCTATGCCGGCGAATATGCCCTGCTTACCGATCAGGTAATTGATGATGTGACGACCTGGTTCAGGGTTTCCTCCGCGGAAGACGAGCTTTCTCAGGAATATGCCGGGGTGCGGGCGCTATCTCTGGAAACTCAGATGAAAAATACCTATCGCAGAGATATTTCCGCTTTGCCTTCTACCGAACTGAATACCAAATTCAGCAGCGATTTTAATGCATCCTTTACCGAGCTGGAGGATCGCTGCATTACCGACCCATCTTACAGCGTTGAACAGGCGATCAAGGATATGAACGCTCTCCGCGACAGTCTTGGTTTTGATGAGGTAATGGCCGAGTATCAGGCGTGGTATGATGCAAACAAGGAGAATCTGAGCAAATAGGAAGCCTGACAACAGGGCCTTACAACTGGATGTAAGGGAAAATGCCGGCGGCAAATAAAGCCGCCGGCATTTTAAAAAATAAATCGGTAAACTGTACCGTTGCAGAAAAAAAGGAGAAACAGGATATGCTGTATTTTAAAAACGAACAGGAAAAACAGCTTTTTCCCCAGATGATGGTCCGTTTTGATAAGGCCTTTGATGAAAAAGATCGGGCTCTGACTCAGTGGAGAGGAGAGCACGGCTACCACAGCACTCTGGTGAATCAGTTTGTTCACAGCACACGGGATTCCCTGGCTTATGCCTACGAGCTGTACAACCGCGACGGGCAGGGAGACCGGAGGCGGGCGGAGGATATTCTGCGCCGCATCATTCCGCTACAGGACACCGACCCATCTCATAAGACATACGGAATCTGGGCGTATTATACCGAGGAACCGCTGACCCAAATGGCGCCTCCCGACTGGAACTGGGCGGATTTCTGCGGAAAAGAGCTGATGCATATTCTTTTGGACCACAGGGAAAAACTGTCCGGCGAGCTGACGGAGTTTGTTAAAGCTGCCCTGCTTCATGCCTGCAATTCCATCCGGATTCGGGATATGGAGCCGGGCTATACCAATATCTCCATCATGGGGACGTATGTGACCATGGTGGGCGGTACGCTGCTCGGAGACCGTTCGCTGGTAGATTATGCAGTAAAACGCTTGAAAACGCTGTATCAGTTTAATATGGGCAACGGCGCTTACAAAGAATATAACAGCCCGACTTATACGCTGATTCTGGCCTCTGATCTGGCACGTATGCTGAAATATGTAAAAGATCCGGAAGCGCTTAGGCTGATTGATGATCTTAATAATCTGGCCTGGGAAGGAATGGCCCGGCATTATCATTTCAAAACGAAGCAATGGGCAGGCCCTCACGCCCGCGCCTACACCATGCTTCAGAACAAAGAGCTGCTGATGAAAATTCAGCGGGCGCTGGATTATCAGGTTTCGCTGGTGGATTTAAAGGAAACCGGGATTGCCGATTTGCTGCCCATGGACTTTTTTAGTGTCGATCTGCGCTGCCCCAAACAGTTCATCCATTATTTTACTGAGGTAAAGAAAGAAGCAGAAATCAATCAGGCTTTCTTCAAAAAAGAAATTGGCACTGCTTACATAACTGAAAATTATACGCTGGGCAACTTTTATCAGAGCACCTTCTGGAATCAGAAGCGGAATATGCTCTGCTATTTTGGAGACGAAAAAAATCCCGCATACTGTGCGCTGAAGGTACTGCATGATTTTTACGACTATTCTTCCGGCGTAATTGTTGCCGCACAGCAGAAAAACCGGAGTGTGGCTCTCATTAATTTCATGACCGACGGAGGGGATACCCACTGCAACCTGGATATGATTAAAAATGCGACCATCACCGCTTCGGATCTTCGCATCCGTTTCGAACTGGGCGGCGGAGTCGAAAACCTTTCCGTAACTCAGCCGGACAAGGGAGTCTTTGTAGCCGGTAATGGGCTGGTGAAAATCAAAATTGCGGTTCCTTATGTAAAATTTGGCGATTATCCGGTATCCTTTGAAGTAGGTCAGTCGGATCATCAGATCCTTGAAACCGGTACCCATCAGGATTCGGTCTCCATGAAATATGTGGACATTGTCCTTTATCACGGGGAAAAGACACAGATTTGTTTTACTGATCTGGAGGAAAGCGTGTGCGGCCTTTCCTTTGAAATCACCGACGAAGAGTTCGGTAAGGATGCGGCTCAGGCAGAAAAGAAAGGAAAGGAAATCCTCGTCAGCCAGGGAACGCTTCAGGTGCGGGGAAATTGCCGTTCCATTCCTGCCAAAAAGTTTTACGATACCTTTACGGCATGGGTAAACGGCAGAGAGTATCAGCAAATTTACTGCAAATGACGAATTTACCGGCTCATAAAGCCGGCAGGGAGGCCGACAGAGAACATTATGAAATATGAGATAAAGAGATTAGCGGTACCGGTGGTGAAGCCGGGGGAGTATGTTTTTTCCGTTATCGGGCTGGAGCATCCCCATATTTACGGAATGACTGACGGACTGATCGGGGCGGGAGCCACTCTGAGAGGGGTTTGGGATACCGACCCACAAAAGATGACTGCCTTCTGTAAACGGTTTCCCCAGGCAAGGCATTCCCGCGGCGAGGAGGAAATCCTGCTGGACCAGGAGGTCAGGATGGTGGCTGCCGCGGCGATTCCCTGTGACCGGAGCGCGCTGGGAATCAGAGTGATGAAAAGCGGGAAGGACTATTTTACCGATAAAACCCCGCTGACTTCTCTTGAACAACTTAAGGAGGTAAGGCGAGTCTGCGCGGAAACCGGCAGACGGTATGCGTCTCCGGAAGCCATTCGGTGCCGGCGCGCCCGGCAAGCTCGTCGGCTCCCGCAGGACCGGCAGCGCCGTTATCATAGAATTCAAGCGGCA
>ENA-UOOK01003463-UOOK01003463.1-fermentation-metagenome-genome-assembly--contig:-NODE-3463-length-17932-cov-10.908486_pt1 | contig 17932 bp, 11 predicted proteins | sample MGYA00245777_ERZ724023 | MGnify/ENA primary metagenome ERZ724023 (study PRJEB28704, sample SAMN03018312) | fermentation metagenome | biome: anthropogenic terrestrial biome; feature: soil...
CAATTGGTCCTCCAAGAAAAATAATTCTGTCTCGGAGCAGTCGGGAAAAAATGTCGTAAGATCTTTCCCCTCTGTTATTCTGTTCAACTACGATCGGGACTAGATGGGACAAAATTATCCCTCCTTTTCAGAATTGGTCGCGGTAGCCAATTTAGCAAGGAAATCTACGGTCTTTTCCCTGATCATGCTGTCAGCCAGTCCGGCCAGCCGTCCTTCCTTTTCCAGACGCTTAAACAACTTAGACGCATCCTGTCTGACAGCCACAGCCAGCCTGCCAACTTCGCTGCGCAGCTCATCAATCTCGACAGTGATACCCTCTTTTTCGCTGATCGCATTCAAAACGAGTTCTGTCTTAACATTGTTGGCGGCGGTCGGTTTCAAATCTTCGCGGTAGCTTTCCTCTGTTGTTTGCGAAGCTTCGAGATACTGTTCAAAAGACATGCCGCTGGCTTCGAGGCGTCCTTTAATATTCGCGACAGAACGGTCCAATTCACGTTCAATCAATTTTTCCGGAACATTGAGCTCGGATCCCTCGACAGCCTGTTTTACTATTTGTTCACGCTGGTCGGCTTCGGCTTTTCTTTTAGCCTCTTCTTGGAGTCGTTCCTCCAGTGTTTGTTTCAGTTCTTCCAAAGATTCATAGCCTGCTTCTTTGGCCAGTTCATCATTAAAATCAGGAAGCTTCTTTGCTTTGATCTCCTTGACAGTGACTTTAAAGATTGCTTCTTTGCCTGCCAAAAATTCGGCACGGTAGTCTTCCGGGAAGGTCGTCTTGACATCGATCGTTTCATTCAAATTGGCTCCGATTAAGCCTTCCTCAAAGCCGGGTATGAATGTGCCGGATCCAATTTCTAGCGTATATCCTTCACCGGCACCCCCCTGAAAAGCTTCACCATCGACATAACCTTCAAAATCTATGACGGCGAAATCGCCTGTTTGAACAGTGGTCCGATCTGTGTTTTCAAGAGTGCTATAGTTTTCACGCAGACGCTCAATTTCTTGATTCAGCCGTTCTTCCGTGATCTGCTCTGGTTCTACCGCGACCCGGATGGTGCTGTAGTCACCCAGTTTGACTTCAGGAAGGATATCCACGGCCACCTTGTATTTCATGCCGGAACCTTCTTGCAGTGGCTCGATGAGTTCAAAGTCTTCCGGATGATCGATTGGTTCCAGCTTATGTTGTTCCAGGGCATTTTGATATGTTTCCGAGACAATGATTTCCAAAGCTTCTTCGACCAGAACTTCTTTACCAAAGCGGCTCTCAATAACGGCACGCGGAGTCTTTCCTTTACGGAACCCGGGCACCGTTACTTGCTGAGCAACTTTTTTGTAAGCCGCATCAAGAGCTTTATCAACCTCGGGACTACTGACTTCTACCTCCAGCACAACACGGCACTCGCTTAATTTTTCCAGCTGGGATTGCATTTATGCTCCTCCTTGCCTAAATAGTATATGCCGGTGGCGGGAAGCCTTGCTTGCAGAAAGCGCTGCTATGTGCAAAAAGCGCACAGCGTGCAGAAAGCACTGCCTAACTGCTAAGTTCAAGATTCGCCACCGTCTATCCCGTATCCTCTCAGAGGCTGTTATCTGAAACACAAAAAAACCGGTGTCGCGTGCACCGGATCAAGCATCGCAGTGGAACGGGAATGCGCCCCGTATATGGTCTATGTTGTCTATATTCTTACCATATAATCACCAGGGCACAACAAAGATCATACCTGTTTATCGATGTTTTGTCAAAAAGTTTTTCGCGGGCGAAGCGGGCGAAAGCGGTGCGGGAAATCATTGTATGTTAATCGTTCCGGCTTTGCCGTTTAGCGCTCCGGCGATTAATTCAAGCGCCATACACCACTGCGCCTTATGAGTCTTGTCTGCGATATGTAAAATGCCAAACTCAAAAGTCGACTTAAATCCGAACCGATGGTAGAAGTCGGGTTCTCCGCAAAGAAATACAGCTCCATAACCCATTTCTTTTGCGATCCGAAAACCCTCCTGCATCATCGCACGAGCAATCCCTTTGCGGAAATGCTTCGGGTGAACGCTGATGGGTGATAGCAAAAGTTCCGTATAGCTGCGTTCCGGTGCGGTAATCTCCATTTTGTACAGTACGATTTGCCCAACCAGCTTTCCATCGTCGTTTTCTGCAACCAACGACAACTCGGGGATAAAGGTGTCCTTTTTGCGGACTTCGCTCAAATAGTCCCATTCGCCTTCGTTAGTGGATGTGGCGAAGGATGCTTTAACGAGTTCATATACTTCGCTGTAATCAGCGGGCGTTTCCTGTCGTATTATCATATTAACCTCCACCAAGTAGGTGCTGATGATTAAGAATACGCAGATTCCCTTAAAGAACCTGTCGTATGCTTGCTTTACACCCCATTTGCTTCACTAAGAATATCGCTTGGTTTGGCGTCTGTCAAGCAAACCACCGCAGATTGCTTTCTGCGGCGCGAAAGATTTGCGGCTCCAGAGCAAGGACGACCGGTATGATGCTCGAGTTTGCTCAGTCTCCTATTTGTGTCAGTCTTTTGAAAAAACGGTAGATACTTCATTGGGGCACTATAAGTTCCGCTAAACGATATGTTCAAGGCTGCCATTGAAAACTCAAAAATAAAAGAGCAAGAAGAGTTCGACAACCAAGTCGCTTTCTTTTAGCGCGATAACATCTACATCTTGAATGACAACCTGTCCCTCAGTCGGCTGATCAACCCCGCCAAGCATATGAAGCGGAGTGGATTTTCCAGAGCCACTGTCTCCGACGATCGCAATGTGTTACCCCTTTTCCACTGTCAAATTTACCTTATTTGAGGCTACCACTGGCTCTGTATCGGGATAAACCTTGCTTAAATTGTGCGTCTCCAGAATTGGCATGTTAATCTCCTTTCCAGTGTTATGCCTTGATTATATCGTTCTTACGTGACATGAAAGTGACGATAGAGTGAAAAGCTGAACAGGGGTCCGCAGGTGCCGACATAACAAAAGACCGCAGAAAGATACTTTGTATCAATCTGCGGCATGAACGTGCGGTTTGATTAGCCTAAGTCAATATGCGAAATTATACTTGCTTAGCAGCTATTGGGAAACACTTGCTGTTATTAAGTTGGTGGCACGCAATTCATCAGTCATTTAAACTTCCTCGAATAATTCGTTAATGTAAGTAAATAATCCCCACGTTGAGAATGTTCCCTCGTCAATCATGCGGTTAATTTCATCGCGGCTTGCCCACATTACTCCGCTGGTTTCATCAGGGGCAAGGGTCACGGTTGATATATCAACATTTTGCCGGAACAACCATACATCAGCTAGACAATGTTTACAAATACATTCTCGTATTTGATGTTTAATCATTCGCCCGTTCTGTGGTTCAAGAATAATACCTAATTCCTCATTTGTTTCTTTTAATGCAGTAGTCAAACTGTCATTTCCGGCAACTGCATTTCCACCCGTACATTCCCATATATTGGGGAGCGGTTTATTCGGAGATCTTTGCGAAATAAGGTATTCGCCATTGTCGTTCTCAATCCATACACAAACCGTAAGATGGTATTCGCCTTTGCACATAGGCTTGCCGCGCTCGTGAAGACGACCTGTTGCGTTGCCGTTTTCGTCAAGAATATCCCAAAGCTCAGCCAAGTTTATTCCTCCGTTCGCATAACGTCATATTCACAAAATATAAATAATATGTCTATGCCATTCCATCATATAAAAAACCCGCCATCAATTGAGTTTATCTATTGATGGTGGTGTGCACGTTAAAGCTTGCGGACGTCATTGAAAAAACCTATGTCGTTATCGTTGAGCGTTCCTACTACCACGCCGCGATCAAGAAGTCTGTTACCATTTTCACAACATGTTTCGGGAAGCAATGAGCAATTGTGGCACGACGATAGATTGCATGATTCAGGACCTTGACCTCTAGACTGAATGCAGATTGGGTCAGAAGTACACCATAGAGCGTTTCTTATTGCATCAATAATTGTATCTTCAATTCGCCCAGATTCGCCTTGACGGACAAGTCCACCAAGGGATCCTTCGGAATCACCAGACGCAGTATAAATCAGAACACCAAACATATTGTACTCATTGCTTGTTTTTTCACAGTAGATGCGTTCACGAATAGAAGAACTGCCGTAACCGCAATCGAAGCTCAGCTGATTTATCAGTAGATGCGCAAAGGTGTGAATCAGAACAAATTCCGGGCGTAAATGCCCCTCAGTTCTTTGACCGAATTTGGATTTTCGGTAGGATTCATCCAACGTATTTATGCGGCTTCTGACATTTTCCTTTTGCGCCCATCGCCGCAACCCTTCAGCATTGAATTCAAAGAAAATGCCTTCCCCAAACACCTCTATTGCCGGGAGCCAATTCTCATTACCGATACGCAACATCCTTTTTCGTTCAGAAATGGACATTTCCTTTGGCTCTAATCTGGAAAAGCCAATAAACGCTCTTGTTTCACGAAGCTTTGGGACAAGGGATATGCTCTTGAAATACTCGCCAATGGCTGAATCATAGCAGGATATCGGATAATTCTGAGAATGGAAATCCTGAGCATCACTGCCGCTGCTTTTGATCAACACCTTATACTCGGCAAGTCTGTACTCGTCTTCCGGCGTTTCTTCTGTGACCTCCTGCTTACCCTCGATGGTTGCCTCATGATTCAGGAAGGCCTCGTAAAGCAAGGTGCAGTCGACACCAGCCCCCTCCGCCAAAAACCTAATTATCTCGCGATCCAATTGCCCGTCGATACGGTGGGACTTCACTCTGTCATAATTCGAGACAAGGATCCCCTTAATCTTCCGCCTTGTTAGCTCATCGTCCGTTGGAATATGGATAGAGCTTCGCGTGTCTGCAAACCAGACGTTTGTAGCACCTCGCAAAAGGACCTTAATGTCATCAACTGTGCTTCCGCAGGGGTTTTCGTTATCTGTTTCGACTCCAAGCCACGGCTTTGTACCTTTACAGCTATAACCGATTCTTTTTAGCGCTCCGGGCCTTGTAGCACCGGCGATGGATTTTTTGGCTTTGCAGGAGCATTCATAGAATACACCGGTCAATGAAGCAGAAGTACCGCCGGTGCTTCTGCGGATTCTGCACGTATTAGGGTCATAAGTATGTTTTCCGTCGCTATGAAGCCACTCGGCTACCGGAAAATCATCAATGTGACCTTCAGGACATGCCACTACAAAACGCTCAGGAATAAGTCGGTGTTTATGGCGGCTTTTTGGATTGCACTTGCGACCATTGGGCCACTGATAGCAATCACACTCCGGTGCCTTTTCGTCAGAATAATATGTGACCTTACGCATTGTGCCGCAAAAAGGGCAATAAAGCCAAGTTGGGAAACGAACCGCTGGGATCTTCAGATTGCAGTTTTCGAGGTCTGCGTTGCGCTCTCTAAAATCAGGGGGCCAACGAAGCTCTTTAACTCCCAATCGCTTTCGCAGGCGCTCATCTTCAATCAGAAAAGGTCGTGCATTCTTATAACGCCACATATCTAAGCCGGCAATCATCAAAGATTCATCGTCTGGAAATGGGACAATTGCGCCAACACCCCACGGGCCAATTAAGGCACTGCGTCGAATAGGCCTGTTTAAATATGCCATGTTTACACTTCCTTCGCGGTATACCTGTTTGCCAATACACGTGCTTCACATGAAGCATCCACGCTTCTCATCGATGTGGGAGTTTCCATGCCGCGCTCTCCCCATGCTTCATTTCGGTGGCTCCCCGCAGAAAACATTAACGGAACTGCATCACCATATGATAAATCGTTGTTAAACTCGGGTTGCCACTTCTGGGGATTCCAGTCTTCCCAGCGTTCGATAATACATTTCATTTTAGCGCGCGTAGCATCCAATTCACTTTTGTCTATTACCGTAACGCGGTCCTCAATTATCTTCGATATGCGTTCGATGTCTGAATCGTCGGGTAGACGTGGAGGATCCGCATTGAAACTCATATCGCTTTGAAGCCGCATCATACCAATCACAATTGCATGCAATGCACGTTCGCGGACAGGAGCGGAGAACGGTGTGACACTCGTCGGTTCGACATTGCAGTACACACGTGAATGATAATCCTTAAAATGTTCATAATGCGACTTATCGCGTGGTTTACCCGGCCTGTAAAGTACAAACACAATACCTGGGGCATCGGTTGCATCACGACCGACTCGACTAGTGGCTTGAATGTATTCCGAAGTCGTTTTAGGCTGACCCGCAACAGTCATAAGACCCAGCCGCGGAACGTCTAGACCAACAGAAATCATATTTGTGGCAAGGCAGATGTCGATGGCATGTTCTTTGATTCTACCTTCTTCATTCGTTTTTTCGGGGTATTTGATATTCAGATTTCCAAGACTGGCAGTCACCTTATCACTGCTGACTCTACTTGTAAGCTCTTCGTCACGCCAGATGTATCTTCTGTGCTTCCTGTACTCTTCCCTAGTGTAGCGTTTATCGTCGAATCTACGTTTGTACATTACATCAAGGTGTTGGTCAATATCTGCCCTGATCCATGTAGCGGCTTGTCCTAATTCTCTGATGCTGTTAAAATATCCTATGTTTGTCCAGTATGGATCTCTTTGTTTCTCAGATTCGACACTCATGGCTTTTGCGCCATATAGCAGCGCAGCAAATAACCTTATCGCTGTTGTTGTATCAGATGACGATGCTGTGGCAAGTATGCCAACATATTGACGGCCGTTGCGAGACTCATCTTCCCTTGCAAAGAAAGAATTACCTGCTTCAAGACCAGATGGCGGAAATTGGAATACCTTCTCAGGCGCACATCCGTATAATGCATGACATTGCTCTTTGGCTCGACTAATAGTAGCAGTCGATGCAATAACCTTTGGATGGATTTCTCCATCTGCCGTCTTGGTTACACACAGTTCACTAATGAGCGTCTCGTAATGACCAACCATTGAGCCAAGCGGTCCAGAAATAAGGTGAAGCTCGTCCTGAATAATCAGATCTATGGAAGTTACCTTGCTACCATTCTCATATCCAAATATCGCCTGAGCTTCAGGCCTGAACGGAAGCATTGCGAACTTATCCACTGTGCCTAACAACAACGTAGGTGTGGCTTCATAGATTGCTTCATCAACTACGTATAGCGGAAGTGGATATTCAGCCGTGGAGAAAGCGCAGTTGTTTTCACTGTTTTTGCACTGAAAAACAACCCTATCTTTACGATGTGCACCTCTGGTTTTTTTGTACCCTGGCGTTTCAAATACTCCCGGGACTCGTTCTACGACGCCCATTTGGGCACCGCACCAAGGGCACTTAAGCATCACAAATGGGTTAATACCGCCACTGTTTTTCATATCGTTGTACTTGCTAATGGCATCAGACATCTTGTTTGGCGATGTGGTGCCTCCAACCCAAAGTCCAATGCTGATCCTTGATTCGCCAAACAAATCGTTATGTTCTTTTCTAATCAGGTCACAGGCGCAGATCATTGAAGCAGCGCGCTCATACTGCTGCGCTGTAAGCAACCGAAGTGTATATCTCATCAGTATGGCTGTGCCTGAATCATCTCGATTCATCAGTCTTCTGATGAAAATCGTGAATGCGGATAAGCCGAGATATGCCTCGGTTTTCCCACCACCAGTAGGAAACCAAATCAGGTCAACAATAGCTCGCTCATTGCAGTCCCTGTCATACATGGAACGCAAATTCATCAGGATAAAAGCCAGCTGAAATGGTCTCCACTTGCCATATACCTTATGTTCTTTGTCGTACCAAGTGCTCTCGTCATTAATGTCTGGTAAAGCTTGTGGATCAACCAATCGTAAATCCTCAGCCCCGTCGTCTTCCCATTTTTGAAGTGGCAAATTGTAGTGTAGCTGCTGCATAAGCATAGCCTGATTCATATAATGAAATGCTGTGCGTACAGTCTGATTTTCTTCAAGCAGATTTACGCCGTCTACCATTCGAGACAGGCAATTTTCGCAGTTGGTAATATGCCGCTCTGCGGTCAAGAGATGTTTGTTTTCGAGTGCCAGCTTTTGTGCGTGTAGTTGGCTGATCCATTCTTGGTACTTAGTACACATTAGACGTAGCTCGCGAATGGTATCTTCAAAGCTCTCATGTCTACTCATTTTTAGCATTTCTAAAGACACGCCTGGAATTGTACTGGGCACAATCGGTTTCATCTCATAAGACGGGAACACAGCTGAAGAAATCCATGACACCTTGTCCGCCGAATCATCCCAATCTGCTGCGCAGCCGTGGCCAATTGCATAGTTACGCACATTTCTATACAGAAGCTGATTTGACCAATAATCCTCATCGTCTGTGTTCACTCGCTGGCTGTCTGGCAAAGGACAGAAGCCCTTTTTAGAACAAAGCTGGAATTTGACTTGGAAAAAGCAATCGTCATCCCTTACACTATTACCGCTGTTTATCTTTGTATTTTCAAGGGTAAACGTATAAATAGAATAGCCACCTTTTTTGTACCGATACGTGATATCAAATTGGAGGCCTGTTTCTCCAACAGATATAAGTTTGATACCATCTTGCGGTAATGGCAGATCAACTGGTTTCCCATTATTATCCCACTCAATTGCCGTTCTAGGATAGCGGATAACCTCTCTCTCTGTTACTGGATCCAATGATTTCAGAGTCTTATAGACACCTGCAGATATTTCAACATTTATCTCGTCACCCTCACTCAACGCGGTTGTCAAGCTAATGGCAGACTGTCTGTAAGCATTTGAGCGGTTTATAAGCTCCTCAGCATTTTCCAGATATTCTGCGGTTTCACCTAATTCTTTAACTGGTTCAGTGGACTCTGCCCTATCTTCGCATTCGTCACTATCAGCAAATTCAGATTCAAGCTCCTCGTCTTCTCTCGTATCAACATTGCTATCAGTCGTTTCGCGAGGAAACAATATACCTGCAATGTATCTGGCACGCGGAGGATCCGTAATAAGGATCTCCTCTCCGTTCTCTTGGACGAGGCCTTCCCAGTCAATAGGATCAGGCCCGATTAACTCCCGCTCAACAAAACCGAGCAACTGGTTTCTGCGATTATCACTCATTAGAAAGCCTCCTCTTTAGAAGCGTTAGGTATTCTTTTGAAGCCGATTCAGATTCAAGAACATACAATCCCGTTCTTGCGCGACTGAGACCGACGTACATCAACTTCTCAGAGTCGAAACTGTCAATATCTGTGAGAATGATTACGGAGTTTTCAAGGCCTTTATACGCCTGAATTGTGCAAAAGGTGAGGCTTGTGTTATGCTGAACTGAAAAACCCCTAACATCAAAACCGCTCAACAGAGTCACGCACGAGTTTTCACGCTTGCGGGGTGAAAGGATTGTAATCTTATCAGCAGGAATATGCATCTCTCCCAGCTGTGTAAGCAAATGCGCAAGTTTATTACACTGATCCTCAGGGGATGAGTAGGTTATGTAGTTAACCGGCGGCCCTTCTATTCTTGACCACAACTTTGCCGGCGCTTCAAAGCCTGTAACAGTCTGAATTTCTTCACAAATCTGTTTGGTATTCCGGCAATTCAATGTGAGTTTGAAGCGTATGAACGAGGTGCAGTTCTCCAGCAGTCCCAACGTCTCTGCGCTTGTCGTCTCTTTGGCATATATGGCCTGCATGGAAAAGTCTCCGAACATAGTCCAACATCCACGAACAATACCCTTTTGCAGGCATGCGTCCAAAACATCTAGATATTCAACACGGATTAGATCCTGGGCTTCGTCAATAACGATTTTATCAAACTTCCCCTGCACCGCAGACAATGCTTTTAAGGCGACACTGGGCAATTCTTTTTGATAGTACTCCTGCAATTCATCTTCATTGCGAGGGAGGTTCAATTCGAAACTTGTGTCTTTTAGAACCTGTGTCATGTATCTATGAAACGTACCGACATAGGCTGGACGCAAGAACTCCGGCATGTCGGAAAAATAGCCATTCAACCATTCAGCAAGGTTCGAATTGAAACAAAAAACTGCGACTTTTTTACCGAGAGCAACAGATTTTTTCGCTTCCTCAACAGCCAAAAGAGTTTTGCCGGTTCCCGCAGGGCCCTGAATGAGGCATCGTGGGTTATCATCAAGTTGGTCGAGACAACGATACTGTTCTTTGGTGAGAGAAATTAATGCTTCTTCGGCGTTGCGCAATTGAGCGCTCATAGAAATGACGCAATCAAAATCCCCACGAAGAATAGACGCCAAATACTGAATATCATCAAATGAAGGAAGCTTTGAACTGCTTAAATGACCATAAAGATCCTCCCATTTCTGACGAGTTCCAGATGCAACGCGTAAGACATAGTTGCGGACGTCTCTCCCGTCCCTAGAGTCAAAAACTTGCCATTGCTCCTCATCTACTCCAGACGCCTCATATTCAATATCCGGGAAAATTACGCCGAAACCAAAGAACACCTCAGACAAGTAGTCATGGCTGTTGCCAAGACGTCCCCTTAGCGATGAGATTATACTGAAGATACCGTCCTTTGCCTGTTCAAATGGTCCCCGCACTTTTGAATTTGTCTTTCCATATTTATTAGTAAAATACCATATGCCATTTTCACGCTTGACCCGACCGCCTTTGACTTCAAAGGCAAATACGCCCCGATCGGGAACAAGGACAAAAAAATCAGTTTCACCGTAAATGACTTTGTTGTGTGTGGAAATACCAAGCGAGTGAAGCACAATCCAGTCATCAGTATTAGGAGCATCACGGAACCAGTCAAATATGCGTCTTTCTGCGGAGCTGTTTACTTCTGGTGAGATCACAGATGGGATCATTATTGCCATGAAATACCCCCTACTCTTCGATGAGACGGTTTGTGTCAGTGGTGTCAACTATCAGTGTGGGGCCAATGTCGATGATTTTCAAAATACGGACAATGCCTATACCATCAACATTCATCTCAATCGGTTCCCAGATATTGAACGGATCAATATCTCCGTAATTCTCCAATGCCTCAACTATTTTAATTCTCAACTGCTCTGAAAGGAGCCTGCCAGCTTGCACATGCGCCGCTTTCACTTCCTGAGCCGCATCATGCACCTGATCCAAAAGCTCCGAAAGAACGCCATTTTCTGTGATTGCGGCAATATGCTGTAAATCCTGCTTTTGTTGAGGTGAAATGACGTCCTCATCAAACAACCAGCTTCTTACAGTCGGGTAACTCCTGGCACATCCCGCGCTAGAAAGCTTTTGGTAAATCTCTTCTGGCGAAGAAAACGCTAGTTCTATTTTGAGTGCTTCCTTCCATTTCTCAGCCATTTCGCGCAATCCGTTTTTTCCTATGCTCTCAAGGATGATATCTGCCATTTCCTTTATCAGGTCACGATCTGCTTCTCGGACAACGACAAAATCACCAACCTGAAGTTTCTCAGGAAGGACTGTATCAATCTTCTCGGCATCATCGGTAATAATTTTTGTCGCGCAGACGACTTTGTGCCCGGTTCTATAAAACGCCATGTATCCGCCTACATAGTTTACAGGGATAGCATCTGTGGTTTCACCTGCCGGCTTGGAACCGCCTTTAGCCTCATATTGCCGATACTTATTATCTCGGAGAATCTGCTCGACCTCGTTAAGCTCATCATTAGTTGCCGTTTCGATTTGTGCTGGCTTAGGCAAATCCACAAAACGACTGGTGAAAATGCGGTTCTGATCGCTACTAAGGGAACGCTTAATTATCGTTTTGTTGCTTGAACTATCAAGCTCCTTATGCCATTTGTTTAAGTCATAATTTTTCCAGCGACATTCATAATCATAGAGCAATACTATGTAATTTGGAGTGCTAAAGCTGTATAGAATTTTACGCATAATTGCCCGTTTCAACCAACCAACCACCACAACAACCGAAAACCGTGCATTAACCTGTTGGTAATACTCCCCCGAATACAGCACTTGAATTGTAGTGGCCAATCCATTCTGTTTACACCAAACCTGCCAATAGTTCTGGACATGCCTTTTCTCGAAACGCTCAGGCACAATGATACAGACATACTCGTACCTATTCTCTTTAAATTGCTCGGCAAGGATCTTTTGCTTCATCAGCTGATAGCCAGAAGCAAATATTCTGTCCAGACTATGGACCACCTGTTTATAATCATCATATGTAACTGGTGACAAGTAAGCTTTTTCACTCTCGAGTATAGAACGCCCTTCTGTTAGAACCGAACGCGCATACTCCAAATCACCGTCAGTAAAAGGAGCGGTTTCACGCAGAGCAGTAAATGCCAGAGAATACAGATTGCCGAATAATCGCATCATCTGCGCGGATTGATCTTGGAATTCGCTTTTATGAGCATACAGCCTCTTTATCGCATCGCTCGCCTCATAGCCGTCAACCCGCAAATATTCCACGCTCCGTGTCGCGCAATGTTTAATTTTGCGGTCAGATGCTAATGAAGTCACGTCGTATAGGCTGGAAGTGATGCTGGATTCGTCCCATCGCCAAATATTGAAATTCCTGACTTTAAACAACTTCAGATCGAAAGAATTTGCTGTATCAGTCACGCAGGTAATGGGAACGCCCCAACGTACTAGATCATCCAGCACGTCCACTTGAGACATAATTGCACTTGAATTGGAAACATCCATGATGATTGACTGAATCGGATGTCCTTTTTCAGCCGCGGATGCAATCGCGTACATATCAGATGCCAGAACAATGGCTGGCGTTCCTGCCAACTGACCAGCCCCAATATTCTTCACTTCGCCAGAATAGTCTACTCTTCCAATCAGTAGAACATCGCTGACTCTATGCTCACACAACCAACAATTCTTGACGACCTCTTTTGTATTAATTATCGACGTCATATAAAAAATGGAACTATCCATATGGGTCTTATAATCCGCAAGAGTTGTTAATAACCGCTCGCTTGGAGACGACTGTAACGCTCGGCCTTTAACCAGCCGAATAGCAGACGATAGTTGCTGGGATTTGCTCAATCTCCTGTTTGTGTCAGTCTTCTGAAAGAGTGGTAGAAACTCCATTGGTGCGGTATACTGTAAATCGGATAATCTAAGTTCCAGACACTTCCCCTTTGGGCCATCTTTTACACACATAAACTCTGCAACTGCATTGCCTAGTTTCAGTTTATCGCCCGGTGAAAAACTCTCTGGATTATAATCTCGCTTAACTTTATCCTCGTTTATATTGTGCAGGAGTTTTACAAGGGTAAAAATAAAAATGGATTGTACTCTTTCAGGAAATACCAAAATGTTGAGTCTTCCTTGGTGTTCCTGTATTTGATCCAGCATTAAGATACTGGCCTTGATAATTGGGGGAATATAGTTGAGCTCTTGGTCTCCGCCAAATGATATGCAAATATCGTCAAACACGCCTTGATGCATCAGCAATTGATCTAGGTATTCAGACCATTCGAGCACTGATATCCCTCCTTTACCCCTACGTCAAGCAAAGACTAAACATTAAAGCCTTTTCTTAATGCTTCTTTGTATGCAATCAAAGCCTGATTCGACTGCTTGTAGCTTGGGTGTTGTCCGCGTCCCACAATAGTTCCAACCTTGAAAATCAGGCTTCGCTGCCAAGGCTGAAAGTTATTAGTTTCTTTTGCCCATCTAGACAAAGCAAACCAAGTAGTGGCAGGAACAGCGGAGGCCTCGTCAATGAGGGCTTGTTCGTCTTCAGTTACAGAGTTGATGCTGTTCGTCGGTTTGGCTGCAGTCGTTGGCCTCGCAACCGAGATTAATTCAGCTTCTAGTTCTGGTCTAATACAGTGATTGTATGCGCGAACAGCGTCCCAGCATTTTTCTTTTTTGCACCATTCACCAACATTTGCTCCACCCGGCGGATTGACTATAATCTGTTGAACAAATCTGGACACTTCAATGATTTCATTTTCAATGGCAGATGTGAGATTCTGCTCCTTCCAGATCCGATCAAGATCAATGCGCTGCGCGGTTTTATAGGAAAGCCAAGCTAGTGTATAGGTAACAATATTGGCACGATAACCACCATACTGCTGTTTCTGCACAAGCTTCTCTGTCCGCCGGAACAGTATGGCTTTTGCAATAAGGCGATGATAGTAATCTTCGTCGGGTAGAAGTCCCTTCCGTTCACCCAAGCGGACAGTAAATTTCCGGAAGTTCTTCTGGGCTCCTTCGCTAACTTGGTATGGAAGTTGATCCCATGTATTTTCGAATTTTGCTAAATCAGTCTTTGTGAAAAGCGGGTGGGTATCCTTAAACTGTCTTCTCCGTAATGTAGTTGTTTCCCTAGACAACATGTCTGCATATTGTCCGCGTGCACGTTCATAAAACCAGTTTTGAGGCTTAAGTCCACCTTGGGCAGGTGCCCAGATGGCTCTGGACAGCTCCTCAATTCTCCGGTGAAACGGGTCGTTTGCAGAAAAATCTGCCACTTGGATTTTATTTTGGGTATTAGCAAACGCGGAAATCCGAGGGACGATTTCATCCATATCGTCTGGAGACTTTATGACAGACACCTTCATCTGCACAAAAACCCGTGACAGATCTGCCGTTATCTTCTTGTCCTGCCTCGCATTGAAAATAGAGGCCGTCGTCTGGCCACCATTAACAATTTGCATGTCCCGGATCTTTCTAATTGAGGGCTTTCCGTTGTCGTCGCGGGCAATTTCGACGCTCTCTGCTGTTACTGATATACCATTATTGTAGGCAAGAAACATTTCCGGTTCTTCACGCAAGGTGTCCCTGATGCCCTTGTTTACAGCACCTTTAACCTGTAGAAATGAACGGACGTTTTTCTCAAGAAGACGATCCCGATACTCGCTATACAATGTAGCTAATAGTTCGCCATTAATAATCGCAAGATAGACGCTGTATTTGTCACTTGTATTATTCTCAATACAGGGAATGGTGGTATCGAATTTTTCTTCAAAGTCGATCTCAATCGTCTCGCGCATTTTGCCGGAGGTGACACAACGATACAGCCTATCAATGTCCCAGACGGCAAAAGAAATATCTGCCCCGCCAATTGAGATATTTTGAAATGGGATAGGTTTCACAAGCCCATTCGTAATTGCACAGATACGAACGTTTTTAATCTCATCCTTTTTTTTATGAAGCGTGAACGCAAACTCATATGTATCATTATCCTTCTGAAAAGAAGTATAGAGGTCATTGATTGCTTTGTGATACAGCTGAATAGCACGCTTAACTGCCGCATCCACATCAGTTTGCGAAACGGACTTTGGAGTGTCTGAATCCGAGTAGATGCTCACAAAAATGTCTACTGACTCATAGTCTTCAGAAATTGAGTAAGCATTCATCTGGAGACCATATCCGCGAAAAGGACAGATAATGGGATCGCTGACTTCGCCGGCATCTTCAAGATACTCCAACATAACAGAAGTCAAAAAATCATCTATTGTCCAGCCGCTAGTTTCCGCATCTGTTGCGAAAAGAACTTCTTCCCGAAAACTCTGGTAAAATTCTTCAAGAGACTGATTACTAGACATTTTTATCCTCCTTGTAGAATTGTTCGCGAATTGCAGTCGCAATGGCCTTTGCCATTAGCGGCGGAACCGCATTTCCTATTTGTGTAAATGCCGAAGTGCGCGACATTTCAAAATAAAAATTGTCGGGGAATGACTGAATTCTGGCAGCTTCACGCACAGTTATTGAACGAGCTTGGGAAATATCTGGGTGAATGTAATAGTGTCCGTCTTTCGAAATATGCGCCATCATTGTATGGCTAGCTGGGAGGTCAGCCGCTACAATCTTAAATCTATCCAAGAACCCGTCTGTGTTTTTGTGCGTGATAAGCTCGTTTGGCAGATCTGAGTATTTCAACCTTTTTCGCCCGTTGTTCCACAAATTAATTGTTCGCCTGTAAATTTCTCTGTCCCTATCAATATTAGTGCGTGCCACGTGCCAAGTCAGCACATCATCTTCATTTCTAATTCCGGATTCTTTAAGGTACGGGTTAATATCAGAATTCTTATATTGCCCGGAGCTCTCTCCAGGTTGTAGAGGCGGAAGGTCATTAAAGATATCCCCGACGCAATACCTCCCGGTTACTTTCCTTAACTGCGGGTAACTATGTCCGGAGTCTTTTTTCCAACCAACTAGAATGATTCTCTGCCGGTTCTGTAGGATGCCATAATCAGAAGCGTTTACTATCTCATACTTAACCTCATATCCTTGGGATTTGAAGTTCTCTATAATGTCGGAAAGATAAAAGCCACCTCCAGCTGTGAGCAATCCAGGAACGTTTTCAAACACGAACATGGTAGGAGCATATCTTTCAAGCACCTGCAAATATAACTTATATAGTTCATTTCGAGGATCATCATCCATGCATTTTCTTGATCTGCCAGCAAGAGAATAGGCCTGGCATGGCGGGCCGCCAACAAGCATATCTATATGCGAAACTCCAGCTAGTTTCATGGATTTATCAATCCTACTATAGATTGATTCCATCGTCTCATCACTCATGGTTTCACATATAACGGAGTCTAGGATATCTTCTGGAACAGTAGAATAAAGCTGATCTTTTTCTAAAAAACCCTTCAGGTACTGATAATACAGGCCAAGACTATCCCTATTTTTTAGATAGTAATAACAGACCCTAGTCTTCAATGTTTCACAGGCATCCCTGTTCATTTCAATATGGGCGATTGGCTCAAAGCCAGCTTGGGAGAAACCCTCGGACAATCCCCCTGCCCCGGCAAATAGATCAATATATGTAATTCTATTCTTTCTATCGTCACGAATCATGCTCATCAAAATCCTTCTAGATTAGTACCAATCGTAAGTATCGACAACGTAAGTTGACGCAATCGCTCTGGTCGATATAACGGCGGATCTCAATTTACTGCCCGTTTTTGAGATTTTCTGTTTTATAGACATTGTATCCCTCGTAATGATAGCTCGCATCAATACCCTTCATGAAAACTTCGCTGTCATTAATCTTATCGGTAAGGGCAGCTTTAAGGAGTACCTTGATTTCAACATCCCTAACTGGACTCCTTTCCATGGCAAGAAGATAGTCTTCTTTATCGACATTGCTCCAATCGACAACCAACCGCAATTGCTTTTTCAATATGGAATCAAGCCAAATCCTTGCGCTTCTGCCGTTCCCCTCTCTGAACGGGTGTGCCACATTCATCTCAACATACTTTTCTATAATTTCGTCAAAGGTCGATTGCGGCATTTTTGCAATATTGCCTAGCGCAGTTTTGAGATATATAGCGGGCACAAAGCGAAAACTTCTTTTTGTAATGTTAACATTACGCATTTTTCCAGCGAAGTCGTAGATTTCCTCGAACAGATTCTTGTGTATTTTAGATAACCCCTCATATGTTCCGACTTCAAATGTATCCAGCAAACCTGTTTCAAACAATTTGAGAGCCCTTGTTTTGCTGATTTTTTCTTCAACACGGGCAAGCTCTGAAGAACTGGTAATGCCAAGCTTGTTTTCTAATGTCATAACTACTCCCTCCCTGCCAGACAAACCTCTTTTCAAACATAGGTTTCTGAACATTTTGGAGTTTTTCCAATTTACTCAGATGAAGGGCGAGGAGGTTGTCAGAAGCAGCGCCATTACATCCAAACTCCCATTATCATTTTCACTTTTTGCATGACTCGCAGCTTTTTCGCATACTCCAAAAGACGGGGCATATTTTTTTCACTGTCCATGATATAGCTCCGCATGGCTTTGTTGAAAATTTCCTGGTCCATTTTCCCCATGTAGCGCAAGCAATCGCAGATCGTACGCTCCTTATCATAGATACGGATGGGGTCTCCTTCCATTTCTCCTTCAACAGCACCCAACTCTAGAATTGAAGGTTCAACATAGTACGGTTTGATGAACGGATAGTCAATGTTAAAACGGCTTTTGCCGCTGTCCTTACTGACAGCCAGATGCCATGCAAGCGGAGTTCTGTCGCTGTATCCATAGTAGAACAAAGCGGTATCCATACACATGATAGCGTCT
>ENA-UOOK01003464-UOOK01003464.1-fermentation-metagenome-genome-assembly--contig:-NODE-3464-length-17924-cov-9.459511_pt1 | contig 17924 bp, 15 predicted proteins | sample MGYA00245777_ERZ724023 | MGnify/ENA primary metagenome ERZ724023 (study PRJEB28704, sample SAMN03018312) | fermentation metagenome | biome: anthropogenic terrestrial biome; feature: soil; material...
CATTCACCAAAATATTTGCTCCCTTTGGTCGCATATTTTGGGAATTCGTTGCGAATGACCTACCAGCCATTTCTCAGAAAAAACACTCTGAGAAATGGGGTTAGGGCATCTTAACTTTCCATTTGTCTTGATAAAAATATACTTGCCGTTTTAATCAGTTTTTCTTCCACTTCTGACATTTTGGCGTTTTTTTCCTTTGATAAAAGCATAACGGCTCCGATAGGGTCTCCGTGCACCAAAATCGGCGATATAACCTGACTGGTATAATTGTCAGGATTAAACTCATTGGCAGTGATTCTGATTGGTTTTGAAGTTGGACTTGTTATATAAACTTCTCTGCTTTCAATTATTTTTTCCAATTCGGGACTAAGCCTTTTCTCCGCATAATCCTTCTTTGAACTTCCCGAAACAGCTATCACGCCATCCCTGTCAGTAATTATTGCAATATTCCTTGTTGTTTCAAATAAGGATTCCACATATTCTCCTGCAAATTCAGTCAATTCTCCTATAGGTGAATATTTTTTTAATATTATTTCACCTTCTCTGTCGGTAAATATTTCTAAAGGATCCCCTTCTCTTATTCTTAAGGTTCTTCTTATTTCTTTAGGAATTACTACTCTGCCTAAGTCATCAATTCTTCTGACAATTCCGGTTGCTTTCATTACTTATGTTCCTCCAATTACATATTTTTATATTTTAATGACATTTCTTTTAATATTTTCTATTATTTACACTTTGAAAAAATTTATCCCCACTATTTTACAGATAATTATGGAAATATTAGTTAAATAATAGTAATATCAATTACATTATATAGGAAGAATTTACAATATTCAACATTTTTCTATGTAATATTACATATTTTTTTCTTCATATTTTTTCCTATTTATTACTATTTTATTACTATTTCCGCATCGCTCTTTAGTTTTTCTAAGAGATCTTCGTATTTATATGTTTTATAATAATCTACAAGCTGGCTTTTTTCGGTTTCAAAAGTTTTATTTTCGTCAACAATACTATCCGTTAATTTAATAATATGATATCCGAATTCTGATTTTACCGGCTGGCTTATTTCTCCTACTTTCATTGCAAATGCCGCATCAGAAAAGGGCTTAACCATTTTTTCATAAGTGAAATAATCCAAGTCTCCTCCGTTTGCACCGCTTACCGTATCAATGGACAATTCCTTTGCAAGCTCTGCAAAATCTTCTCCATTGTTAATTCTTTCGATAACATTCAATGCTTCTTCCTCCGTATCGACAAGAATATGGCTTGCCCTAACTTGCATATTCATTCTTAAATCATCAAAAATGGTTTTCAATTCATCATCCGAAGGATTTAAGCTTTCGATTTTCGATAATATATATTGGTTGATCATAATATCTTTTGATAACTCGCCCACTAGATTTTCTTCTGTCATATTGCTTTGCTGCAAGTATTTTTTATAGTCTTCGTCATTTTGGAAATATATTTTGAAGTTATCCAATTCATTCTGTTTTTCTTCTTCTGTGGGTTCTATGCCTTCTTTCTCGGCAGCATCCAAAAGAAGAAGTCTGTAAGTCATCGTATCCATTACATAATTTTCATAGTGGTCTTTGAAAGTCAATCCTTCTGCTGCTTCGGTTTCCCAGGTGCCCTCTCCGTATTGATGCTCAATATAATCCTTATAATATGCAACGGCCTGATTATATTCGTTTTTGGAAATAGCTTTACCGTTAACTGTTGCCATTACATCCTTATCATCCATACTATTTTCCCCGTTGTTGTTTGAGCATGCAGTAATTGATAAAGCAATGCATAATGTTATTAAAAATAATGATTTGTTAAATTTGTTCATGTTTTTCCTCCATAGCAGCATTACCTGCTTTAAAATTATTAAGTATTTCAAAAAATTCTTCTAATTCCATTAAAATTCTCATCTGTTCAAGAGATTCTAATTTATATTTAATAATAGGTTCGCTTGTTCCGACAAAGCTTATTTTTGAATAATAATTTTTCATTAAAAATTCAATTATATCCTGACTCAGGTCAGAGGCCGAATACATTTCGATATTTACCGTATTACCTGCTTGGGTAATTGATTTCACATGCAATTTCTTGCTCAAAGATTTAATGTACGATATTTTCAAAAGATTTTCTACCTGTTTGGGAGTATTGCCGAACCTGTCTATAATTTCTTCCGTAATATCAAATATATCATCCTTATTATCTGCGGCAGCTATCTTTTTATAAATTTCTATTTTCTGTTCTTCATTTTCTATAAATGATGACGGAATATAGCCGTCGACATTCAAATCAACCGATGTTTCAATATCTTCTTCCAATATTTTTCCTTGAAGCTCTTTTACCGCTCTTTCTAAAAACTTAACATATAAATCATAACCTATTGCCAACATATGACCGTGCTGTTCCGCTCCCAAAATATTGCCGCATCCTCTTATTTCCAAGTCCCTCATAGCTATTTTAAAGCCTGAGCCAAACTCGGTAAATTCCTTTATCGCCTTAAGCCTTTTATCGGCTACCTCAGACAGCATTTTGTCTTTTTCATAGGTAAGGTATGCAAATGACACTTTGTTAGACCTTCCTATTCTTCCCCGTAGCTGATACAACTGTGAAAGGCCTAAATGGTCGGCATTATCTATAATCAATGTATTTACATTGGGTATATCCATTCCGGTTTCTATTATGGTTGTACAAACCAAAATATCATACTCCTTATTGACGAATTCAACCATTATATTTTCAAGATGCCGCTCGCTCATTTGTCCGTGTGCCACAGCAATGCGCGCCTCCGGCAAAAGCTTGCGAAGTTTCGATGCAGTATGGTCAATGTCCACTACTCTGTTATGCACATAATAAACCTGACCCTTTCTGTTTATTTCTTTTTCTATGGCATCCTTTATCAATCCTTCATTATATTCAATAACATACGTCTGAATGGGAAGCCTGTCTCCGGGAGGTTCGGATATAATGCTCATATCCCTTACTCCTATCATCGACATGTGGAGTGTACGGGGTATGGGAGTCGCCGACAGCGTCAGCACATCGATATTTGACTTAAGCTGCTTTATCAATTCCTTGTGCCTTACACCGAATCTTTGCTCCTCATCTATTATCAAAAGACCCAAATCCTTAAATTTAAGGTCCTTGGAAAGAAGTTTATGTGTTCCGACTACAATATCAACCAATCCTCTGTTTAAATCATCAATTATTTTATTTTGTTGATAAGTTGTTCTAAAACGGCTCAGCATTTCGATTTTAATCGGATATCCCCTGAATCTGTCAACAATATTTGCATAATGCTGCTGAGCCAAGATGGTTGTGGGAACCAATATTGCCACTTGTTTTGAATCCATCACTGCTTTAAATGCAGCTCTCATTGCCACCTCTGTTTTTCCGAATCCCACGTCACCGCACAATAATCTGTCCATGCAGACAGATCTTTCCATATCCCTTTTAATTTCTTTTATGCAGCGAAGTTGGTCATCAGTTTCCTCAAAAGGAAATTTATACTCAAATTCCTTCTGCCACTCAGTATCACGCAAAAATGCATAACCCTTTACAACTTTTCTCTCAGCATACAGCTTTATAAGCTCTCCTGCCATATTTTCTATGGCTGCTTTTGTGCGCTCCTTTGTTTTTATCCAATCCGAGCTGCCCATTTTGTTGAGCTTAGGCTTTTCGGAATCAGCACCTATATATTTTTGAATCAGAGACATTTGGTCAACAGGCACATACAGCTTATCTTCGGCTTTATATTTAATGCACAAATAATCCTTCTGAATATTTTGCACTTCAATTTTTTCAATTCCTACATACTGTCCAATACCATGATGTTCATGTACTACATAATCTCCAACCTTTAAATCCGTAAAAACACTAATTACCGAACCCTTATGCTTTTTCGTCTTTTTTGACTTATGCCTGATTGTGCCAAGCACTTCATTTTCAGTGAGCACAAGGATTTTATTATCATAATATTCAAACCCTTTTTTTAAATCTCCCGGTGCAATTACCACTTGTCCGCTTTCGGCTGTATCGGCATCTTTCGACAATGTGGCGGTGCATTCATAGTCGTTAAGCAGATTATAAAGCTTTCGGCAGCCCTCATAGCTGCTCAGTATTATATCTACCTTGTAGCCCTTGTATTTTAACCTGTTTAATTCTTTTGACAAATCTTCAATCTTGCCGTAATAGGAAGGAGCCTCCTTGAAAAGCATGTGAGAGGAATCCTCCGCCCGAAATATCTTCTCTTTCCCGTTTATTGAAATGAAAGGTCTTTTGGAAATTTCCGACAAGAGTTCGTCATTGCTTAAATAAACATTGCTTTGATTGGAAAAAACCTCTCCCTTTTCAAATAATTCACTGAATTTTAAATTGAAGCTTTCGTTTAAAATCTTAACTTCTTCGAATATCTTTTCAGGCTCATCAACAATAAGAATAAAATCATCCTCAAAATAGTCTAAAATATTTGTAAATGATTCCCGTATAAAGGGTACCAGCAGGTCTGAATTTTCAATGCTCATACCGCCCATTAACTTGTCTTGGTAACTATTGTACAGATTTTTTAGGTTTCTTTGAGCTTCCTTGCTTAATTTTGCTTTGTTCTGACGCTCACTATAATCCTTTTCAACTTCAGATAAAATGTTTTTTATTTCTTCTTTTTTAAACAATACGTCACTGCATGGAATTATTCTGACTGATTTCAAGTTTTTTATTGAGCGCTGTGTTTTTAAGTCAATCAGTCTTATTGAATCTATTTCATCATCGAAAAATTCCACTCTGCATGGATTTGCCTGTGAGGGAGAGAAAATATCAATAATTCCGCCTCTTACGGAAAATTGTCCAACCCCTTCTATTGCATCGACTCTTTCATATTTAAGTGTTACGAGATTGCTTCTCAGTTCATTTAAATCATAATTTCTACCGTATTTTAATTCTATAATGCTTTCCTTAAATCTATCTTTAGGCATAACTCTTGTAATAATAGAATTAATTGAAGCAGTAACTATATTCTTTTGCTTATTTAAGATATTGTCAAGCAAATTTGCTCTTTTGTAATCAACATCCTTGCTTAAAGCGTCAACGTTGTACAAAATGAATTCTTTTGGCTGAATACGCTCAGAATTTTCCGTATATGCTCTTATACTTTCTTCATATTTTCTTGATTTTGCATCGCTGCTTGTAAGAATTAATATTTTATTTGATATATTTAAAAGATTACACGCCAAATAAGCCAGTCCTTCGTCATTGATTCCTTGGATAAGCTGACTTTTCCCATTGGTATAATTGTCGCATATTTTTTTGTATTTTTCTGTTCTTTGAAATTGTTCAAACAAAACTCTGTTCATATATCTTATGATTCAGGGACATTCCTCTCGTGTCCCCTTTCCTTTATATTGTATTTCTGCATTGCACTGTCAATATCCTTTTCGACAATTTCAACTGCCGCCTCTGCTGCCTTTTCAATAATCGCACTGATTACATCTCTTTCCGAGGGCGAAAATTTCTGTAGCACATAGTCGGCTAAATCCATGTCCTCGTTTCTTCCTATGCCAATTCGTATGCGCGGAAACCCGCTTCCTATATTGCTGACAATAGACTTCATTCCGTTATGAGTTCCGGAGCTTCCGTCAGGTCTTATTCTCAATGACCCCAAGGGCAAATCAATATCGTCGTAAATGACAATAAGATTTTCCGCCGGAACTTTATAAAAATTTATTATTTCTGTTATGGCAATTCCGCTTCTGTTCATATAGGTTACAGGTTTAACAAGCACAACTTTTTCTCCGTTTATGGAAGTATCCCCATATACAGAGTTGAATTTTAGTTTATTCAGCTTTATATCAAGTTTTTCCGCTAAATATTCTACTGCCATGTAACCTGAATTATGTCTTGAACTTGTATATTCCTTACCCGGATTGCCAAGTCCTGCAATTATATACATATATTAACCTCTTTAAAATCTATTCTTACCTTTTCCTTCTTTATTGACCTGCCTTGCTCTTGCAATTGCTAAATCCCCCTCTTTGACATTTTCTGTTATGGTAGAGCCTGCAGCCACATATCCTCCTTTTTCAACAGTAACAGGAGCAATTAAATTTGAATTGCTTCCTACAAAAGCTCCGTCGCCTACTATTGTTTTATGCTTATTCTTTCCGTCATAATTGACAAAAACAACTCCACATCCAATATTAACATGTTCACCCACTTCTGCATCACCTATGTAAGCCAAATGAGATGATTTTGAATTATCGCCGATGTTTGATTTCTTGACTTCAACAAAATCACCTATTTTCACATTTTTGCCTAAATTGCTGCCCGGTCTCAAAAATGCAAAGGGTCCTACACATGTGCCGTCATCAATGTAAGATTCAATAACCTTTGAACTTTCAACAGTTACATTGTTTCTTACAGTTGTATTGACTATCCTTGTACTTGGTCCGATTGTGCAGTGGTCTCCTATAACCGTTCCTTCCTCCAAATATGTATTGGGATAAATAACCGTATCTCTGCCGATTTTAACTGTATCATCTATATAGGTATTATCCGGGTCAATGATTGTAACCCCTGAATACATATGTCTTTGGTTGATTCTTTTTTGCATTATTTTTGTTACTTCCGCAAGCTGAACTCTGTCATTTACAGCCTTGATATCATCTGGCTCCATGAGAAGCCATCCGCCTATTTTAGCTCCTTCATTATTTAAAACCTTTATTGTATCCGTAAGGTAATATTCATTCGAGGAATTGTCGGCAGTAATTTTTTTCAAAGCATATTTTAAGAGTTCCCCCTTAAAACAATATATCCCCGTATTTATTTCCTTTATATTTTTAATTTCTTCAGATGCATCTTTTTCTTCTACAATTTTATCAATAGACTTGTCTGTATTTCTTACTATTCTTCCGTAACCCTTCGGATTGTTTAAATCAGCTGTCATTATCGATGCAGCACAGTTGTTTTCAAAATGATATTTCATAAAGTCAATTATTGTTTCTTTTCTGATAAGAGGACCGTCTGCGCAAAGTATTAAAACCATTTCTTCATCATCAATATAGTTTTCTGCAGCCATTACGGCGTAACCCGTTCCGTAGGGAACATTATCACCGATAGGCTGTTCAACAGTTTGTACATTCATATCTTTAATATTGTGTCCAATTTTTTCTTTTCCATGTCCCAAAACAACAATATTTTTATCTATGCCTGAATTTACAGATGTTTCAATTATGTATTTAATCATTTCTTTTCCACAAACTTTGTGCAGTGTTTTCGGAATATCTGATTTCATTCTGGTACCTTCACCTGCTGCTAAAATAATTGACATACTCATAATAAATTCTCCTTAATGTAATAAACTGTAATACTGAGTTATTATATATCATATTATTTAGTAAGTCAAAAAAATATTCATGTATTCGGGGACATTCCTCCTACCAACAGAGTCTCAAAATCGGGGACATTCCTCTGACCTTCAGAGACTATCCCTATAGTAGAGGTGTGTCCCCTTACCTCATGTAGAGGTGTGTCCCCATACCTTTAAACACAATAAAAGGGTCTATGAAAGACCCGAGTACTGTTGACTGTAATCATCAGTAACAGCGTTACAGAAGAGCGGCTTCTTCCACGTTCTCGCTTTCTTCTGTGCGCTTTTCTTCATATGCTCTAAATACAGCCTCTGCTACAAGATTTCTTGTTTCAGAATTAATAGGATGAGCTATATCCTTAAACTCTCCATCCGGCATCTTCCTGCTGGGCATCGCTATAAACAACCCTTCTTGACCTTCAATTATTTTAATATCATGTACCACAAAACAATCATCAAAGGTTACGGAAACGATTGCCTTCATCTTACCCTCAGAATTAATTTTTCTTACTCGCACGTCTGATATTTTCATGTTGTCACCACCTTCCCCCAATAATTATGTCCATTTTGACCATTATACTATATATAACCAAAAATAGCAAAAAAACATTTTCATAATTTTGTTATTAAAAATATGAATTTATTTTAACAATTTGGGGTTTGGTCGTATTTCAATAATACCCTCTTTTATACTCGTATTATTAAGCACCAATAATGAAGTATAATTGTCTACTAATTTCTTTTCCGGCTCAATAGTTTCAATAACCACAGCAGTCCCTACAACAATTGCATTAAATTCCCTCATCATGTCCTCCATGCCCTTGCAGGTTCCGCCGCCTTTCATAAAGTCGTCAACTATTAAAATTTCAGCGTTTTCCTTTAAAGATCTTTTTGATAATGACATTGTTTGAATATTGTTTGATGAACCTGATACATAATTGATACTGACTGTTGCCCCTTCGGTTATTTTGTTGTTTCTCCTGATTACAGCCACAGGCACATTCAGCTTTTGTCCTGTCATTACAGCCACTGGTATACCTTTTGTTTCTACGGTGACGACATAATCAATATGCTTATTACTAAATTCAGAAGAAATAACTTTAGCAATATTCGACACAATTCGAGGATTGTTGAAAATATCGGTCAAATAAATAAATCCGCCGGGCAGTATTCGGTTTTTTTGCGAAAATAATAAGCATAACTGCTCAAGTATATCATTTCTTTCCTTACTGCCCAATATGGGTATGAACACTACTCCGCCTGAAGCTCCGGAAATGGTTTCAATCCTGCCAAAATCCATCTCTTCCGCTAATTTCTTAACGATTGCCACATCTTCACTTATTGTTGATTTTGCTGCATTGAAAATTTCACAAAAATAATTATATGAAAACAAGCAATTTGGTTTTTCAGCAAAAATTTTCATCAATGCACCGATTCTTTGATTTCTTTTAAATTTTTTCATTTTATCTCCAACGAATGTTTTGTATTGATTATATAACGAAGGTTCGTATTATTCAAGACTTAGTTTAACTGTCCGCCGGCAAAAATGATGGCTCTTTCCGTCAAAACTTCCATAGGATTAATAAAGCTTCCTTTAAATTTATATAGATATTGTGCCGATGAAAGCTCAGTGCAGCCTAACAAAAATGCAGTTGCTCCTAATTCCCTCAATTCATCTACGCATTCAAACAAAAGGTCTGTACCCGCATCATAGTTTCCTTTTTTTATAACATCATAAATAAATTTCATAATTTTTTCCTGGGTTTTTATTGGGACAACTGTTTTTATCCCCAACTCAGCATAATAATTTTCATAAATTTTTGTTTTAATAGTTCCGTCAGTAGCCATTATCCCAACTACTGCTTCCTTTCCGTATTTGTCATATGTAAACTTGACTGACTCTTCTATCATGTTGATAAAAGGAATGCTTATGTTTTTCTTTATTTCCTCTATAAAATAGTGTGCTGTATTGCATGGCATTATTAAAAAGTCCGCCCCGCCGTTTTCAAGTATCTTCGCAGAATTAACCAATTCTTTAACAGGGCTTTTCCCATTGCCAAGTATTGCCTTAGTTCTATCCGGAATATTGGTATTGCTGTCGATTAAAACACGTATGTGCTCCTGGTCTTTTTCCGCTTTTGTTCTTAAAACAATTCTCTCGAATAAATGCACCGTAGCAAGAGGTCCCATGCCGCCGATAATTCCTATTGTTTTCATAGCCCACCTCATAATTTTTATTAATAAATTATATCATACATCATACATTGTGACAAGGGGACGACAAGGGGACGGGGGGTGCTGTCATAAAAAAACAAGCGTAATGCTTGCTTGTTTTCAGAGCTATAATTTAAAGATGCTTTATGACAAAAATTATTAACACAAATCTAAATAATTTACTCCGTCTTCCGGTACAATAATTTTTATATTGTTATCTTTTTGTTTCCCTACGATAAACAATGTATAATGCATGTAAGGTGCAGCATCTATACAATGCTCCAATATTTCAGTGCCGTCAGGTTTCTTTAGATGCAATGTATATCTTCCCGACGGAATTGCCACATTGCTTGATACTTTTCCATACTTAATATCAGAAAATAGAACGGTTCCATCTGATGCCGATAAAACTACTTCAGGCTCATCAACACACAAATTTGCTAACCTTAATGCTGACATATTACATGTCATATGATGTGCTTTTTGCTCAGGTACCATTAATATGCAAATTTCGTTTTGATCTTCTTCATCTGCTGAGACAACTGCCGTGTAAGTCAGGTTATAATCTATGTCTATATCTGATTCAAATAACAAATTGCCATCTTCCGAATGTATTAAAACATGGTAAGAATTCGGGGGAAACTTCACATACTTTGTGAATTCTCCGATTTTTAAATTCTCCGCCATAAGTATATCATTTACCTGAATATCCAAAGGTAAATTAATAGTATTCAGCACTCTGAAATATGATTTTTTGCAAAAACAGCTTGCCATCATTACACTGTAGTCCATATATCCCCCATATGGATATGTATTGTAATATCTATTTATATCAAACATAAAATCACCTCTCTTTACATTATATGATATGAGGTTTTAAACGTTCAATTTCCTTTATAAGAAGGTAAGTTTATTATATGATAAAGATAAACAATTTTCTCCAAATCAGGATATATTGATGAGCTATCTTATTTGCCCGTTTCCGTAAACAATATATTTCGTAGTAGTGAGTTCTTTTAATCCCATGGGGCCTCTTGCATGAATTTTTTGAGTGCTGATTCCTATTTCAGCTCCAAAACCAAACTCAGCTCCATCGGTAAATCTGGTAGATGCATTAACATAAACAGCAGCTGCATCAACTTCATCTAAAAATTTTTGAGCATTTGTATAATTTTCCGTCACTATTGCTTCAGAATGTCCTGTACCGTATTTGTTAATATGTTTGACAGCTTCATCCACACTGTCTACAACCTTAACGGATATTATATAATCCAAGTATTCCTTGCCGAAATCTTCTTCCGCAGCTAAAATTACATCATTGCTGATTTTTGCACTTTCGGGACAGCCCCTCACTTCAACATTATTTTCCTTTAGCCTTTTAATTGCAGCAGGCAGAAGCTTTTCCCTGATATTTTTATGAACCAAAAGGCTTTCACATGCGTTGCAAACCGAAGGTCGAGATGTTTTAGCATTCACTAATATGTCCAAAGCCTTATTCATATCAGCTGATTCATCTACAAACACATGACAATTCCCTATTCCCGTTTTTATAACCGGAACCGTTGCATTGCATACCGCCGCGTTAATTAATCCTGCGCCGCCTCTTGGAATCAAAACATCTATATAATCATTTAGTTTCATGAATTCTACAGCAGTTTCCCTTGAAGTGTCTTCTATAAGCTCAATTGCACCCTCATTGATACCGGTTTCTTTTAAAGAAAGTTTCATAATTCTAACCAGTTCTTTATTGGAATTAATTGCGTCTGATGAACCTCTTAATATAACGGCATTGGATGATTTTAAGCACAATACTGCAGCATCTACGGTAACGTTAGGTCTTGATTCATAAATAATTCCTATTACTCCTATAGGCACTCTTTTCTGTCCTATAATAAGTCCGTTGGGTCTTTTTTTCATGGACAATACTTCGCCGACAGGGTCCTCAAGGTCAATAATTTGTCGTACTCCGGCAGCAATTCCCTTGATTCTTTCTTCATTCAGCATAAGCCTGTCAATCATGGTTTCGCTTATGCCCTTTTCCCTTGAGTTTTTAATATCAATTTTGTTAGCTTCAATTATTTCGGTTGAATGCTTTTCTAAATTGTCAGAAATTATTTTCAAGGCGTTATTTTTAATTTTAGTTGACATATTCATCAACTCATAAGATGCATCCTTAGCATTTTTTCCTTTAATTTTTAATTCATTCATCACATCTTCTCCTTTGCCGCAAACAATGTTCCAACCTGCTTGTTATCCAAAACGTCATAAATAAGCTCCGGCTTTGAACCGTTTATTATGACCATATCAATGCCGCTTTCCACAGCAATTTTAGCTGCAGATATTTTTGTTGCCATTCCTCCGGTGCCAAACTTACTGCCTGCCTTCCCTCCTAATTTTTCTATATCAGGGGTAATTTCATTTACCACAGGTATTAATTTAGCATTTGGATTGGTTTGAGGATTATCATCATAAAGTCCATCCATATCAGTTAAAATAATCAGTACGTCTGCATTTGCCATCTTTGCAGTCATAGCTGACAATGTATCGTTATCTCCGTAAATAATTTCATCTACAGCAATGGTGTCATTTTCATTAATTATAGGTATTACCTTATAAGAAATCAATGTTTCAAGGGTATTTATCATATTTGTTTTTAATTCTTCTTCTTCCATAACATTTTTTGTCAGGAGCATTTGTGAAACTATACTGTTGTATTCAGAAAAGAACTTGTCGTAAATGTACATAATATCACATTGACCTACCGAAGCACAGGCTTGTTTTTCAATAACAGATTTTGGTCTTTCTTTCAGTCTAAGCTTAGATACCCCGGCAGTTATTGCTCCTGAAGTAACAAGAATTACTTCTTTGCCCTGATTGTTCAAATCACTTAATATTTTTGCTAATTTGTCCATATTTCTTATATTAAGTTTTCCGGTACTATATGTAAGAGTTGAAGTTCCTACCTTAAAAACAATTCTTTTAGCATTTTTCATTTTCTCAACAGTCATTTTATAACATCCCTTTACTTATTTTTATACCATTATATCAATAAATTTGTAAATTACAAGCAGAATTATATTTGAACAGAAAATACAGACTCCGCTCTAAAGGTCTGTATTTGTTATATCATAAGTACAAGCCGCCTAAATCGGTTTGCTTCACACCGATACAATGAAAACATAAGAGCAAAGACCCAAGTCTTTGCTTCATTAATTGTATTCATTATTAATCTTATTTTACAACTATATTGAATATTTTCCCGGGTACATATATTTCTTTTACGGTTGTTTTTCCTTCTAAATATTTTGAAATATTTTCATCAACTTCAGCTAATTTTCTTGCTGTATTTACATCCGCATCCTTTGGTAATTCTATTTTCCCTCTTACCTTGCCGCTTATCTGTACAGGAAGCTCTATAACATCCTCAACTGTTTTTTCCTCATCCCAAGCCGGCCATTCTGCCTGATTTAACATGACTTCAAAACCTTGCTCCTGCCATATTTCTTCAGCTATATGCGGAGCTACGGGATAAAGCAATGTAATAAATGTTTTTAATTCGTCACATGTAATGTATCCATCGTTATAAATTTCATTTACAAAGCTCATCATTGCAGCAATTGCAGTGTTAAATTTCATAGCTTCAAAATCTTCGCTTACTTTTTTAATTGTTTTATGCATAAGAGTTAAATGCTTTTCGGAATATCCTTTTTCATCATTTAAAATCTCCTGCATTTTCCAAGTTCTGTCTAAAAACCTTTTACATCCCTTTACGCTTGCATCGTTCCATATGGCATATTTTTCATAGTCTCCGATAAACATAATGTAAGTTCTTAAAGTATCAGCACCGTATTCATCTATTATATCGTTGGGATTTACTACATTTCCTCTTGATTTGGACATTTTTTCTCCGTCTGCACCAAGGATTAAACCTTGAGCCGTACGCTTCGCATATGGTTCTTTAAATGGCACGGCACCTATGTCATACAGGAACCTGTGCCAGAATCTTGAATAAATCAAGTGTCTCGTAACATGCTCCATTCCTCCGTTGTACCAATCAACAGGACCCCAGTAATCAAATTTCTCTTTTGATGCTATTGCTTCATTATTGTGGGGGTCTATATATCTTAAGAAGTACCATGATGAGCCTGCCCATTGAGGCATAGTATCAGTTTCTCTTTTTGCATCTTCACCGCATACCGGACATTTTACATTTACCCATTCCGGAATATTCGCAAGCGGTGATTCTCCCGTTTCAGCAGGACGATAATTTTCAACTTCAGGCAATAATAACGGAAGCTCCTCTTCCGGCACAGGAACCATGCCGCAATGAGGACAATGAATAATAGGAATCGGCTCTCCCCAGTATCTCTGTCTGTTGAAGGCCCAATCCTTCATCTTGTAATTTACTTTTCTTTCTCCTAAATTATTTTCTGCCAAATAATCAGTTATCTTCTCAATTGCATCCTTAACCCTCAAACCGTTAATCATGCCCGAATTCACCAGTATTCCGTCTTCTACATCGGTAAATGCTTCTTTTTCAACATTTCCTCCGCCAATTACTTCAATTATGGGAATATTGTATTTTTTTGCAAAATCCCAGTCCCTTTGGTCATGACCGGGAACACCCATAATAGCACCTGTTCCATACCCCATCATAACATAGTCAGCAACCCAAATAGGCACTTCTTCTCCATTAACGGGATTAATAACAGTCAATCCATTTATTTCTACTCCGGTTTTGCTTTTGGCTAACTGCACCCTTTCAAATTCGGTTTTCTTTTTTGATTCTTCCTGGTATTCTTTAATTTCATCCATATTGCTGATTATATTTTCATACTTTTTAATAAAAGGATGCTCAGGAGCCATTACCATAAATGTAACCCCATACAAAGTATCAGGTCTTGTTGTAAATACTCTTAAATTGTCCTCTGTATCCTTTAATTTAAAATCAACCTCAGCACCATAAGAACGCCCTATCCAGTTTTCCTGTTCAAGTCTTATACGAGGTAAATAATCAACTTCATTCAGCCCGTCTAAGAGCTTATCTGCATAGTCTCTGATTCTCAAGAACCATACATCTTTTTCCATCTGCACTACCTGGCTGCCGCAACGGTCACATATGCCGTTTTGTGAATCCTCATTTGCAAGAACAACCTTACAGCTGTTGCAGAAGTTTACATATGTTTTATCCTTGTAAGCCAAACCATGCTTAAATAATTGCACAAATATCCATTGAGTCCATTTATAATACTCAGGATCTGTTGTATCAACGCTTCTTGACCAGTCAAATGAATATCCTGCAGCATTAAGCTGTGCAGTAAAAACCTTGATATTGTCATCCGTAACCTGTCTTGGATGTTTTCCTGTCTGCATTGCATAGTTTTCCGTGGGAAGACCAAAAGCATCCCAGCCAATTGGAAACAATACATTGTATCCTTCCAATCTTCTTTTTCTTGATATTACCTCAAGAGAAGTATATGCACGTATGTGTCCCACATGCAGTCCTACTCCCGATGGATATGGAAATTCCACAAGACCATAAAATTTCTTCTGGTCTGTATTATCTTTCGCTTTAAATGTTTCATTCTGTTTCCATATTTCCTGCCATTTTTTTTCAATGACTTGCGGATTATATGATTTCATTTTTTTGCCTCCAAATTTTTACAAAATAAATCTTCCTCCCTGCTGGGACGAAGATTCCGCGGTACCACCCAAATTAGGCATTAAGCCTCACTCAATATTATAACGGCATTACCGTTTGAAACTACTTTAATTTCGCTTCAAATACTCATGGACGAGTTCAGCTTTCTTTAGCAATACCGTCTCGCACCATCTGACGGCTCTCTTAAATTGTTTACAGCCTACTACTTCCATTCACAGTATTTTATTAACTTTTCATTCGATTATATCAGAACAAAAAACGTATTGCAATAACAATTTGTAAATCTTTACATTTTAGCTTTGCCGCACCTGTTTCTATGACAGCATCTTTCGCTGTGGAGCCCGCCTTCACCGTCGCAAAGCTGGTAATCTCCGCCTTCTATTCTTAAAACTTTACCGTTTACCAAGGATTCTGCAATTTTCTTCCGAGCTTCCTGATAAATGCCCTGGACAGTTGTTCTTGCCACATGCATTTGACTTGCACATTCTTCCTGAGATAGCCCTTCTAAATCTATTAATCTTATGGTTTCATATTCATCAACTGTCATAATAACAACATGTTCCTTTTCAACCGGAGAATCCAGCGGTCCGAAACGGTTTACATCCGGCAAGCAGCAAACCTTTCTCCATTTTCTCGGCCTAGGCATTCAAAACACCTCATTTCAATATTATAACCTTATTATATCTCATTTATGAAATATGTCAATAACTCCAAACATCAAACCCAAAGTAAACAGTGAGAATTGTTTAAAATTTTTCTTAATGGGTAATACTTTTATATAATTAATTTTAAAGGAAGGAAAAATTATGAAGAGGTTTTTGATTATACTATTTGTAGTAATTGCAATAACTATAATGTTTACAGGATGTACAAAAATGGAAAAAGGACAAACAGGCACTGAAACTGCGTATAAAAAAATCAGTGCACAAGAGGCAAAAGAAATAATCGAAAGTGAAGATGTTATTATTTTAGATGTCCGAACTCAAGAAGAATACAATGAAGGTCATATAGAAAATTCTGTTTTGCTGCCGTTAAATGACATTTCATCTAAAGCTGAAGAAATTCTTACAGATAAGGATGCAAAAATACTTGTATATTGCAGAAGCGGAAATAGAAGTGCCACAGCATCTAAACAATTAATCAAAATGGGATATACAAATGTTTATGATTTTGGAGGAATAATCTCCTGGCCATATGAAATAGTGAAATAGCCTGAATTCCTTCTCCAATGAAAAAGTCGCCTTTTATTTAACTAAGAAGGCGTTTATAAAACAAGAGAATTTTAGAAAAGAAGTTCTTAAAAATTTCAAAGAAAGAGATGAGCAGTTTTTTATTTAAAAAGGAAGAGATATATTACTATCATATAATAGGTTCGATTTTTATAGTAGGATGAATTTTAGGCACAAATATAAAGTTTAGAGGTTTCAGGAATAGTTTTTCTTGATTGATAATTAATATCAACATAAAATATCGGATAATTCTGGCTATTTCTTTAATAATCCAATCTCATTATATATTCGCTTCCAAAAACCTGGCCATTAAATTCAAATCCGAATTTTTTGTATAAATCAACTGCAAAACTTTCCTTATGTACTCCAAGAAAAATTTTATTGCGGCTTTTATCTTCTTTTATTCTATCCAACAGTAACTGCATTGTTTTTTTGCCATACCCTTTTGACTGATAATTTTTATCAACCATCATTCTGTAAATCCAGTATTCACCGTCATCCTCATCAATGCAATACATAACAAATCCCACCATCAATTCATCATCGTAAACTGCTAAAGTTATGCATTCAGGCTGAACCTTGGACTGTGCAATAGAAACTGCATTTGAAGTTACAAAGCTTGTCTGCTCAGGTGAAACTTCAAGACTTACAGCCTCCCAAAAGTTGTCTCTGTTTATTTCTTTTAATGATACCATATACACCTCATTTTTATTTCTATTAAAAAGAATGTCTTTATTCCACTAATTGATTAACTAAGCAATATCTATCTCTTCGCTATTTCGATTTATATCATCAATAATTTCAACAATTTTCATTGCCTTTTCTTTGTTATGCTTAAATAAAGATGATATGCTTCCTACGGATTTAAATGGGTCTTCATTCATAACCCTTTTATCTTCTATCAATCCATTTTTTACTATATAATCAACAATAAGCTTAACAAATCTCATTTGATATATATTTAAAGATTCATCCGTTAAAAATTCAGAGAAAGCTTCATTTGCAGCTTGCAAATCAAGACCGGCAATTCGCCTGACCAATTTAGTTACAGGAGTATCACCAAACTCTTTTTTATAATCTTCACGAGTGCCAAGTTCTTTCCACAGAATATCTTCTAATGATTTTAAGTCAGTTTTATTTAATCTTTTATTCATCCTCAATTTGTTAACTGCTATTTGGTCACGATGTTCAGATAAGTAGTGCTCAACCTTTTTCTTGTAATTTTCCAAGCCGCCCATATCGTAAAACCCTTCACCGGACTTTTCATCTACTATTATATCAGAAAAATTTGTATAATAAATTTTTTGTTTTTCAGATTCTAAATATTTTAGTAAATCTCTTAATTCTTCCCTTATAGTTTCAAAATCAGTTATACCTGCTTCATTCCAAAACTTTTCATCTTTAGCCAAACTTATATATTCTTTTTTAGCTATAATTTCTGGTATTGTCCCTAATT
>ENA-UOOK01003465-UOOK01003465.1-fermentation-metagenome-genome-assembly--contig:-NODE-3465-length-17923-cov-7.439109_pt1 | contig 17923 bp, 11 predicted proteins | sample MGYA00245777_ERZ724023 | MGnify/ENA primary metagenome ERZ724023 (study PRJEB28704, sample SAMN03018312) | fermentation metagenome | biome: anthropogenic terrestrial biome; feature: soil; material...
GTCCAGATGATAGGCGCTTGGAAACATCCTGCGAGCCGGAATTTCCAAGCGCCTATCATCTGGACGTCCGCCTGGGCGGCGCGTCTCCGGAGGCGCTCGGCGCCTGCGTCTCCGCCGGCATTTCCTGGTTTGAAAACGCCGGCATCCTGTTGCGCAACGGGAAAGGAGGCGTCCTGGAGGGGCTCCATTCAAAGATATACCCGGACGGCAGCCAAAAATACGCCACGGCCATCCGGACGGACTGTTCCGGTGAAACCTCACTGGCTTTCCTGTCATGCTACCTGCTGACGCGCAATCCGGTGTTCCGCGAGAAAATGGATCATCTGCAGCGCTTCTGCATGGAGACCATGCAGGTCAAAGGCGGTATGTTCAAGGGGATGCTCCGGTGGACGAACTCCGCGTGGGAAGTGTGTTATCAGGACGATGCGTCGCGCGCGATCATCCCGGTGCTTTTGAAATTCCTGTATACCGGAGACGCGGCTTACATGGGCAGCGCGGTGCAGGCCCTGAACTTCCTGGCGGACGTGACCGGCACGGACGGCACGCGTGCCACGCGGATCGACACGATCGCGCTGGACGAGGCGTCGCTTGGGGAGCTTTCCCAAAAGCCCGGAAATTACCCTTCGGCGCACTATAACGCTTATTATTCGGCCGCCCTCCTTCTGGGGTACCGGCTGACGGGGATCGAGAGATTCAAAGAGATCGGCGTAAAAGGCCTGTCCACCATCATGTCGGCATATCCGGACACGCTGCGGGAACACAGCGAAACGCAGGAGCTCTGCCGGCTGATCATGCCGCTGTCCTGGCTGTACTGGGTTACCGGAGAGGAACGGCACCGCCAATGGCTCTACAGAGTCACCCAAGACCTGCAGAAGTTCCGTCATAAAAGCGGCGTCTATACCGAATGGGACACAGGCTATCAGGCTTCGTGCAGCCATCACTTCCATTCGGAATGTTCCCTGCTGATCCGCAACGGGGACCCGGTGGTCGACTTGCTGTACTCGGTCAATTGGCTCCCCATGGCTTTCTCCCAAGCGTATCTGGTCACAGGAGACAGCCGGTTTCTCGGCCTTTGGAAAGAAATCTCCGCGTTTTTCGCCACCTCCCAGATTCACAGCGACAACCCGTTGATCGACGGCGCATGGGCAAGAGGATTCGACGCCGACCTGTGGGAATATTCCGGTATCCCCTACGACGTCGGCTGGGGGCCGTGGGCAATTGAATCGGGGTGGACGGTGGCCGAAATTCTTTCCGGCCTTGCGCTGGGGATGGGGATGGACGCCCTGCGCCCATCCTATGCCGATCCCCCGAAATTCCGCCCGGCCTCCGGCCGCGGGGAGCGCCGGTAATCCCATCAGGCCGGAAAACGCCGCGACCGGCATCTGGGCATGACTACAGAAAGGGGTGGGGCATGTTGTACAAACTGTTGATTGTGGACGACGAACCCATGGTGATCCACGGCCTGTGCAAACAGATCGACTGGGATTCCTGCGGGCTTGAGCTTGCGGGAACCGCCGATTCCGGGGAAAAGGCCCTGTCGATTCTCGACAGGGAGAACGTCGATATCCTTCTCACGGACGTCCGCATGTCGAAAATGGACGGTCTCAGCCTGATCTCGGCGGCCCAAAGGAAAAATCCCTTTCTCCGCAGCGTGGTCATCAGTTCCTACAGTGAATTCGATTATGTCAAACGGGCGCTGCTGCTCAACGTCGAAAATTACCTTCTCAAGCCCATCAACCCCTCGGAGCTGGACAGAACGCTGAAAAAGACGATCGACAACCTCAACCGCGACCGGCTCAACGCACAAAAAAAGATCCCAAATCTGTCCGATTTTCGGGACAACATCCTGGACCGATGGGTAAACGCGGAAATTCAGGACTACGAGTTTTACGAGCGGGCGGAAGTGCTGCACCTGAATCTGTCCGCTCCGCAATATCAAATATGCGTGTTCCAAATCGACGGCGCCCAAGCGGCCGACCGGGGACGGCTCCGCAATTTTTTGGAAAAATACCGGAATGCCTTCGCTCGTTTTTCCGGCGGAGAGTATTTCATCGACCGGCGGAACGACATTGTCATACTCTTTTCCGGGGAGGATCTCGAGGCGAGGCGGGAAGACTTCGGAGCCGTTCTGAACGGTCTGCTCAAAGACTTTTCAAAAGAGGACGTGCGGATATTCGCCAGCATCGGGGCATTGACCGACTCGCTGGACAATATCCCCCATGATTATACGGTCGCCGTGGATTTTCTGAATTACCGGTTCGTAGACCCCGATGCCGACCATATCGCAGTCGACGGCTATCTGCGGATTTCCCACACGCCCGGATACGAAGCGCTGCAAATCCTCTTTGAAAAAGCGCTGAGCGAAATGGATTATGAGAAGTCGCGCGAACTTGCGGGCCGCCTGCTCGAATTGTTCCGCGGATCGCCTCTCGACACCGTGAAAAAAGCCCTGATTCCTTTTCTTCTCACGCTGCTGAAACAGATGGACGGGGCCGGCAAGGTTCTGAAGACACTCCCCAGGGCGGTGACCGCCAAATTCTCGGCCGTGAAAACGATCCGGACATTCGACGCTTTGGCCGGATGGTTTTACGAGACCGTCCGGCAGTCTCTGAACGTTATGGGGAACCGCAAGAAGCTTCTCAATTCTCTGGTGCAGCAGATGCTCGAGGTGGTCCGGAAAGAATACTATGCCGACATTTCTCTGAAAACCATTTCCACCGATCTGAAGGTGAGCCCCGCTTATTTAGGGCAGCTTTTCAAAAAAGAGACGGGAAAATACTTCAACGACTACCTCACCGAAGTAAGGCTGATGGAGTCCCGCAGGCTCCTTTTGAGGACGGATCTGAAAATAAAGGATATCGTTCTCCGTGTCGGAATGTTAAACCAAAGCTATTACAACCGCGTCTTCAAAAAACGCTACGGTGTTTCCCCGCGCACTTTCCGGCAGCAACGCGCAACCGAACCGACCGCTCAAAACCCCGCGGAACGTCTTTGACGATTCAGCCTCGCAGGTACTTTCTGAAATCTTCGATTTTATGGAACGTGCTGTAATTTGCATCATGCATGTTTCTTCCATGATTGACAGAGGTACGGCAGAGATAAAGGATATCATCCCCGTCGATCAAAAAGCTGACATACTGAAACCCGACACATGCCGGATCTTCCCGCCGGTAATCCAGCAGGCGCTTCGCGATGGAAAAGGTTTTCAAATCTCTGGAAACGGCCAGGGACAGGACATTGCGCTGGCCGGGATATTCTTCTTGGACGATTTCATTCACAATTGCCCAGTAAGCGTTTGACGTTTTGTCATATAAGAGATCGAATTTGGAGTTGCTTCCTCCGTTAAAGTCGGCAAACCACGCAAAAGAAAGCGGCGCTTCCGGGTCCATCCTGTTCCCTCTCAAAACCATCGCTTTCCCATAGGACGGCCGGCAGCCCGCCATCTGATAGCGCAAAACATTGTAGATTTCTCCATCCGGGCCCACAACCGCATTTCCCTCCAAGCCTCCGAGACATTGCCCCTTCGCAGCGCCCGGCCAGCGGGGATCATATGGGAGGAATTTTGAGCAGACCCAGTTTTCCGCCTTCATCGGATCGGCGTCGGCGTCTATGGAAAGCAGCGCGCTGCCGAACCCGCCGGCGGCCCAGGAGCCATAGTCCACGCCCGTATACAGCCTGCCCTCATATTCCGTTACCGGCATGGGGCCTTTATGAGGGCCTTGGCCGTTCGATCCGGTACCGGGCAGAATCGTAACTGGGGCGGACCAGGTTTTCCCCTCATTCAGCGATTTTCCGATCGTCAGGCTCCCATACTCGGTCGTATTCGCCAACATGTATAAAACGCCCCGATGGACGAACAGCTTTCCCCAGAAGCATGGAAACAAATCGTTGACATACCGCCAAGTGGCGCCGCCGTCGGCGGATGAAAAAAGCAAGGAGAGATCTTGAGGTTTCTGGGCCGCGAAAACATCCATGGAAGCAAGCAGCGTCCCGGAAGGCAGTTTGACCAGAGAAGGGCTGCAAAGGCTCCAACCGGAAAAAGAATACACTGGATCGCCGGGATGGAGATAGTTCACGACGGTTCCGACGGAAGGGCCCGTTCTAAAACGCCGCACCGGGCTTTTTGCGCCGCTTTCTTCCCTTGCGACAAACAGTTCGTAATCCCGCCCAGTCTCCAACCCGTCGATGCAAGCGCAGGGACCGGGCAGTATTTTTTTAAGATAGGGACGTCCGGATCCCCAAATGCGGCAGTAAGCCGTATGGGGCCCGGCGCTCCCATTGTCAAACCACTCGAATTCAATGCTGTCGTTATGGGGAGCCAGACGGCAGATAAAGGGAAAAGTCCTCCTCTGCATATCGTTCAAACGGCTGTACGGATGATAATCCCAGCGGGAATGTCCTCTCAAAACGATTCGCCTATCCTTTCACGGAACCGATCATGATTCCTTTTACAAAATACTTCTGCACAAACGGATATACGCTTAAGCTTTTCCTCTCATGCGCAGCGCGCGGATTCCCATGCTTCAAACGGAAAGGCGTTTGTGAAACCTGCGAAAGCAGATACGGATGGGGCGGCGGGGAATTCCCGCCGCCCCAGACCGCAGGCGAACCGTCAGCCGCCGTCGGGTTGGATGCCGGGGGCCACCTTCCATATGTACCAGCACAGCCCCAGATACGACGCGCATTTCAACCAGACGAGGAACTGGGAGCCGTAGAACGGCAGCCCGAACAGCGTCCAGGCGCCGTGGCCCTCCGTCGCCGAAAGGAACCAGGTGCCGAGCACCGATCCCGCCAGCACGCTGAGGTTCATGGTGAAGTTCCAGAATGAAATGGAAACGTCGGTGTCATCCTTCGGCAGGTTGACGTAAAACATATTCGCGAACACGAGGTTGGTGCCGACCGAGTTGAATCCCTGCAGCACGCTGACGACCACGAAAACCCACAGGGTGTATTTCGTGGTGAAGGCGATGGGGAATTCCAGCAGCCCGGTGACGAGCACGGTGACGAAAAGCATCCTGAACCACGAGTGCCGGTTGATGAGGCCGCGCCACCAGTGCAGCAGGAACACGCTTCCCAGCGCGCAGACCACCGAGCCGATGTAAGTGTAGGTATAGCTCATGCCGACGGTATTCAGGATGTAATAGCTCCACGTGCTGCCGTTGAGGTTGCAGATGACGTTCCAGGCCATGCCGATCAGCGCGGTCAGCAGAAATTTGCGCGAATGGAGCGGCACGGTGACGATGTCGCGCACCGCGATCTGTTTCTTCGGGGCTTTATAGGGGAATTCCCGGGGCACGAGATAAAGCAGCAGCCCGTCGACGAGAAACAGAACGAACGAGGCGATCCGCAGGGCGACGATGACCTCGGCCTGCCGCGGCGAACCGGCCAGGGAATCCGCCAGGACGGAAGCCGCGATGGCGGCGCCCGTGCCCGCCAGGGCGCTGCTCAGGTTGAGGAACGAGAAGTAAACGTTCCGGTCCTCCCCATCCGGCAGAAAATTGATGTGCCACGCCATCGTCCCCGAACCGATCAGCGCGTTCGAGGAATGGCCGATAAAGAGAAAAATGCCGAACCAGACGGTCCTCATGGCATGGTCCGTGACGAATATCGGCATGATCGTCGTCGCGAGGATGATGTTGGCATAGAAGAAAACATGGTTGAAAATCAGCAGCGCCCTGCGCCGCTTGAAGCGGCTCAGGAGCTTCGGGGACAGCGGGCTGAAGATCCACGCGATATAGGGGATGAAGTTGATGATGCCTACCCGCACGATGTCGATTCCGTTGGCGGTGAGGAATCCGGTGTAGAACGTGCCGGTAATAAAGATGTTCGCGACGCAGGAGAACAGCGTATTCAGCAGCAACATGCTCCTGCCCGTCGAAGCGTCGTCGCGGAAGTTGAAAAGCCTGGAATAGTCGGAGTTTCCCCATTTCGATCGCAGAGTCGTCAAGACGGCGTACGCCCTTTCAGCAAAGTCCGGATGCGGCTGGTCTCCGCGGAAGCTCCGGTTTTTCCGCGGGACCGATCGGCATATTCGGGCCGTGAACGCGCGGGCGATCCGGGCCGAACGAACCGTTTTTGGACTATTATAAGCGCGGCCGTTCCCGAATGATATAGCGGCGGGAACTTTCGCCACGAAATTGCGTTCGTATTCCCGGGCGGACAATCCCGCCCCGTCAATCCGTCTCTTCCGGCCTCGGCGATCGTTTCCCGCCAAGTCACGATTCGAATCCTGGCCCGGTGTTCAAACCGCGCCGAATTGAACGTTTCCGAAAAACCGCGCCGTCGACGTTACCCATGAACACAGCGGTACCTTACTTTACAATGGACGGAAGTTACGTTTGCAGACAGCCCGCGAAGGTCATCAGATTTTCCATTGGATTCCAATTTTTTCGCTTGTAGCGCAGATAGAGAAAATCGGCGCTTTCCCGCACCTGCCGCGCTTGAACTTCCCGAGAAGAAGGCGTAGGAAAAAGCGGAAGCAGACTCGTGATGTTCGGACCTTATATGTTAAAACATGTATGAGAGAAAAAGGAATTCTCAGCAATGAGTTGGGTGTCCATTTAATTGATAGGATAGGAGAATTGAGCCAATGGAAAGAGTGCCGGACGATGAGATTGTTATTACAAACGATGATACACTGGCTATGCTCGACAACATACTTGAAAAGCGAGATTGTGAATGGTGGGATAAGTTTTATTCCGACAGACAAAAACCAATTCCGTTTTTCAAAAACGCACCCGATGAATGCTTAATTTCATACTGCACATCACACATTCTAAACAAGGGAAAAGCTTTAGATATCGGGTGCGGAAATGGAAGGAACTCATTATATCTAGCAAAGCGAGGCTTTGATGTGGTCGGAATTGACATTTCTGACGAAGCGATAAAATGGGCGCAGGAATCATCGACTAATTGCGTTAACAAACCGATCTTTAAATGTCAATCTATATTTGAATTCAAGAATAAGACTAATAGTTTCGACTTTATTAACGACAGCGGATGCTTTCATCACATAAAGCCGCACAGAAGGCCGCAGTATTTTGAAAGCATATTAAAATATGCTGAAGGATGATGGATATTTTTTAATGACATGTTTCAATTTAGACGGTGGAGCAAATATATCGGACTACGACGTATACAGAGATCATTCCATGCACGGTGGCTTAGGATTCTCTGAGTATAAATTAAAAAAGATACTTGGAACATATTTCAATATTGTTGAATTCAGAAAGATGAAGGAATCCGACAATCCTGATGTGTTTGGTAAGAACTTTTTATGGGTAGCACTGATGACAAAAAAGAAAGCAGATAGCGAGCATTATGGCGAATAAAGTCGGATCGGGCCGCTTCGCCTATCCGCTACATTGGCAACATCAGGAATTGTCACATTCCTATTTTGGAGGCCGTCGACATGCGCCGAAAAATATCTCTGCACAATTGACTTACATATTAAACGGAAACCACCGCATCAGCAGCTGAGCAATCACCTTATGAGCCGCGCGGTTCGGATGAACGTAATTGGTCAGATAGTCGGCCGGTACATGGCCAGCCGCCATCAGCCGCTCAAACGCGGCGGCAACATCGGCAAGCCCGACCTCATATTCGTCGGCAAGCGAACGAATCATCCGCACAATGTCGAAAAGCTGCGTACGGAGCTCGCCCGGGTTGTAATAAAGCTGCCCGCAGTCGGGAGAGGGCGTCATCAGGATGACTTTTGTCCCGGCTTTCAGCGACGCCTCTATCATATGACGCCAAGCTTCCGCCGCCTCATCGTAACGGATGAACCGGTCGTTTCCCGCATAGTCGATCGTCACCAACCGGGGCCGGTGACAGAGCGCATCGCGTTCAAAGCGCCGACTGCCGCTTGCTGAATTTTCACCGCCGATAGCCGTAACGATCACGTTGACGACCGCGCACGGATAGCGCTCGTTGAGCGCCCGGTGTAACTGATGGGGATAAGCATCAAACGGTCTGACCATGTGGTTGGCCGTATATCCCGCCGGGATACTGTGTCCGTGGCAAACGATATTCACCGTGCGATTATCCGGCCAGACACGCCGAAGTTCATCGGCGAGCGGCAACAAGTAGGTTTCCGGATCTGCAGACATAGACTTCGCTCCTTTGTCAGCGCACAACAGCCTTGGGCGCACGCTTTCGCTGATTTTTTCAAATTGCAAACGTGTTTTCCATACACAGCCCCGTGAAATTCTGCCTGTTCGTTTTTCCTGTGCTTTTCGCCGCCCATGAAACCGAAACGGGCCGAATCACTCAGGTTATTCCGCAGGGATGTCCCGCGGCATGGAAAAGACCATTCTGCCGGTCACATGGCGTGCTTCGTAATAACAACCATACCGGTCGTGACGGATCTCGCCATCGAACGGATCGCTTGCGAAGAAATAGTCCGTATCGGAATTTAACACCGCGTTGACGCGATCCTTGCAATATTGCTCCCCGTAAAAGCGCACGGTCGCGTCCCTCAGGCCGCTGACGCCGATCCGCCGCCGATATTGCATGCTGACCGGGGGAACTTCAAAGCAGGAAACCGTCCCGGACTTCTGCTTCACAAATGCGCGGCACTCCCGATGCTCTGCCTTTGGGAAGTGATACACGGCGTAACCGTCCCGCAGTTCGGTTTCATAACCGATCAGCAGAGGGGCGCCGAATTCCGTGTCGATTGCAGTTTCGACGGTCGTATTGGGGGAAAAGACGGAAAACATCCACGCATTGTCGCTGCGGGCAATCATGATAACGGGACGTTCCGCGTCCGGAGACGGAGAAGAAAACCGGATGTCCAGGCCAAGAAAGCGCAGCGCTTCGAGCAAAAGGGTTTCGCTGATAAAATATCTGGAAGCACTGTGCCGCTTCAGGCGCGGATAACCCGGTACATAGTCCGCTGAAACAGTGGCGCGCAGCCAGACAACATTTTTACCATACGTGCCGGCAACTTTTCCGCCGAATGTTGCAAACGGCTTTTCCGCGCCTTCCGGATCCAGAAGCTCGGTATTGACGGCTCCGGAACTTGACGGGAACGTATGCTTAACGACTCCGCAGCCTTTCCCATGCACGCGGACCGGCAGCTCTCCGCTTACAGACTGACCGGATATTTTCACGTTGATCAAGCGGCGGAATTCTTCGCCGCCTTTTTCCGGGCGGCCATAAAAAACGACTCTGCCGCCGGCTTTGATATAAGCGAGCATCTCTTTTTCAAAGCCGCTGTCTTGCTGTGGAACCGCGGAAAGCAAGATGCTGTGCCTGTAAATGGATTTATCCTGTAAGACGAAGCTGTCTGTGGAGGTCACGCAGGAAATCGGTGCGCCGCAGGCGACGGCGTCGCGGATAAACCAGTCCTCCGAAAACATATCGCTTAGTTCCTGAGCGGTTTTCGCCTCATTGTACTCCCGGAACGGGTAGACCCACACGACCGGAGAGGGCGCGTCCGGTGCGTCCTTTTCCGCTTTCAGGATATGCGGCAGCGGTTCGTATACGCAGGAGTCCGGCATGTCTCCGAGCGTATTGTCGATCGACAGGATATTGAAATTCGTGGGCGGGGCGACCGCTCCGGTTTCATCAATGCGCGCGACGGCCATCGGCAGATAAATGTCGTGCGGCTGGCCGCCGTAGCGGTCGTACCACGGCGAATTCATCCACCACGGGTCATGGATGTAGTAGCGGAACATATACTGCTTTTCCGGGATCTCCGCGATGCGCGACATATATCCCATCAGCTCCAGGCCGAAATCGTGGTCCAGCGCGGCCCACGGCGAGTTCGGCGGCGGCAGCAGATGGAAGCCGCCCTCATAGATGCTTTTGAGGGGCACGGCGTCCGTCGCGTAGTCTATGCCCATGGACATATTGGTACCGCGAGTCGCGACCGGAATGTCCGGGCACTCCGCGCGGAAAAGCCTCCAGAAGTCCAGCACGTCTTTTTTTATGCTTCCAAGCTTTTCCGTATGGAATTTCTCCCCGTCGAACGTCGCGCCAACCGTGCTCCACGTGTCCCGTCCGAATCCGACGCCGTTGGAAAGCCAGAGACAGTCGAACCCCATATCGTGGAGAAACAGGTTGCTCTGGCGCCCGAAGAACGTCCCGAAGGGCGTTCCCTCCGGGATGCCTTCCGGGAAGCCGGCGTATTTCACGCGATCCGCGTGCAGCTTTTCATAAGCACAGACCCATTCCCGTATGCCGCTCCGGTTTGTTCCGGAACAGATCTCGTTGTGGCGTTCGTATTTAAAGCCGGATTTTGCGAACTCCGGCCCCGGATCGAACGTCTCCCAAACCTCGATCTTCTTTCCCGGGAGCATATCCGCCCCGATCCGTTTGATTTCCGATACTATTTTTTTCAGAAGCCCGTAGGTCATTACGGGCGGATTCGGAAGATAGGGGTAATTCCTGCTGTGCAGGCCGATCCCTTCGGGGTCCAGCGCCGTGTTCGGCGCGTATATCCCGGGATTCGCACCCCCAACGTAATGGCACCAGTCGAACGCCTCGTCCAGGCGTCCCTTGTAATCAAGGATTTCCGAACCGTCCGCCGTCCAGAGCATGATGGAAACCGCTTCCGCACGTTTGACAAGCGGACCCCACTGTTCAAATACCCGGCGGATGACCTTACGGATATATTCGTCGTCCGTTCTTTTGAAAGGCTTTAAGCTCATTTCCAGCGTAATTGTTTGAAACATATTTCTTCTCCCGTTGTTCTTGTCTGCAGCACCAGTTGAATCGTGGAATTGGTTTGTGTTCGCCCCCGCCTACGGCGGGGACGAACACATCTTATCCGCAATTTAAAGTGGAATCGCTGTAAGAAAATGATTCGGCGTGTTCCATTTATGTCCAGAGAAAATACTCAGCCGATATTTTTCCGGTTTCAGACGGCTCTGTTCTCACGTCACGCAATTCTGCGGCGATGCCATGATGATTCCCATCTAATAAAAGTCCGGCGGGTCAAATATGATTGCTCCCGCGCTTGGCCCGCCTTTTTTTGAACCGAAGATTGAATTATTGATTCAGGTTTTTCTGGAAACGGTCATATGCCGCCTGCTCGATCTGCAACAGTCTCTTCAGCCCCATTTGATCCAGTTGGTTGATATAATTATCCCATCCCTTGTCAATGTCTTCTTCGCCCACGATAAATTGCGTGCGGATATTCTTCATATAATTCTGAAGCCCGGTTTTCAGCGTTGCAAGCTCGGTGCTCTCCTCTTCCGTGTAGGACATGACCGGGTACATATCCTTACTGTACACCATTTGGTTGCCTTTCCGCCGCATGCCCGTTTCCGTCAATGCGCCCCAGCCGTACTTCTTGATAACCGCATCGGACGAAAGCGCTTTATCGTCCAGTTGATACAGGTTCGCGCGCCCAATGTAATCGAGTTTGCCATAGAGCGAGAACGCTCCGTTGATCGTCGCTTTTTTTACTCTGAATTCCTCATCGCTCGAATAGTCCGACGGCCGGATAAATTCCCTGATCTTGCACCCGAGGATGGGATCGTCGACATATTTCCATGCGACGTTGAGCGGCCCGGACATCCCTTCCGGATAACCTTCCTCAGAATAGTAATAGTCGATCAGGCGGACAATCGCTTCCTTGTACTTGGAATCCCCGTTGACGGCGACATCCACACTGCTTTTTACGCCGTCGGCAATCGCGACATACTGCTTGTCGTTGACCTCGGAAGTCAGCCCGCCGATCCATACCCAATCGGCGTCGGTCGAGATGTCGGCGTTCCGAAGCGCAAACGGCACGGTGTCTACTGTTCCGACGATCCCCTTCTGCACTTCGGCGGCTTTTTCATCGTATGTCGCGGTAAAGTTGGTTTTATCCAGAAGCCCTTCGGCGTACAGCTTATGGACATATTTCAGGAACGCTTTATAATTGTCCGTCGACCCCGCGAACGAAACCTTCCCGCCGTCCCCGACTTCCATCAGCCATGTCGGATCCTTGACGTTGATGCCGAACGCTTCCAGGAGCATCATTTCGTCGCCGTTCGCCGTCCATGTCATCGGGATCTCGTCGTCCTTGCCGTTGCCGTTCGCGTCGTTGGCTTTGAACGCCTTCAATACTTGATAAAGCTCGTCTACCGTAGTCGGAGCCGGCATATTTACTTTGCTCAGCCAGGACTTCATCATATAAACACGGTTCAGCGCGTCATGTTCAAACGCACTCAACCCGGAAAGCCCGTAAATGCCGCCCTTTTCATCCGACAGGAAAGCTTTGTACTCCGGGTGTTCATTAAAAACGGCGTAGAGGTTCGGAGCAAGGTCTTTATACTGGGACAGATCTGCAAAATACCCCTGCTTTCCGTATTTTTGAGCCGTCGCCTCAGTCATGCCGGCATTCACTAAAAGGTCTGGGAGTTCGCCGCCGGAAATCAGCAACGGCAGCTGCGTGCTCCAGTCGTCGGCGTTATATGTGTCGGCCTTAATCGAAATGCCGAAGCGTTTTTCCCAGTCCTGGGCCATCAGGGTGTCTTCCCATTTTGAGGACTTATTGCCTCCGAAGTCGCCTGAAGCGTCGACGCCGGCCATTGTGATCGTGATTTTTTGGCTGCAAATTGGAAGCCCCGTTTTGTTGTAATACGCCTTCGCCCCGCCCGAGGCATCCGGTTGGCTGCCGCCGCCTGAGCTTGGAGCCTGGGATGGGGAAGAGCACGCCGAGATTGATAAAGCCGTGAGAACAGCCATTAATCCGGCGACGCATCTGCGACCTGACTTTTTCATATAAACTCCTCCTGTTTATTTATTTTTACCGCGTTTGCGAAAGGAACGGCGGTAAAATCCGTATGAGTTCAGCGAACAAAAGCGGTCCCCCCGCGGAACGCCGGCTATGCACCGGACCGCCGTCGGGCCTTCTTTTATCCCTTTACCGAACCGATCATAATGCCCTTGGCAAAAAACTTCTGGATGAACGGATATATGACGAGCATCGGAATCGTCGACACGATGATGACGCAGTATTTCAGCATGTTCGCAATATCCGCCTGGTGAAGAAGGTACTTCATTTCTTCGGCGGATACCGATCCTTCGGCGATCGCATTTTGGGCAAAGGTGCTCTTGATCAAGATTTCCCGGAGGATCAGCTGCAGCGGCCACAGATCGCGCGCTTTCGAGAGGTAGATCATTTCGGCGAAATAGCTGTTCCAGTGCCCGACGCCATAATACAGAATCAAAACGACGACGATGGGCTTCGACAGAGGAAGGACGATCTTGAAAAAGGTCTGGAAATCGTTCGCGCCGTCGATCCTTGCCGCCTCGTGCATCTCCCAGGGAATGGTGTTGGCGAAGAACGTGCGGGCGATGATCATGTTATAAACGGACAGCCCGCCGCTGATCAGCATGATTGCGCGGGTGTTCAAAAGCCCCAGGTCCTTGAAATTGAGATATGTTGGGATCAGCCCGCCGCTGAAATACATGGTGAACATAAAGAGGACCATGAAGAACCCTTTGTCCCGGAAGTCCCGGCGCGAGAGCGCATACGCCGCGGGGAGCGTCACGGCCAGATTGACCAGCGTCCCGAAGAACGTGTAAAAAAGGGTGTTGGCGTAGCTGGTCCAGATTTCCCGGTACTGAAAGATATACCGGTACCCGTCTACGGTCGGTTTCACGGGAAGCAAGAGCATCTGGCCGCCGGCGACCATGGTGGGGTCGCTGAACGACGCGCTCAGGACGTATATCATCGGGTACAGCTCAACGATAAAGAACAGAGCAAGCAGGATTCCGATGACCAACGTAAAGATGCGGTCTCCGTTGATCGGCTTTCTGCGGTTTTGGACATTTTCGCGCTGCATCTTGATTCCCCCTTACCACAGCCCGCTTTTCAAGACTTTGGTTGAAAAAGCATTCGTCAGAATCAGAACGATCGAGTTGACCACGGAGTTAAAAACGTCCGCCGCGGTTGCGAACGGGAAATCGAATTGCTGCAGCCCGACCTTATAAACATACGTTGAGATGACCTCGGACGCCTTCAGGGTGGCGTCCGTCTGGAGCAGAAAAACTTTTTCGTAGCCGACGCTCAGCAGGGAACCGCACTGCAGGATAAAAAGCACGACGATGGTGGGGACCAGCACCGGCAGATTAATGTAGATCGTTTTCTGCAGCCGCGACGCGCCGTCAATATCCGCCGCCTCGAGCAAGGCTTTGTCGACGCCGGAAAGCGCGGCAAAGTAGATGATCGAGCCCCACCCCACGTTCTGCCAGACGCCGCTCAGGACATAAACCCATTTGAACATGGAGGAATCCTGCATGAAAAATATGGAGTCGACGCCGATCCGGTTCAGCAGGCGGTTGACGATCCCGTTCGTCGGATCGAGAAACAGCAGGATCATGCCGCAGATCACGACCGTGGAAATGAAGTGCGGCGCGTAGGATACGGTCTGGATGGTATTCCTCATAAATTTCGAGCGGACGTCGTTGAGCATCAGAGCCAGGATGATCGGAAGCGGAAACCCGACCAGCAGGCTGAGCAGGCTCAGCGTAAGCGTGTTTTTCAGGATAATCGGAAACCAGTAAGAATGGAACAGCCGGTTGAAATTATCCATTCCGCACCAGGGGCTTGCCCAGATGCCGTCCCGGATGCTGTAATCCTTGAAAGCGATCAGCACGCCGGCCATCGGACGGTAAACGCACACAATGACGTACACAACGGCCGGGATCAGCAATACGTATAGCTGCCAGTTGCGGATGCGGCTGCGAAGCGGACTCGCTCTCCCCGCTTTTGTTTTTTTCAATTCCATGGCCTGTATTTTTTGTGCTGCCATTCCAATCCCTCCCCTGTGATCTCTGTTTCCATGAAATCCCAAAGACATCCTATCCCCGCACGATACTGTCCCAAACACTCATTCTCCTGTGACGACCACGGCGTCGATGCCAAGCACGTCCGCGATTTTCTTTATAGTCTTCGCATGGTGGCCTATGCCCAGCGCAAAATGATGCGTAGGCCCTTCCGCCATCCACTTTTTCAGGAAAGTCCGAACGTCGGGCTTGAATTTTCCAAGCGTGTTCGTGTTCCCGGTCGGAGGCACCGGCAGGTGCAGGGATTCCCCTTCCGCGATCACAAATTTAAACTTTCCGTTCCCGTCGATGGTGTTGCACAATATGGTAATTGGGCCTTCCTTGATGCTGAACTCCACGCTGGCTCCGCTGCCGGGTTTCCCGTGAAATTTTTTAAGGCTCCGAATGACCGGCTTCCGGTCCGCGATATTAATGTGATGAGGTCCGTCGTGTCCGACAAGAACGGCGTCACGGGCAAAATCGATCGGATGAAACTCCGCGAAACTTCCGCCAATTCCCAGCCGGTCCATAATCATGATGGCGACGCAGGTTTTCAGATCAAATTCTCCGCAAATCGGGACTCCGGCCGCACAGAGCAGGGAATTTCCGACGACCATGTTCGTTACGAGCGTCTGCATTTCCGAGCCGGGCAAGCTCTCATAATAGTAGGCAAGGCCGTCCAGATTTTTCCCCTCAATAAAACGGTCCAGCGCAACAGCCACACGGGCCGCAGTATTCAGGTCCTTTTCCGTAAGCCTCATCGTGATCGGATCCGAAACCGGGTCCGGCGAATCGAAAAATTGAAGGATTTCCGCCTTCTTTTTCGATACGGCGGCAGCGTCCGGTTCTCGATAGAACCGCATGATCTCATCCGGCTCGCACTGAACCACGTGGCAGCCGAACGCGGCGGTTACCGCCGTCGGGTCCGTATGCATGTCAAGCATCGCTTCCAGCACATGCCCCATCAAGCCGATGCGCGCGTTGGCGAGGCTATGGAGGACTTTTGCGATCTGACACCACTCGGAGATTTCCGCATCCACAGCGGGATCGCCGGCGAGCTGTCCGATCAGCACTTCGGGAGGGCGCTTTCCCATGCGCACGGCGACGCCGCTGAATTCCGGGGCGGCACAGATATTGTCGTTGCATAGCTGCGTATAGGTTGTGGCGTGTGCATAATCCATCGCAAGGAGCGGCTGCAGCACAACGAGCACCACCGGAATATGAAGTGACCGGACGATAACTCCAAAAGTGGAGGACGGCGCATACGTCAGCATATCTACAAATAACAGATCGATATTTGCCGCCTGAATCTGCCCGCGGGCGGCGTAGGCTCGCTCGGCTCCATCGACCATGCCAAAATCCGTCACTTCGACTCCATTGCCGGCAAGCTTTTTCTTCAGTTGGTCTTTGTTCTTCAGCAACTCATCGAGCAACCCTTCGAACTGGTCCCAGTAGACGTGGTGGCCTACGGACATAATTCCTACCCGAGCTGTCAGCGGTTTTCTTTGCGGTACATTCATTTTGTGTTCTCCCAGCGTTAATAAGTATTTTTTGTTGCTACAGCAACGTGAAATTCAACAGTCCAAATATTCCCCGTACCGTACTCTCCGGTCACCCAACGGCGTACCATGCCGTACGGGAAAGCAGTTGTACTAATGTTGCCATTTATCCTTTTTGTAAATTCCGATTATCGAATAAATGAGTATTGCTTTTAATGCCATAAATGTTTGGATCCATTAAATACTTTTTGATCTGATTGCATAGTATCTGAAACAATGATATTATATATTAGATCATTTTGAAAATCATTAAACAATCTTGACAGATATTTTCACTATTATGACATTAAGAGGGATGACGTTATGGAAACGTTTTTACAATATAAGCTGGATCTGAAGCCCGAAACAAAATGGATCTTCGTTTCGGCAACGTCGGCCGCAAGGGCAAATTTCGCTTTCGTTCAAGAAACCGGGCATTTTTTAACAAAACAGAAGTATTACCTTACCCGAAGCGGCTTGGATTCTTATCTGCTGAAAATCACCTTATCCGGGGGTGGAATCCTGGAATACGGCGGCCAGACCTACAAGGTCAAACCCGGCCAGTTTTTCTGGATAGACTGTAACCAGTGGCAGCATTACGCAACCGATCCGGACTATGGGGAATGGGACGGAATCTGGGTCCACTTCAACGGTCCGACCGTTCCGAAATACTACAACGCATTTCTGAAACGGACCTCCGGCTCTCCGGTAGCAGCCATACCGGAGAATTCCCCGATCTTAAAATTGCTTCAGAGGATCCTGAATCTGTATCCGTCGAACGACGCCGACCTGCTGGACAGCATGCGGTTTAATCTTGATATCAAAGCTTCTTCGCTGCTGACACAGCTTATGAGCGAATGCGTACTTTCCGTTTCCAACTCCCGCGGCATGTCGGACATGCCTGCCGTGATCCGCAGCTTATGGGATTTCTTGACAAAGCATTATAATCAAAAGATGACACTTGAATCTCTTGCGGCGAACGTCCATTTAAACCCCTGCTATCTGCAAAAACTTTTCAAACATTATGTCGGCCAGTCCCCGACCGAATTCCAGATTTACCTGCGCATCACAAAAGCAAAGATGCTGATGCGCACCACGGACATGCCGATCAGTGAAATATCCTATACGGTGGGAATCGAGAATATCAGTTACTTTACCCGGTTGTTCAAAAAAAGCGAAGGCGTCTCCCCTCGGGAATATCGGAAGCTCTGGCCGAGCATATAAGAAAAAGCGTATTCTCAAGAAGTCGTAAAACAAAAATGAGGAGCGCCTGAAACGTCTGACCGCACCGGTTTTTTCAGGCCGTCCCCAAAGAGCTGTTTTTTTACGCCTTCGTATTCTCGCCGGACGCGAAAAGTCCCGGCGCCGAATCGTGGCGGCGCCGGGACTGGATGCGATTTTGAGCGATTTTTTCTTTGGTTTCGGGCCTTCTTCCCCGGCGCATTCCGCGACGGCGAAGCCTGCGCAGCGCCCGGAACCGGTTTTGCCCGGCTCCGTCGCCGTTTCTTCCGTTTCCCGGGCGGGAAATCCCGCCCCGTCAATCCGTCTCGTCCGGCCCGCCGAAAACCCGTCGGGGTTAAAACGCAATAAGGGGGCGAAAGCCCCTTATTGCCGATTTTGGA
>ENA-UOOK01003466-UOOK01003466.1-fermentation-metagenome-genome-assembly--contig:-NODE-3466-length-17919-cov-5.448332_pt1 | contig 17919 bp, 7 predicted proteins | sample MGYA00245777_ERZ724023 | MGnify/ENA primary metagenome ERZ724023 (study PRJEB28704, sample SAMN03018312) | fermentation metagenome | biome: anthropogenic terrestrial biome; feature: soil; material...
TCCTCTACCGTTTCAAGTTTATCGACAGCGGGATAGCCACGCCATGGTTTCGGAAGATCTTCATTTGCAATAGGTTCACGTTCAATATACTGATAATCGATAAGTGTTTTGCCAGTGCTATTATTGATTAGCTGTGTATATAAATCAGCTAATTTATATGTACTTTCGAGTTTGATATTCTCAGTAAAGGGTTTGTCAGGTGAAATTGAAATGTTTTTCTCAAATATTATTTTGTCCTTATTTTTAAGTATCACTTTGGCATTGTCGATTTTCTCAGTTGAATAATATCCAAGAAAAACATTATTGCCTTTTTTATCATTTCTTTCCTCTAAATTAACCGCTCCATTCAGATTGGCATTTTTAAAACCGTCTATCCCTCTCACAGGATACCAATACTGTTCCCATTGTTTTACTTCATATGGTCTAATCCAACTATAATCCGGTTGATTATCGCTGTAAGTACCTACCATTAATTCCGCATATGGACCAGCATTTTCAGTTAATACTGCTTCTGTAGCCTGACCACTAGGGCCTGAACCCCATTCCCATAATTTTGCACCTTTAGTTATATGGTGATTCGCAAAATGAACCATGCCAGAGTTTTTACCGTGGTCATAGCCACCCATGAAATTTTCCTGAAGGTCGTGTATAAAGAATGAGTTAGATGTTGTTACATTTTTCCACCAACTAATGTCAGTACCTTCAAATTCTTTACCTCGATACTCATTCTGTGCATAAGGCCATTGTGTAAAATCTGTCACTGAATGAAACTTTACTACTTGAGCACTTGGAGGAAAAATAGTTTGATAATCGTTATTGACATGAACTGCCACATTAGCCCAGTTTAAGAAAGTATGAGTAAACTGCGTTGCATTAAGAATTCGTGTTTCTGCTTTAAAATAGGATTTTCCAGGGAAAACGGTTATCCCAACTGTCCATCTCATTCCGTGTCTGGGTTCATGTTCAGCAACCCATATTGTTTTACTTCCATCAGGATTTTCTCTTGTAGTATAATTGAAAGGTTGAAAAGTAGAAGGCCTGTGATGATGAAGTACGCACCATTCAATACCTCCTGAAACCCAAGCACCTGCCATTCCTATATTGCTTGGTTTTACAACATCGTTTTTATAAATAAAGTTATAATTATTCGTTTTATCAGTAGCATAGTATAGTTTACCCCCAATATCTGGAGTCACACCTAATTCAATATACTCATTACCAAGAACAACAGTTTTCCAGTTTCGGATTACTCTCTCATTTGTGTACTGATCGCCCAGCTTTAATGGATATACGTGTCTCGATGCACCTTGATGGTTTTCATTTCTGAAAAAGATTGGCGCTTTTTCTGTAGGAGCAACCATATAAGTAGGTAAAGGGACAGATTTTTCTTCAAGTGAAACTTTTCCTTGAGAATAGGTTAAGGAAAGTATACATAAAAAATAAAACGAGGTGATAATTACTTTTAATCTCATAATTAGAATTGTTTATAAGTAATATTATTATTTTCAGAAATTTAGAATATTATATTACTAATCTTTTTTTAATATTTTTATATTTATTGATATTGGAATTTAATATATCTCCCAGTTGATTCCATCTCCTTGCATGAATAATTTATAATACTAATGAAAATGAGAGATAACAATTTAAAATATAAATTTAGAATTCAGTTGATATTTTATTGGTAAATATTCTTCAATATTCATTACTATTATTTAACGAGTAGCAAAGTGTACTTATTTACCACTCTAGATGAGTATTCATTGAATTGTCATCTAAAAAATCCACCTTAAAATCATCAGATTTAACATCTTTTTTCCTCATATGCTCAATAAAAATGTTTTTTGTTTTATAATTATCATCAATTTTATTGTCTTTAATAATTACATTGCGACATCCATCAAGCATAAATGCGGATTTCTGCCATGCATAAGGAGGATAAGTATATGTTTTTTCGATTGTATTTGAAATAAATGACAAGTTTCTTACCGATCTTGCTCTTACAAGTGGGGCATCAAAGACTTTAAATGTGTTATTATTAATATTAATGTTTTTATGGTAAGGTTCGTCCTTAACGTTTTGGGGCATATGTGATGGGGTGATAGTAATTACGGCATCTCCCCATTGGCCACGGCTTTCATCTCTGTTTCCTGAAGTCAAACAATCTTCAAATATGTTATTCCTTATCTGAACATTGTTATTTGCACCAGATTCAAACCAATAATCAAGGTCTCCTTCAATTAGAATAGCTGTACCTGCTGTTCTAAAATAGTTGTTTTCAATAAGAACATCTTGTGGAGTTGTAACCAAAATACCACGAGCCCGATTTTTCTTAAATATCTTGCAGTTTCTAATTACTAAATTTGCGGTCCATGTTTTGTTTTCGATAAAATAATTTTCATTTATTTTAGTGGAAAATGGTTTTGTGAAAGTGTATCGATATCCTAGAAATTTGCCATTCTCGTAATACCTTTCTTTAGAATCAATAATACCTATCTCTCCTCGTTGGGTAGTTGCATGGTTTATGAACCAGACTTCATCTCCTATATCATTCAGACGACCTCTATTATCTGCTATAATAGTATGATTATCAATTATTTTTATTATTTTTGAATTAGTTCCGTGTGAATTTATGAAGTCGTCACCTTGACCAGTATGAGCACAATTAACGATTTCTATAGTTCCTTTACAGTTGATAAAATGAGATGCATCTGCTATTATGCTGAATGCTCTATCCTTACTATCATTTGCTAACATAGAAGCGTTATCCATAGTGATATTTTCGGTACGTTCACCTAATACACCATGACTTAGAGCATGATAAATTTGTAGATTTTTTAAAGTAACGTTTTTGCTGTTTTGTATATGAAATCCTAAAACAGCATATCGTTGGTGAAAAAGGCTTACATAAGTTCCTTTTTCAGGTTTAATCGGAGTTTTTCCATAAAGACGTATATTACCATTAGGTAGTTCTTCTGCTTTTTGGCTAAAAATATCTCCCAAAGGATTATCCCAGGTATTATATACTATTTCCTTTGTTGATTTATCATATAAATTATTATAACTAACGATAACAGGCATTTTCCAATCCTCACCTATAAATAGAAGTTTTTCCTTCTCAATTACAAATGGATATTGATCTCTATTAATTTTTATATCTAAAAATGAGTCTGTTACATTATCTATTACAGCTTGCGAAATATAAGGTCTGTCCCAATCGACGGAAAAATTTTGAAAAATAACATTAGTGCATGAATCTATATTGGCAATCTGCATTCTTCTACCATGAAATATGAATTCAGAACCATTTCCTTCTATTGTAACATTCTTACCGTTTAATAAATTAATACCAATTGTGATTCTCATCGAATCAGTGGGCCAAAAGTCATATCTGCCTTTAGGAAAAGAAATAATTGCCGATTCATACTTCACAGACTTATTTATAGCTTCATTTAATGCAGGGATTACATTGCTTTTATTTCCTGGAATATATCCAAAATCGGTAATTGATATTATTTCTTGTGAACTAATTTTAGATAAAAAAAGAAGTGATAAAAGTAATAAAACATATTTTCTATTCATGACATAAATTATTTGTTATTTATTATTATTTGCTAGTTTGAACATCTCTGATATCGAACGATTTGTATTAATGATCTCGTTTGCATTACTTATCGTTATTGTAGGTATAGTCCCGTGATTTAAATGTACTTGCATTCTCAATTCTTCACTTTCGTTCCTTCCGCCAAGTCCACTGTATCCAATAGGAGAACATAACTTTCCGAATAGAAATTTGTTTAAATCACATTGGCCGGTTCTTTCGTATCCATCGGTGCCATGCTTAAATAAATGGACTTGTGCGAAAGATTGTCCCTGTGCGTTAATTTCATTTAATCCTTCACCTCCTACCGCAATTCCATTATTGATACTTGAAACGTACTTTATCAGTTTATTCATTCCTTCAGGTGTCGAAGTAGAGTCAACAATACTTTTGTGAATGTTCCAAGTACATAACGTAACGTCAATAAAAACAGCATCCAATGCCAGGTCTGTTACAGCTTTTTGAATATTTTCTATCAGAATAGATCTCCACATTCCCAGACCTGGATGAATTTTAACCATAACTTTCTTGTCCCTATTATTTAAACGATTTAAATTGGATTCGGGAACCCCTATACCCTTACCACCATACCAACTCCATCCCTGCAAAATTTTACTTTCAACGTCTCTGTATGAAAAATCACGAACTTGTTCAAAAACGGGATTAGATGGATCCATATCAATAGAATTGCAATGAGGCATTACATGAAAACCCATTTTTTGACATTTTTTTATGAAAATTTTCGCATTCTCATTTGGAATAAAATTTGGATAGTTCTCATCGTACCGATCAGTTCTCCAATCAGGAAAATGAATTAAGACTTTATTAGGATCTATTTTTTTTGCAAGGGCATCTAGTATATTTACATCTCCAGGACACCAGGATAGCGCAAGTCTGATATCATTATACCAGCTGGGACGTCTTTTCTCCTCTATTTGTAAATCATATGTCTTCCAGTACCATTCTCTGTATTTCTCCGCAGGTACATGCCAATCGCCTTTGAAGGTATTTATTCTCCAGGAAACTCCACCTGCGCTTAAGTTGTTGTCAATCGGCCCAAATGATTCACTGTCAAAACCTATTGTACACGGATTATCTGAGCCTGTTTGTAATGCTTTGAACCTGTATTTGTCGTCTTGTGTATGTACCCAAAATCCGCAATTTTTGGATTGAAGAATAACAAGTCCTGCTTCCCAAGAAAAAGGCCATTTCCACTTGCTGTTTTTCAATAAAGGATCATCAAGCTTTAGTTCTACCCCTTGGTAAAATGGTGCCACTAAGGTTAAAGAATCTTTTAGACCGGTAATGTTCCATCGACAAGCTAAAATACCTGGCATAGATGAATAAGCTGATGGTTCAATTATTAAATCGCCAGTTGCATCATCAATTGATATAAAGAGTACGCCGTCTCCATCCCAAGAGTGAAAAATAAATTCTGCCTTTTTATCGGAAACTTTTCTTGCTGTAACTTGCCCAAATTTTTCTTCATTTAAATTAATTACTTTATTATTATATATGAGTTGAAGGGCTCTGTAATTTAATGTATCGGCATTTTTTATAAACTCTTCGTTTGTTTCCTTGCAAATTAATGATGTAATTATTCCTTTTTCTAAAACAACTTTTGATGTTCTTGTTTCTACAAACATCGTGGTATCGTTTATTCTTATGGAAGATTCAACATCTTTTACGTACTGGCGATTAATATTTTCATTATTTATATTTATTGAAATTTTTTCGTTAACCAATGATCCAATACTTGCTATACTTGTAGTTTTAATAAAGTCTCTTCTTTTCATTTTTGATTATTAAATAAAATTAAGTACGTCTCATTTTATCACTCATTTAGCTTCACAATTTTTTGATTAAAAGAAGCCTCGACTATTAAATTCAGGCAAAAGATTAATTTCTATTGAAAAGTATAAACTCTACTCTGATATGTATCTAGTAGATTGTAACTGAAGTGAGTTACATGGCTTTACTCTTTAAATGAATTCTTACATTTTTATTGTTTTCAAAATTAGTAGAACAGCTTATATAGAGTTCTACTAATTTTAGAAAAATAATATTCAAAGTTGGTGATTTGTAATAACTTACAAGTATAAATCAAAATCTTTTTATTGTAATTTGTTATGCTGAATTCTCCGTGGAGATTCTGAAATGTAAAAATGACTATCTAAATGTAATATCAGAAACAAAATTTCCTATTTCGAGATTACTATAAGCATTCGTAATCTTTTGATCTAAAACTGAAATATCTGTAAAAGAAACTTTATTTACAGAATGTTCAGCATCAACTCCTATTAATTGTATTTTATAAGGTCCTTTCTTCCCTATGACAGTAATATTTTCAAATGCGATGTTGTTAATATAACCGGGAACTTTAGTTACCATATACTGATTAACGGTAGGTTTAAGCCTAATCAATTCTTGTTGACCTTCTCCGTATAATTTGATATCTTTAAATATAACATTCTCCATCCTCATATTTTCACCGGGTTCCAATAAAAAAGCAGTCATACTGAAATGAACAATATCAATGTTTCTGAATACAATATCTCTCATATAATCTGCGCGACTTTCATGTCCTAAAAGAAAAACTCTTGCTCTATCAGCCCAAAGAATACAATTTTCTATTGTAATTCGTTCAATATTCTCGTTATCATTAGTCAATCCCTTTAGTGCGAAACAATCATCATCCGAACGGATAAAACAGTTTTTTATTAATACGTCTTGAGAGTTACATGGATTTATGCCATCATCATTTTGTGCTCTTCCTCCGACAATTTTCACATTATCAACAGTTATATTTTGGGAGTTTCGTATAGGTATTGTCCAAGTAGCAGCACCTCTTAAAATAACGTCTTTTATAACCACGTTATTGCATCCGCTAATTGCTATCAGATTACGTGAAAACTTTCCCCAGACAAATTCATTTCCACAAATAATTCCTCGTCCTCGTATGACTGCATTATTTCCTTTGACCTGAACGCCTGCTTTTACAATTGCGCCTTCAGCAAGATAGAGTGTTTGGTTGTCACCTACTACGATTAAGGCATCTTTCGGATGATGTATTCCGGGACCATAATATATGAGATTGGGGGCTTTCAAATCCGGCACAAAATCATCTTTAAAATTTGCAAAGAGGAATAATGGTCCATTTTTTCCATCCGGCTCAACAATTATTTGAGAAGGTTTATCTATAGTAAAAGATAATTCTGAAGAGCTCTTCTTTAAGTTTCTCACATTAACTTGATCTGGTCGAAGAATCGAATAATCCAAGGCTTTATTTTTTGATTTTATCTTCACTTCAGCAGGTTTATCCATATCAAAAGAAGCAAAAGAATAATTTCCTCCAAAGTAAAGTTTGGTCTTTTCTTTTTCCCATGGAGGATCTTGAGTTCTCGCAACATATACTATAGCTTTGGTTCCGTTGATCCATACTTCATAATCATTTGAACGTGGTTCGTCGGCAATAAGTTGCTCATATTCTTTTGGATTGAAAATTTTATTAGTTTCACAACCTAAAAATCCAAGTATAAAAACTAAGAGTAATGAATATAGGAAAAAATGATGAAATGATTTAGTTACAGGCATTTTAGATAAATATTTCATTTTGTCTAAATTTAATATTTCATAATCAATGAATAAATATTGTCAATCATTTATATAAAAGATATTAATGTGTCAATTAATAATTTACATTAAAAAATACAAACTTATGTATAAAGTCGACAATAGCAAATAAACAACATCATGGAACAATTACTTCGATTGTCTTAATCGACTTGTCTTGTTCACCTGTAATGCCTATAGCGGTTAAAGTAACTGTATAAGTTCCAGCAGAAGAATAGGTGTGAGCAGGAGATGTCTCGTCGGTAACTGCAGTTCCATCTCCAAAATCCCATACATAAGCCGTTGACATCAAAGATGAGTTAGAGAAATTAACTTGATGAGCTTGAGAAGAATTTATTGAATACGTAAAGTTTGCTGTTGGCTTTACTATCCTAGTGTATATAATAACAGCTGTTGTACTTAATTTAGGATTCGTTTCTCTTTGATCGCTAGAAATTTCAACCCCCATAGCAAATATCTTGTCAGGAAAGTTATCTAAGAGAAATTTTAGATCTACAATTAAATCAAATTTTGCAAGTTCTTCACCATCTTTCATTTCAACGGAACTTACCAAGGAATATTTATCCGTTGGAATTAATTCATACGAATCTTGTCTACTTTCATTTATAGAATCAATAATTGCTATATTGGGTTTTATATCAACTACGAAAGCTCCATCATTATTAATACCAGATCTATATGCAGAGAGTGGTACCCGAAACTCATTCTTCGCAACATCAACCACATACTTAATTGGGTTCCCCTCAGTAGGATGTACTCCTCTTATTCTATTAATATCATTAATTACAAATTGTTGTTTATTATAAGCAGCTGGCATGTATATTAACTGATCAGGATATAGTGTATCTCTGAATGTTGTATCTTCCCAACATGATGTCATAAAACCAATTAAAATTGATATTAATAATAGATTACGAATAGCTTTATTCATATTTTTTAATTTAAAATTGTTAATGCTTCACTAATTCCATAACGGATTTTGAATTAATGCCTTATCAATGTAAACCTCATTTTGCGGGATGGGGTAAAAAAACATTTTAGGCAAAAAAGTACGAGGTTCAACATCGATTACTGTATAATTAAATTGGTCAGGCGACAACCTTGTAACTTTAACTCCTTTTACTGGACTTGCTAAAATAGTTGTAGCCATCATCCATCTCCGTAGGTCCCATAAACGGTGGTCTTCAAACGCAAATTCTACCCGTCGTTCATTGTAGATTCGTTCACGAGTTTGAGATTGGTTCAAACTTAATGGTAATCCTGGCATATTAACTCCATTACGATTACGTACTTTATCGTAATACTTTTTAATATCTGAATTTCCAGGCTCTATTTCGTTAAGAGCTTCCGCGTAATTCAAATATAACTCTGCCAACCTGAAAATTACCCAACTATGTGCACTAGTTTGATTGGTTACTAAATCCAATTCCTCATTCACATATTTTCTCAGATAATATCCCGTTTTCGTACTATGAACAATTGGTTTTCCGTCTAATCCACCTTCCCAGCTCTCCATACGTCTTCCCTTATAATTACTGTAGTTGGTTACTATAGTCATAGCTAAACGGGGATCTCTGTTAGAGTAAGGATTTGAAGCATGTTCAGTATTGTTCCAATCAAATGTGGAGCCATCGGTCATTTCGTAAGCATCTACTAAATTTTGAGTAGGTGTTGTACCACTATTACCTAAATCAAATCCAACAGAGATATTTGCTCTTTCAAAATCATTACTATTATCTGGTTGCCGACGAGTGAAGAAAACCTCACTGTTCGAATGAGCATTAACGCCAAAAATGTTTCGGTAATTTGTACTTAAATAATAACCATTACTTTCAGCTAAATTTATTGCTTCTTTTGCAGCATCTGCAGCATCTTGCCACCGTGCGTTTCGATCACCACTTAATGAAATTAATTCGGGTTTAGCATATCCTTGGGCCCAACTTGCATTATTAAACAGTTCACTGGCAGAATATAAAAGAACACGACTCTTCAAAGCCAAGGCTGCAATACTTGTCGCCCTACCTAACTCACCGCTTGCGTATCTTATAGGTAAAACTTCGGCAGCGGCATCGCATTCATTAACTATAAAGGTGATACAATCAGCCAATGAATTTCTTGGAATATTATCAAAAGTATCTTCCATAGAATATAAGCCTGTCACCAATGGTACTCCTCCATAGCGTTTGATCAATTCGAAGTAGAAATAAGCTCTCAGAAAACGCACCTCATATTTATAGCGGTTAACCTCTTTTAAGTAAACCTGATACGCTTCCTGTTGAGTCGGATTGTTCTTATATTGATCCAGATTAATGTTATCGCTAAAGGCCAAAAATTGATTTGCTTTGCGAATTGCACGATAATAAGTTCCCCAAACATTATCAGGATTTACATATTCATTCCATGAACCGCGGTTAAAATTTTGGATATCGGAGGTTTCCAGGGTATGTTCTGATTCATCAGAAGCAGATGCTAACATGGCTCCATCGATATTTAAAAAGCCGGCAATCACATCAGAATATATTGATGCAACACGTTGTCTACTGTAAGAATATTCCGTTGTCGCTTGATCAACAGTTAAATCAGTCATGACCTCTGGGTCCAAGTAACCCTCACATGAAACTAAAAAAACTGAAAATAATATTATAGGCAATATAGATGATAGATAATTTTTCATTGCGGATATAATTTTGGTTTATAATTCAACTTTTACTCCTATATTGAATGTCCTCATATTGGGATATCCGGAGAGTATTTCGGGATCAGCTATTTTAACATAATCAAAAGTAAGCAAATTGATACCGCTTATAAAAATAGTTGCTCTTGAAATATCTATTTTTCTTGCAAGCGTGTTACTGAGATTGTATCCTAATTCCACATTTTTAAGTCTGATGAAACTACCATCTCTTTGCCAGAACGATGATCCTTGATAATTATTCATATTATTCCGTGATGACAATCTTGGATAAGTTGCTGATTCTTGATTATCAATAGTCCACCTATTAAGTGCTTCTGAAGTTACCTTAGCATCGTTTTGAAAAGCATAGAAGTTAGTTCCTGAAAGGTATACTGAACGATTTGTTACACCCTGTAAAAATACATTAAGATATAAGTCCTTATATTTTATACCGTTATTCCAGCCGAACGATAGCTCGGGTATATTAGTATAGCCGATAGGATAAAAATCCCTTGAATCAATAATATTGTCATTATTTTGATCTTTATACTTTATATCTCCCGGTTGTATAGCATCATAAATCTGAAATGCAGAACTGGTAACTTCCGATTCATTTTTGAAAAAGCCGAGGTCTTGTAGCAAAAATGGTTGGTCTACTCGTTTTCCTTGCCTGGACTGATATTCATATTGTTTGATAGACTCTGGAATACTAGTAATTTTATTTTTGGCAAACCACACACTTAAATCTGCGAGTAATGAAAAGTCGTTGTTTTCATCACTCTTATAACCGATTGTTGCTTCGAAACCTTTATTATCGACTTTCCCTACATTTTGTTCAAGAAGCAGCATTCCTGCAAAACTAGGAACGTAATTTTGAGGTACTGTTAGAATGTCATAACGGTTTTGTGAGAATATGTCAATATTTAAATTTATTCTATTTATAAAAGTTGCGTCAAGTCCAACATTAATTTCCTTTTTCTTTTCCCAACTTAGATTTGGATTTGCAATATTAGATTCTGCATATCCCCACATATTTGAACTTCCGTATATATATTGTCCTTCTCCGTGATAATATTGTTCGTAGCGAAATATAGCACCATCACTAATTGCATTATTACCTGAAATTCCGTAAGATGTTCTAAGCTTTAAAAAATTAACTACCTTATTATCCTCCATAAAATCCTCATTGGAAATAATCCAACCAGCAGAAATTGCCGGAAATAGACCAAAACGTTTACCTTTCATATATCCGTTGGAACCGTAATAACCAAATGATAATTCACCCAAATACTTCATCTGATGCGCATATGATAATCGTCCGTTAACTCCTAGATGCCGGAAAGGGGTATGTCGATTCTCCCTAGTATAACTGGTCATATCATAACCTAAAGACGCATCAGCTATGTTGTTGTCAAAACTCTTATTATAATTTAACGATGTCTGAAAAGATGAGTTTCTCCATTGGTCAAAATCCCATTCTTGTGCGGATAACGTAGTAGGCTGTCCGAACTTTAAGTAGTCAATGGTCCCAGTTTCATCTGTTATAATGGCATATCTATCATATGTTCTTACTTTGTTTGAGTAACCACGAAACGTGTTATTAACAGATGCAGCAGCTGATATACTCAATCCGTCGGCAATCACATCCAATAGTTGTGTTAATTTAACTGAGGTTAGCGATGTTCTGTAATTAGACGTATAAAAACCAGTTTCAAGAATATCTGCCCATGGATTACTGTATAATGCATTACCTCCATACGAACCATTTGGATTATAGACAGGAAAAGCATTCGGAGCTATCAATGACATTCTGTTGAAGATAGAACTTGTATTATTCGCTGCAGGATTAGATTTGTTAGCCAAAGCAAATCCCATAGTGAGATTTATAAGCAATTTTTTTGTTAAATTAATGTCAACATTGGTACGGACATTAAATTGCGGATTGCTTGAGTTAATACTGAATTCCGATTCTTTTGCAGTCTTTTTATATATACCTTCACGGTTTTTATAATTAAGTAATACAAAATATCTTACATTGCTTTTTCCTCCAGAAAATGTTAGATTTATATTTGAAGTTGGTGCTGATTTTCTCAATATTTCATTATACCAATTAACATTAGGGTACAGATAAGGATCGCTTCCCGTTTGATAAGCATTAAGTTCATAATCTGTATATAGATTTGGTAATCCATCATTATTTAGCCCTTCGTTATAAAGTATAGCATAATCATATGAGCCTAGAAAATCGGGCAATTTAAGCGGAGATTCAAACCCAGTCTGAGCTGAAAAACTCACCTTTAGTGGGCCTTCTTTTCCTCTTTTTGTAGTAATCAATAAGACTCCATTTGCTCCCTTCATCCCGTACATCGTAGTAGATGCAGCGTCTTTTAATAAAGTAACTGATTCAATTTCATCGGGTATCAATTGATCATAAGTACTTTCAAATCCATCTACAACGACCAGAACATTTCTACCTACTCCAAATGTGCCCACACCTCTTGAAAACAAATTATGTGTTTCCAGTCCAGATTCGTTATTGGATTGAGAAACAGTTAGTCCGGAAACTCTGCCATTTAATTTTGTCCCAAAATTGGTAGTCACGGATTTATCTAATGTGCTTGCATCGGTAGTTGAAATAGATCTTGTTGTCATCCATTCAGGTAGGGTATAGTTGTAACCGAAATTTACAATGCTAGAATCTGATTGGATATCTTGTGCATTGGCAATCCCAACAGTTAACATGCAAGTTAAGAGTAATATAACGTAATATATAGCGCTTATGTATTTCATTTGATTTCTTATATTAAGTTTATAATGTTACCATCCCGGGTTCTGAACTAAATATCCCTTATCAACCTCATTTTGATTAAATGGCAGTCGATACATAGGGGTTTTCCAAGATCTTTCCTGAAAAATATAATATTCATAACGAAATTCGTTACTTGGTTCCGGTAATTTGTAAATCTTAAGTCCCCACATTGGTGCATTTAATGTTTGCTCAGCCATACGCCAGCGCATTAGATCCCACAGTCTGTGGTCTTCGAAAGCTAATTCAATTGCCCTTTCACGCCTTACTTTATCTCTAAATTCTGCTTGATTAAGTCCTGTTGGTAAATTAGGCATTCCAACCCTATTCCGTATTGTGTTTACTGCTTGGTAAGCATCAGCTGTAGGACCTTGGTACTCATTTAATGCTTCTGCATAATTCAAATATGCTTCTGCAAATCTAGCCCAGTGCCAATTAACATAAGCTTGTGTATTTCGCGTTAAAATCGTTGGAATCCATTTTCTAATCCAATACCCGGTCTTATTATCAACTCTCGGAGGCTGATTATCAGCAACGCCCCCTACATAGAATTTAAGTTCAGGAAAATCCACATTCCAGTATGAGCCATTATAAGCTACTGATTGTTTAAAACGTGGATCCATATTTGAGTATATTTCTGCCAGATTATTACCTCCGTTTCTATTCCATGGTTGAGGCGTTCCATCCTTTCTTTCATAAAATTCTACGAAATTTTGAGTGATCATGATGCCTCCCTGGATCAAATAAAAATTATTTAAACTTTTAAAGGTACTAGACCAATAACCTTGTAATGGAACATACATTTTCGGACCCAAAATTATTTCAGCATTGTCAGGCACTTCCCAAGTATCTTGATATGATCTTTCTGAGCCAGATAATAACCTTACTCCTGCACCTGGCGCCCAATCGATGACTGCTTTTGCGGCATCGGCTGCAAGCTTCCAACGATTAGCGTCGTAGTTCCCATAACATATTAACTTATTGTCTTCGTCAGGTAAAGAAAGCGGAGGATTTTCAGTGTTTGATAGTGGGCTAGCTGCATAGAGAAGTGTTCTTGCCCTGAGCGTCAATGCAGCGCCTTTAGTTATTTTACCGCTATATTGAGACGGCCAACTGTCCGGTAAAAGAGATGCAGCAGTTTCCGCATCTTTAATGATAAAATTGACTGTTTCTTCTAGTGTAGATCTCGGAATTTTTTCGCCTTGTGCATCTTCATTAGTCAATCTCTTATCAATAATTGGAACTCCACCATATCGTTTTAGTAGTTCTAAATAATTCATACCGCGAATAAATATAGCCTGTCCTTTTGCCTGGTTTTTATATTCCTGACTGGCATCGGGGACATCGTCAATGCGATCTAAAAATATATTTACTGAGCGAAGAGCTCTCCACCGCCAGCTCCATTTTGAATCCAATGGATTCCATGTGTTAGTCATGTTTCCATTGTTGTATGCTACAGAGTTATACCATGATGCAACTTGTTTTCCTTCATCACTGAACCCAATTTTAAAGTCAGAATCCCATCCATCTCTATCCGACCACTCTGGCATATCAGAATACATTCCTTCCCTGTATATTCCCATAAGAAAGCGTTCAGCACTGATTTGATTAGAAAAGATAGTATCTTCAGTCACATCTACTCCGGGTGGTTTATCCAAAAAATTGCCCATCATATTTTCACATGATGAAAAGTACAAATTAATTATACTGACTACTATTATTAATTTAATTATTTTGATTAATGTTTTCATTTCTTTTATTGTAGTTTTTAAAATTGTACATTTAATCCTAGATTGAAAGTTCTTGTTAAAGGATACGGAGCAAAGTCACCTGAGGATCCATGAGATCTTTGTTCTGGGTCTTCACCTGGGAACAATCCGGTCCATTGAATTAAGTTATTACCATTTATATAAACTCGTAATGCACTTAGATGGAGACTTTTTGCAAGTTTATTGTTAAATGAGTATCCGATTTCTAGATTTTTTAACTTTAAATAGCTTGCATTGCGTACTAAAAACGACGACATACTGTAATCCCAATTATTTTGCGCATCAGCAGTTAAGCGTGGCAATAGAATTGTTTGGTTAGTTTCATATTTCTCTTGAGTCCACGCATAATCACGTGTATACTCGTATATACTAAGCCCATTGTCAAAAGGTCTCAAACCAACATAAGTCAATTGCTTACTAACATTTGATGCTCCTTGAAACAATACAGAAAAGTCTAAACCACGATAATCACCTCCAAAGGATACCCCATAGATAACTTCAGGAAAATTAGGATATCCAATGGGAACTTGGTCTGAACTGTTAATTATACCATCACCATTAATATCTTTTACTCTTATATTGCCAGGTGAAAGTCTGTTACTCAATGCAGTATAAACAGGTCTGTTAGCATCGTTAAGTTCTTCCCAGGTATTATAAAAGTCTTCGAATACATACCCAAAAGGCTGACCATAAGACTGTCCTGTTCTTTGCATATGTGGATATTGACGGGTTACTTCGTCTTGAAATAAAATTTTGTTGCGAGCAAACGAATAATTACCTTTTATCCAATAATTAAAATCGCGAATTTTATCATTGAAAGATAGTTCAGTTTCGTATCCTCTATTTTCCATCTCTCCCCAGTTTAGAGCCGGTAGGGACCTGCCAACGTATGCAGGAGTAGTATTGGGTGTCGAAAGTATATCATTTCTGTATTCATAGAAATAATCGACCGTTAGTTTGAGCTTATCTTTCAATAAATAAAAATCAACACCTATATCTGTTTTTTTTGCTCTCTCCCAAGTTAAATTTGGATTGCCTAAATTATTTTCATAAGCGGTTGGATAGCCCTGATAGGTAGATCCAGGAGTTCCTAAATAATAAACGTTGCCACTATATGTGTAAGTAGAAGGTAGATACAAGAATCTTTGGCCTCCAATTTTATCATTTCCCACTTCGCCATATGCCCCTCTGATTTTTAAATAAGTAACTACTTCATTTTCAGGGAAGAATGGTTCTTCTGAAACGACCCAACCTATAGAGTATGCTGGGAAAAAACCGAATCGTTTTCCGGGTGCAAAATTTTCTGTTCCGTTATAACCTGCATTAAATTCTGCCAAATAACGGTTAGCGTAGTTATAAGTTATTCTTCCAACCAAACCTTGATGTCCGTTTGGTATCCCATAAGCAAGACCAGGATCATAAAGTTTCTTCTGGTTGTACAGTAACAATCCAGTAACAGCATGATTACCAAAAGTCCGGTTGTAGTCAAAGCCAGCTTCAAAATACGTATCTCTATTTTTTCCAGTTGATTCTCCGAAACCAAAAGGAGTATTGACTTTCAAAGGAGCATACTGGATAGTGCCATCGCTACCTTGAAATGGTCTATAGGTTTGCGTGGATTTACTATAAGTTTTTCGATTATTCATTCTGTTCCAATTACTAACTTTTGCATGGACTTTTAAGCCCTCAGTGATAAAATCAAGTAGATAATCTAATCGAACAGTAGTGGATAAATCATTCGTGAAATTTCTGTTGTAACCGTTGGACGCTAAATATTCAAGTGGATTGGCTGTAAATACATCAGTCGTATTGACTATTTTACCATCAACTATACCGGGAGAAGCATACGGCGGACTCCAATATATTCTACTCATAAGATAGGTCACTCCATCACCTCCACCGGGAACGGTTCTATTACCCATTATAGAAGACAAATCAACATTGGCTGTTAGTCTTTTAGTGATATCGAAATCAAAATTTGAACGGATATTAAATCTTCTGTATACAATTTGAGGATTGAAACCATCAGCAGCTCCCACGTCATTAAACATACCGTCCTCTTGATAGAATCCACCTGAAACAAAATATTTAACAAACTCTGTACCACCACGAATGTTTAAGTTATGTTGGGTTTGCGTGGTGTAATCCTTAAATAATAAATCAACCCAGTTTGTGTTTGGGTAAAAAATGGGTGAATCGCCTGTTCTGAAGTGTTCTAGATCAGCCTCGGACCATCTTGGAGTGTATGAACCAGTATAATATGAATCGTATTTTCGTCCTTCGTTGTATAACATAGCATACTCATAACCTCCAACGTTCATTCTCTGATCGTAAAAAGAATTTACGCCCACATTTCCTGTGTAGCTAAGAGTTGGCTTACCTTCTTTTCCTCTCTTTGTGGTAATAATAATAACCCCGTTGGCACCTCGAACACCGTAAACTGCTGTCGCCGAAGCGTCCTTAAGAATGGTAACATCTTCGATTTCATTAAAGTCAATCTGATTAAAACTTTGACTTTCGATGCCATCAACTAAAACTAGTGGATCAGCTGATCCAGAGAAGGTTCCTACCCCCCTGACACGCAGTTGTGTAGCGTTTCTTCCAGGTTCACCTTCATATTGCATAGCAAGTAACCCGCTTACACGACCTGCAAGTGCATTACTAACATTTGCAACAGGAGATTGTACAAGTACATCTGAACTTGTTGAAGAAATAGCACCTGTAACTGTAGCCTTTTTTTGCACGCCGTAGCCCACAACAACCACTTCGTCCAACGCTTGCGTATCTTCTATCAATATCAGGTTGAATTTGGATTTGTCACTTACACTGATAATCTGTTCCAGATAGCCTATATAAGAGATCTGAATTGTGGCATCATTTTCTACCTGAAGAGTAAAATTCCCATCTATATCAGTTACCGTTCCATTGATAGTTCCTACCTCCACAATATTGGTTCCGATAATAGGTTCTCCTTGTTCATCAGTGATTTTTCCGGTAATGGTTTTTCTTTGGGATTGCTGGGATATAGTAGGATCGGATATTCTTTTATTTCTATTTTCAGGAGAAAGAATTATATGGTTCCCTTCCATAGTGTAGTCAATATCCTTATCCTTGAGCAGGGAATTGAGTATTTCTGAAACTGTTTCCTGCTTTCCTCTGACTGATACCCTTTCATTTGTATTTACCTCATTGTTGTAGATAAAAAGATAATCGGTTTGCTTTTCAATTTCGTCCAATACTTCTTTAAGAGTTACATTATGTTTATTCATCGTGACCCTGGCATTTTGAGCAAGCCCCGTTTCTGCCATAACGCAAAAAATACTTGTAAATAATAGGATAATAGTTACTCGCATGATCAATAAAAAATGTTTAATGGGTACTTTTTCGGTTAAATAATTACCCGTTGAGTTGTATTTCTTCATACATTTGTAATTGT
>ENA-UOOK01003467-UOOK01003467.1-fermentation-metagenome-genome-assembly--contig:-NODE-3467-length-17917-cov-5.288098_pt1 | contig 17917 bp, 13 predicted proteins | sample MGYA00245777_ERZ724023 | MGnify/ENA primary metagenome ERZ724023 (study PRJEB28704, sample SAMN03018312) | fermentation metagenome | biome: anthropogenic terrestrial biome; feature: soil; material...
TCTCATTATTTAAGTAATAAATATAAGTTTTTTATTTCTGCAAAACGATAATATGGAAAAAATTAACTTTTAAAGAGTTTATCTCAATTTCAAATATAAACAAACTTTAATATAAGTTGACTTTTTTAACTAGAAACTTTTGATAATATTAAATTTTAAGTTCAAGTACATTCTTAAAATATCATAATCTTTTTGTTTTAGAAAGACTTTATCAACATATCAAAACAATTCACCATTTTTAAAACTCGAACTTGTAAGCAGAAAAATGTATATAATGATATTGTATAACCCATAAAATAAAAAATTAATGAAACTATCAAAATTTGGCGGCGTTTGCATGGCAAATGCCGAATATATAAAAAAATCGGCCAATATTATTAGACAAAATAACAAAAGAAAAATTGTGGTGGTTTCCGCACCCGGTCAACGAAATTCAAATGACATTAAAATAACCGACAGACTGTATGCTTGTTATGATGAAATTATAAAATTTGGACATTGCGATGAGTCCTATAAAGAAATTGAAAAGCACTTTTTAGATATAACAAATGCGTTTAATTTAACTAAATATAATAACATTTTAAAAAATATAAAACTCGAAATTGAAAACTCAAAAAAGGTCGACTTTATAGTAAGCCGTGGTGAGTTTTTAATGGCGCAAATTTTTGCTGACATTTTAAATTTCGAATTTATTGATGCTGGGAAAATTATAAAATTTAATAAAAATAATGAACTAGATGAAAAACTTACTTTTAATCTCACAAAAAAATTTGTTTCAAAAACTAAAAAAGGTGTTGTTATTCCCGGATTTTACGGCAAAAATCCAGCCGGCGAAATAATAACTTTCACACGAGACGGCACAGATTTTACCGCAAGCCTAGTGGCAACTGCATGCGATGTTAGTGTTTATGAAAACTGGAAGGATGTTGAAGGAATATTTACAGGTAACCCAAGCATTATAGAAAAACCTAAAAAGGTTAGTGAAATAAGTTATAGTGAACTTAGAAAACTATCATATCTTGGTGCGAAAGTTGTTCATCCAAGCACAGTGCTTCCAGTAAGCGAAAAAAACATTCCTATTGAAATTAGAAGCTTTTTGGATAGTTCTCTAAAAGGTACGAAAATAACAAATAAGAAATCAAGCAAAATTTCTATTAAGGCAATAACCGCTAAAAGTAACTTAGTTTTAATATATTTAAAAAAAGAAATGCATCATGATGAAACAAAGTTCTTATCAAACATTCTTGATTTTTTGCAGGAACATACGATTTCTTTGTCACTTTTTAAAGTTGATATTGATAATATTTATATTGTTATATCATCCGCCGACTATTTTAACCACGAAAAATTATTACTAAACAAACTTAAATCCCTTCAACTTAAAGAGTGGGAAGTGGAAGATATTGCATTAATTTCCATTGTTGGAAACGATATATGCAGAAAACCAAGATTAATAAATGATATTTATAACACTCTGCAAAACAATTATATAGATATTAAATTTATCAAATTAGACGGTGAAAATTCGTTTGTTTGTGTGGCGGTAAACAATAAAGAAGAAAAATTAACACTCACTTCTCTCTATGAAAAATTATTTTCTTCTTAAAAAATATTAGTATTTTGGAAAAATAGAAAATTTGCTAATTTCTTAAAAATTCATTCAAAAAAACCAAATTTGATATATTTAACATGCTTAAAAACATAATAAACAAAATAAAAATAAAATATAAAAATAAATTAGATTAATAATTTAAAATTTTATATAAAATTACTTGTGATTGATTAGAATTATTAAAATAATAATGCATTATTAAAAACTCTTTGAACTTACTTTTCTATTACAAAGTGGTAAAAAAAAATTAGAAAAAAAATCAGATAAATAATAAAAAATAAAGCAATATAGTAAACTACTAATAATTTAAAACTGCAATTTTTAAATTTAGGAAAAAATAAGTAAGGGGAAAAAAAAGTAAGTAAATAAAGAAAAAAAAGGCGACAAAAAGTGTCGCCGCATACATAATTCAAACCTTAAAAAGGTTTTTTTTAATGGTTTTTGCTAATTGCTAATTAGTATTTTTTGCAATTCTTTTTCTAATAACTTCACATTTTCCGGTTGCATTTCTGTTAATGGCATTCTTAAAATGCCTTCACATAAGCCCATCAAACTTGCAGCTTTTTTAACTGGAATTGGGTTGACTTCTAAAAATAATAATTTTATAAGCGGATTGATTTCAAATTGAAGTTCACGACTTTTTTCTATATTTCCAGCAAAATAGTTTTCACAAATTTCGCTCACAATTTTAGGAATAATATTACTTGCCACGCTTATAATTCCCTGTCCACCTAACGCCAACACAGGATATGTTAAACCGTCATCCCCACTATAAACATCAAGACTACTGGTGCGCAATATTTCTGTAATTTGCTCGATATTTCCGCTTGCCTCTTTAATTGCAGTTATGTTTTTATGCTTGCTAAGTTCAACTGCTGTTGTAGGTAAAATATTAACACCCGTTCTTCCCTGCACACTATATACAATAATTTCTGTGTCCACCTTATCTGCAATTTCAAAGTAGTGTTTGATAAGACCATTTTGGGTGCACTTGTTATAATAAGGTGTTACTATTAATAGTCCATCAACACCTAAATTTTCATAAGCCTTGCTTGTTTCCACTGCCACCGCTGTGTCGTTCGAGCCTGAACCTGCAATAACTGGCACTCTGCCCGCAACATAATCCACCGCATATTCCACTATGCTTATTTTTTCTTGTTTAGATATGGTGGACGCCTCACCGGTTGTACCCAAAACAACGATTGCTTTGGTTCCATTATTTATTTGAAAATCCAGCAACTTTTTTAAAGCGTCAAAGTCCACCTGTCCACTTCCAGTAAAAGGAGTTATTAGTGCTGTTGCACTTCCTTTAAATATCATGTTTTTATCCTTTTTAAATTTATTTTTTCTTTAATAGTTTCGCTAATCAATTTTTATTTAATTTTATTTCCGTACATAGTTTTTAAAACTACAAACTCAAGTATTTAAAATTAGTAAAACCTATGCAAATATATTTTCAAGTCATGAGCACGAAGGCTCAAACCTTACAACAAATCAACTAATCTTACAACAATGAACAAATAATTCACTGGTGCAAAGTTGTCATATTAGATTCACCTGGGAGTAACTAATATAAAACACTATAACTGTCTGTGGAAATAATTAAGTTGGCTTAATTTATAAATAATATAAGTATTAGCGATTTATCAAAGTTTGCAATATTTGCACTGCATTTGTTGCAGCACCTTTTCGCAAGTTATCTGCAACAACCCACATATTCAACCCGTTTTCAACGCTATCATCCACCCGTAACCTTCCTATAAAAACTTCGTTTTTATTATCCGCAATAAAAGGCATTGGATATACATTGTAGGCAGGATCGTCAAACAACTTAACTCCCTTTGCTTCAAATAATATATCTTTAACTTCATCTAATAAAAATGGTTTTTTAAACTGCACATTAATACTTTCACTATGGCAGTTTTCCACTGGTACTCGTACGGTTGTAGCAGTTATTTTTATATTATTATCATCTAGGATTTTTCTAGTTTCGTCTATCATTTTCTGCTCTTCTTTGGTGTAACCGTTTGGCAAAAACTCATCAATATGTGGAATCACATTATTATATATCGGTGCGGAAAACTTTTTAGGATTTTTACCCAATTCGCCATTTTTTAAATCATCCACACCGCTTTTGCCTGCACCACTAACTGCTTGGTATGTGGAAAAAACAATGCGTTTTATTCCATACACTTTATGAAGTGGAGCGAGTGCAACCACCGCTTGAATAGTGCTGCAATTTGGATTAGAAATAATATTTTTATGATTTGTTATTGCGTGTGCGTTTACTTCTGGCACAATTAATGGAACATCACTATTCATTCTAAACGCACTAGAATTATCTATAACTATAACGCCTAATTTTGCAAACTTTGGTACAAATTCTTTTGAAATACTACCACCTGCGCAAAATAAAGCGTAATCGATTTTTATGTTTTTAAAGTTTTCTTCTTTTAGTTCAATAAGATTATAACTAATATTTTTAAATATTATCTCACCACCAGCACTTCTACTGGATGAAAAGAGATATAAATTTTCTATTTCAATATTTTCTTCTGCTAAAACTTGCAGAATTTTCCTACCTACCATTCCGCTTGCACCAATAACTGCGATATTATAACCCATAAAATATCTCCTTTATTATTGTAATATCGGCTGAATTTGCTTGCCGATTGTTGCTTCTTCAATGGTTTTACCAATTAGGCCATATTCAGCAATTATGGATGTAGGTTTAGATATTGCATTATCTTGAGAATAAGGTACAAAATAAACATTTCTAGCTGCCATCATCACTCCTAAATTTTTAGCATTTAATCCCAACCCGTCATTAGTTGAAATCGCAAGAGCAACTGGCTTTCCGTTTCTAAGATGCGCTTTAACTGCCATAGTAACAGGTGTGTCTGTTATTGCATTTGCAAGTTTTGCTAGTGTGTTTCCTGTACATGGTGCAACAAGCATAATATCCACTGCTCCGCTAGGACCTAGTGGTTCTGCTGTTTGCAAAGTGTCGATAGGTTGTTTTCCTGTAATTTCTGCCACTTTATTTTTAAAGTCACTTGCTTTAAAAAATCGCGTGTCAAGATTTGCTGTATTGAAAGAAAATATAGGAATAATATCATAGCCTTCTTTAACCAACTTTTCCATTTCCACAAGTATTCTATCAAAGGTGCAAAAAGAACCTGTTACCGCCCAGCCTATTGTTGTTTTTTTCAAAAGTATTTCCTCCTAATTAAAGTGTTTCAAAATATGTTTCAGCATAATTTCTCCTGCTGATTGAGCTGAATACACTTTAGGGAGCGCTGGTGCTAATATATAATTTAATTTGTATTTTTCTTTTAGTTTGGTTGAAATGCAGTTAACAGAAGCAACTTCCACAATTGCAACACCACTCTGCATATTCGTTATCATTTCTTCGGTTATTATTTCAAGTGGAACAGTGTTGATAATTATATCAAATTCACCTATCCTACTTACTAGCTGTTCTTTAGAAATAACATTGTCGGTTAAAATATGTGCGCTTTCATAACTACCTTTATGAAAAGTGCCAAGTGATGCTTTAACGCCTAACTTATCTAACAATAATAAAATTGCTTTGCCACAACGCCCACTACCTAACACTAAAATGTTATTTGAATATATTGATTTCTCCGTGCAACTAAAAATTACTGCTAACACTCCTTCAGCGGTTAATTTTGCGTTTTCAATAGTGAAAATTTCGTTTTGCATAATATTGATATACTCAATATTTTTTTGCTCTAATATTTTAATAACTTCATCTTTTTGATTACCGCCAAAAACCGTACTGTTATCTTTTAAATTTGAGACATCATCGCCTAGTTTTACTGCTGGAGAGAAAACATAAACCACTTGCTGTTTACTGCCAATATGTTCATGCAATTTATATGCTTTATAGCCTAATTTTTTTAAACCTTCTAGCACATAGATATTGCGTTTGTCACTAATATCAATTATAAATTCCACACTTTTGCCCCTGTATTAATAAATTAAACCTAACATTTAGGTTCATACCAGTATATGAAAAATTTCCGCGACAGTGTGAAGGTTAGTGTAATAGAAGTGATGATTGAATCTATTTTTAATTGCTATAATTTCTCATAGTTTATACAATTTTTTTAATCTTTCAAAAATCAGATTAATGTGTGAGTTTAATGCGGATGATTTTTTATAAAATAAAATTAAAAAAATTGAAAAATGTTTTTTACTTTATATCTTATTTTTATTTTATTTACTGTGTGATATATAATTATGTTATAAAACATTTCTAATAAATCTTACAACCCAAAAATGCCGTGCTTTAAAGCAGATTAATGCGTTTTTCACTTTTAATAAAATCCAAAACGGTATCGGTTTTCTTTCTAACACATAAGCGACATATGTTTTACTTTAAAAAAACTTTATTGTTTATGTATACCTATAACACTTATCTCTCTCACGCAAAGGCTGGTGGTTTCTTATAAAAAAACGAACAGTTAATAATAATGTTCGTTTAAAATTTTTATTATTTATGTTTATATAACCTATATGAAATTGCGAATACAAATATTTTTCGTATTGTCACATAAGACCTTTTTATCTCTCTCACGCTCAGCCCGTGGTACTTTTGCCATACTCCCCTTTATAAAAATAAGCATTAAAACATCTGCATTTTATTTAACATATTTTTGCTTATCCTTTAATTCCACAAGCAAATCAGTTCGCATTTTACTTTTAAAATATTATTTTAATTTAGAATTTTTTATGTTTAAGTATCTTCCTAAAATATCATCAAAATCATGGCATTTTAGTTTTTCATGAAGTAGTTCAATTTGCCATTGTTTAATGTTTTGGGTATGAAACCATGGAAAAAACTTAATGGTTTTAGAAAAGTGCCTAATAACAGTGTCTTTTCTAACTCGCTTTTGCTCATTAAATCTGCGGTTTAATATTAATTTTTTTGTTGCAAATTTATTAAGCACCGTTTGGTCGGTTAAGAAAACTTTTTTAACATTGAGTAAGTTTCTGCATTTTTCAAATGTTTTTGTTTCCCTAATTTTTTTCATATTTAGAAGCAATACTCCTGCATTACAATATGTTGGATAAAAGAAAACCTTACCATAATAATCACGACTACCCGCAAATTCATAGTCCGTTATATCAATATCATATAGTTTACTTATATCATCATTCGCCATTAAATCCACATCTAGATATAGCACTTTATCGGGAACAATATCCATCATATCTGCAAATAATCGTAAAAATGTGTATGGAGTGTAACCTGTTTCAATATTAACAGAATTTATCATTTCCTTAGAAAAAGTGTCTGTTAAATCAACTTTTGTTATTGTGCTTTTGGGATTGACTTCCTGAACAACATTTTGCAGAATTTTAATATCCCTATCTGAAACAGACAGAAAGTTTGGATTAAGTTTAGGCAAATCCATAGTAAAAATTAAAACATTTAATTGTCTGTTTGTGTGTTTTACAATCGACAATAATGCGGTTAGCATTCCGTCAAAAACTTTATAGTTTCCACTAAAAATTATATTTATCATTTGTTTATACCTCTTTTTTTATATATTTTATTTTTTCGTAAGTTGAAGATTCACTTCGTTTTAACATTTTGTTATACACTTGATTTCGTAAACTATCTGCCTTTTCTGTAAGCGATAGATTATCGGGAGCATAAAATGGTCCGTCCACATAAATAACTGTTTTGAATCGGTTTTTCGTTGCTTGATATGTGGTAGTGCAACTAAAAGTTGGCACACCAAACTTTATAGGATATTTAAATGCGGTGGATTTAAAGGGTCGAATACCGACATAATATGGCCAGATATGCGCTTCGGGATATACAATTATTGCAGATTTTTGCTTTATTTTAAGTTCAAGTGCTTTCATAAAATTTTTACTGGCATTAAAATCATCGGGCAAGGGCAAAGCACCCAGCATTTTAACCATATTTCCCATAATCGGTATACTCACATTGTCTGCATTGGTGATAGAATAACATTGTTTTGGAAAATTTAATATTGATGGAGAGAAGGCATCCGCCATTGCATTAGTATGGTTGGAAAAAATGAAATAACCACTTTTTTTATGAGCTTTTAAAATAGACTTATTTTTAAAAGATATTCGTCTTACAATCTTTATATATATAAACGCATAAGTGGTTGCAATCATTCTGTATAAAATAAAAGTTACAATTTTATAAAATATGTTGTTACTTACATACTTATAATTTTTATCTATTTTTTTTGTTTTAAAGTTTGTTTTATAAAATTCTTCATTTTGTTCATCGGTGTAATAGTATATTTGTTTTTTTTTCATTTCTTACCCTCTAAAAGTTAAACACTTATAGGTTTTATCTCTTCTTCAATCGAAATGTTAAGAGCACACTTTTCTTCATCTTCCATATTTTCTAGTGGAACGCTAAAATCATACACTTCATAAAATGGGTCAATTTCTCTACCCAACGCAATTTGATGTTTCTTTAAAGTGTTATAATAATTGTTTTGGTCATAACTATCTTTTTTCGCCTGTGCTTTTAAATTTTCTAAACTTACAGCATCTTTCTTATAGTCCTCATCGGTGGTTTTACTAAGCATATTTAGCATAACATTGTAAACCTCAGTATCTTTCGCATACTTCCAAAAATGCTCTTCATATAAAACACCTTTTCTAATCCACGGTTTTAACGCCATTTTATAGTGCGCCAATTTAAGAGTGCTGTCATCAAAATCGTTTTGCTTTAATGGGCATTTATTCCAGCCTCTATGAATATAAAGTACCTTTCCTTTAAATAATGCGTTAAACAAATCTTGGTCGGGTGCAATGATAAATCTAAACTGACTTAGAAGATTAATAAATTTATCCTCCGTTTGATTTTTTCTAAGCTTATCCAAATTCATAACCATAACGCCAGAGTTAAAGTATTTATATCTATTCACTCCCACCATTTTTTCAGCATATTCTCCAAAAGTAGGCATAACAGCCATAACATCTTCTTCAATCGCACCTATAACTTTATCCTTTAATTTATGGTTATAAAGTTTTGCAATATCATCAAGAATCACAATATCACAATCAAGATAAATCGCTTTATTAAATTGAGGAAATAAGTTTGGAATAAATACTCTATAATAAATAGCATTAGTGTAGTAATCTCTTAAATACAATTTTTTGCTAATAGCCTCTAAATTCTTTGTTATATCAACAAATTCAATAGTAAGGTTGTCGGTTGCATATTTATTAATCATCTCTTTATGCTTTTCCGAAATATTAACTTGCAAAACATAAACCTTATATGTGTTATTTTTGTTTAGATGTTGCGCCATAGAATGAATAGCAATCACTAAAAATGGCGCATAGTTATCGTCTGTGGCAAACACAATAGGAACAATATTTTTTGATGCCTCCCGAAGTTTAACCATGCTGATTTGATTTTTGATTTTATTTTTAATACTTTTCATTTTGTTCTCCTTTGAATTTTCAATAACTGTAATAATAGTGCAATTTTAACAAATTAAAATGGATTTTTAAAGATAATTTTTGAACTATTATTCCCAACTTAAAATCACAAAACGAGAACAACAAAAAATAGTTCCCGTAAATCGGGAATTTGCTTGATTTACATTTTTATATCTAGTATAATAACAATATATATCCCAAAGGGAACAATTTATGGACATAAGACAAATTATTTCTAATAACTTAATTTTACTTAGAAAAAAACATAATTTAACTCAAATAGAACTAGCAGAAAAACTTAATTATTCCGACAATGCCATATCTCGTTGGGAACGAATGGAAGTTTTGCCAAGCCTTGAAACGCTTGAAAAAATAAGCGAACTTTTTAATGTATCCCTTGCTAGTTTAATTTCCGTTAATTCAAAAGAACTAAGCGAAAAGGAACATAAAAAACTAATTGCAAATCGACTTGCAACTTGTTTAATTTATGTTTCTCTTATAATACTTGTGGCAACTGTTATTTTTGTTTACGCTCGTATCAAATTAGGTGAAGTACTATGGGAAGTTTTTGTTTGGTCTGTGCCTTGTATATGTTTAGTCATTATGCCCTTAAACACGGTATTTGGAAAACATATTTTTAAATTTGTTATTTTTTCAGTGTTTTTATGGACTTTTATAGCATCAATATTTCTTCAATTTCTTGACTTAAATATGTTTATGATTTTCTTTATAGGAATACCTATTCAAGGAGCTCTAGCAATTTGGACATTTGTAAAACCAAAGAAGAAATAGTATAGAATTGACAAGTGTCCTTAAATCTGCTTGTAAGTAACGAATACACCCCTCGAAATTACTTAGTATTTTCGTTAAAATAGAAAAATGGATTATATACGAAGTGATACCGAATTTTATTTTTTTATTGTTTATCTGGCATTTGTATTTTTGCTATTAATTAAACAAAAAAACACATTAGTAAAATTTATTTCTAATGTGTTTTTTTTATTTAGTCTGTTTAAACCTTTTTAATCCAGTTTATTTTGTGCTTATAAAAAGTAAGTCATTTAATAAATTATTTATTCTAAAAGTAAATTTGTTTTTAATGTGTTTAAAATTAAATTATTTTTAGTCCTGCAATTAAATCAACAACACTAAATTTACAATTTATAAAGCAACTTCTATATCTCATACATTTTTTAATCATCAAATAAATCAACTTTCTATATTTCATAACATATTTTAATCATCAAAATTTAATGGTTGAATAAAGTTGCTTCCGTCATAATCTAACATAACACCATAATACTCTTCGTACTTTTCCACCCATAATTTATGAGCGGTTTTCAGCATATCTGCCCTGTTTTCAATTACGCTTAGATTATTATCTTTATAGATTGGCGGAAAGATATGCACTATATATTTTTGCATAGGAAATCCAGCACTGTCAAAAGCATTTAAATCACTCATAGTAACAAACATAGGAACAATAGGCACATTATTTTTAACTGCATAATAAAAAGCACCCACCTTGAACGCTTTTGGTTTACGATAATTCCACCACATTGCTTGTTCAGGATATATAAGAATCCAACTTTTTTTATTTAATAATTTTGAAATTGCTTTGTCAAAATTCATCATTGTTTGAATGTTAGAACTAAGCGGAAGAGTTCTAAAATGTTTTAAACCAAAACCTATGGCACCCGACATAAAATAATTGCCTTCCCTGATAACAGCATAAAATTTATGTTTAGGTCTTGCTTTATCCACAGCGGTTTTAATTGCCATATTTTCGTCCGCACTAAAATGATTGCTTATAATTATCGCACCACTAGGAATATTTTGCAGATGCTCAATTCCCCTTACTTCAATTTTATGATTTTTAATAGCGTTTTTTTGATACCAAACAGTCATGACATTTGCAATGGCGCCTTTAATTTTTGAAGAAATTTTCTTTTTTAAATAATCAACATCATTTGGTGCAAGTGTTTTTGACGGTGGATCATTTTCAACATCTTGAAAAAAACTCTCTTTGCCAATCTTTTCTAATCTTTTAATACGCTCTAACACCAGCATCCGTTCATTTTGATTTTTCTTTAATATTTTCATTTGCTCTTTTGTCATTATTATCTATTTACCTTAATTTTTTTCTACACTACGTACACAATTAAACAAAACTTGTTTTTAGCGTTATTTTCTTCATTGCATTACCACATCTAATTTTTTCTATCATTAACTTGCCCACTTATTACTCTTTGCATTGCTTTTCTCACAATTAAAATAAAGCTTTCCGCCAGTGTGAAACGAGAGGTTTCACGGCAGTCCATCCTTGCCGGATTAGGGTTATTATATTTCAAGTGTGCTCTGGTTTTCTTAGTTTTTATAGTTCATGATTTTATTCGTTTTATGTAATCTCCCATCATACCGATAACCTATTTATTTTTTATTAATAATAACATTTTTTCTATTTGATTGTCCACTTTAATATATCAATAAATATAAATGAATAGATATTATATATATCTTTAACATTTTATAAAATTATGACATAATTTCAGCGTGAATTATAACTTATTTTGTCAGTTTACAAAAAGCTTATATCTTTAAATTTGCTTTATATTTAATTTATAAAATATTCTTTAATCAAAAACATGATTTCTGCATAAGTTATGGCTTATTTAAGCAAAGTTCAATAAAGAAAACCACATGGAACTGTTACACAAAAAATCTGCGTTTAAAAAATATTATCATATCTGACTTAGCGAAAAATAAAAAAGAAACAGATAATAAACATAATATCATTTTGTTTATTAATGCATGGCTTTCTTATCACTGTTTTTAAAAAAAACCACCGTAAAAACATAAATATAAAATGTTTTAGCGTTTTATAAAATTATGACATAATTTCAGCATGAATTATGGCTTATTTTGTCAGTTTACAAAAAGCTATATTTTTATATTTGCTATATATTTAATTTATAAAATATTCTTTAATCAAAAACATGATTTTTACATAAATTATGGCTTATTATAGCGAACAATAATTTGAGAACTAGGTTTGCCAATAATTTTAAAAAGGAAAAATTCAAAAATAAAGTAACTGTAAAAATTGAAATAAGATAAACGTAAAAATTAAAATAATTTTTTTATATTATATAAAAAATTTAAAGCAAATATATATAACAGAACAAACCTTAAAAAACAATTTACAAAAAATCTATTTTTTATGAATTTTTTTCCAGTTTATTGCAAACCAATAAAATAGTAACAAATTATAAGGGGAATTTATGAAAAAGCGATATTTGTTTTTTACTATAATGCTTGCTCTTGTTATCACATTTTCGTTTATTGAAAGCAATGTTCAAGTATTTTTTGCTGCAGAAACTATTGCAAACGAATCGCAAGTGAGGGTTGTGCAACAACGCTTGCGTGATTGGGGTTACTATGATGGACCAGTTACGGGATATTATGGCGAACTCACAAAAGCGGGCGTTATTAGATTCCAAAGAAAACACGGGCTTAATCCCGAAGGGTATTTAGGAGAATTGACATTACAAAAAATAGGAATTAATGTTGCACCTACCGCAACTGCTGTTTCTTTTACAGGAGATACTCCTTACGACTCAACTATTATAAGACGAGCACAAGAACGACTCCTTAATTGGGGTTACTTCGACGGTCCTGTCACTGGCAATTACGGTCCGTTAACCACAGCCGCAGTTGTTCGCTTTCAACAAAAACACGGACTTAATGCAGAAGGCTACTTAGGTCCGCAAACTCTCGAAAAATTAGGAATTTTTGTTCCTGCAAGCACAGGTCAATCTTATACAAATAATGCAGATTTAGACTTACTTGCGAGATGCGTCTATGCGGAAGCAAGAGGTGAACCTTATGCTGGTCAAGTTGCAGTTGCTGCTGTTGTTCTAAATCGGGTAAATCATCCGAGTTTTCCAAATACAATTTCTGAGGTCATATATCAACCTTATGCTTTTACCGCTGTTGCAGATAGACAAATTTATCTAACACCTAACCAAGCCGCATATAATGCAGCACGAGACGCGTTAAATGGTTGGGATCCAACTTATGGTTGTTTATTTTATTACAACCCTGCCGTAGCAACCAGCCAATGGATGTTTAATAAGCCAGTGGCTACCCAAATAGGCAAACATGTATTCGCTTACTAAAATAAAAGGAAATAATTATGAAAAAAAGTAGAGCAATCTCAAAAGAACAATACAGGAAAATAAACTCGTATCTTATAATAACTATTGGCGTGTTAGTGGGTGCGTGTATATTCCTTGGAATAATGCTAATTTTAACTAATCAAGTTGCAACTTCTAACGCAACAGCATTAGAGGCATCCTATCAAAAATCCTACTATAATTTAGTGGAGAATATTAACAATGCTGAAACAGAAATGAGTAAAGTCCTGCTTACCGATGACGATAAATATGTTGGGGAATTACTAACAAAAGTTTCAAAGAACACGCACAATGCTCAAAACAATTTAAGTCTTCTACCAATTTCAATAAATGGTATTGAAGAAAGTATTAAATTTATTAATCAACTTGGCGGATACTGCGAAACACTTTCAAAAAAGATTACGGACAACAAAAGCATTACACCTCAGGAAAAGGAAACTTTACAACAACTATATAACAGTTTATTAGATATGAAAATTTCCCTTAATAAAATTTCAAATACTATGAACAATAAATATAGCATACTAGAAAACAGCCTTAATTTAGAAAAAGACTATAATGATTTTACCCTTCAACTGCAAGCCATTCACACCAACGATGTGGAATATCCAACAATGATATACGATGGTCCTTTTGCTGATTCTCAAATCACGCAAGAAATTAAAGCCTTAAAAAATTCTACTACTGTGATAGATGAAGAAAGAGCTCGTGAACTAATAGCAAAACTTTTTGATGTGGATGGCGAAATAACCTATATGGGCGACACAGTTCACAACTTTGAAACTTTTGACTTCACTTTTAAAACAAAAAGCGGAAACGAAAACTTTGCTCAAATTTCAAAAACAGAAGGACACTTAATAACTCTTGCCGGACAAGAACAAGACAGAGAGCCTGCGTATGACATTAACGAAGTTATGACCCGTGCTAGAAGTTTTATTGCAAAAAATGGCGTAGGTGAAGTGGAAGTTGTTTGGCATGATATTATAGCAAGCAATGCGTATTTCAATTTTGCACCAATTAAAAACGGTGTTATTCTCTACCCTGACCTTATTAAAGTTAAATGTAGCCTTGCAACAAGCGAAATATTAGGATATGAAGCGCGCTCATACTTTATTAACCACATAGAAAGAACTATTCCTGCTTTCACAATTTCTCAGGCACAAGCACAAACTAAAATCAAAAGTGCGTACGATATTATCGGAGTTAGAAAAGTGCTTGCTCCAATCGAGTTTCAAGAAGTATTATGCTATGAATTTGAATGCTTCTATGACGACACCACTTATTATATATATGTTAACGGCGTGACAGGAAGCGTAGTAAATATATTAAAAGTTATTCAAACAAATGACGGTAGTAAAATAATGTAAGATAAAATATAGTCGTTATATTATAACTTGCAAGAAATAATGTATGCTACTAAACTAATAATAATTAGCAAAAAATAGCAGTGAATACATTTTGATATAGCGAAATAAAAAAAGCAGTAAGTTAATCTTATGCAAGATAAAAAGAGCAGTAATAAGTTAAACTTATTTTTGATACTTGCAAAAAAAAAGAGCAAATAAATTGAATCTTAAAATAAAAAGAGTAGTAAGTTAAAACTTATTTTGATATTAGCGAAATAAAAAAAGCAGTAATTTAATCTTATTTTGATATAGCGAAATAAAAAAGCAAATAAATTGAATCATAAAATAAAAAGAGCAGTAAGTTAATCTTATTTTGATATTAGCGAAATAAAAAAAGCAGTAAGTTAATCTTATTTTGATACTTGAAAAATAAAAAGAGCAAATAAATTGAATCTTAAAATAAAAAGAGTAGTAAGTTAAACTTATTTTGATACTTGCATAAAAAAAGAGCATGAAATCAGGATTTCCTTGAAATCATGCTCTTTTTATTTTTTGCGTACTAGAATGGAATTTTTCATTTGGTAAGATAACATAAGAATTGTTGTTTATAATACCAAATAAATATAAATTTCGTTTTTATTGTTACTTTAAATAAAATGTCTTAATGCATTTAATAATATTTAAGAAAAAGGCGGATGCTTCCGCCATTTTATTTTACAAAGCACTATTTTATTTAAGTTTTTATAAATTCTTTAAGCGTTAATATAAAAATTTATCGTTCATTTTTTTTATTTGTCTTAAAAGCTCACAAATTCGATGCGATAATTTATATTCTTAAATTTGTCGATATCATTATATTTTTATCTTTATTAAAACTTTTGGTCTCAAATCATTTATAATCTTACAATATCTCAAATCCACAATAAACAAAACACTGTAGTTATTTAATTGTTTAACAAAAAAAATAGCAAATTTGTTATTAAACAAAATAAATGAGTTCATATTTGTTTATTAATAGCAATCATTTCTGACTTTAATAATCTAAATATAATAACCAAAAACGATATTTTAATTAATCTAAAAATAGTATCTAAACAATGAAACCTTAATTAAAAAAAACGAAAAATACAGTTTTCATGAAGGACGATAAACAATCAAATCATAAAGTGGTTTTAACAATTTGAATTTATTAATTACTTCTTCACAAATATTATCAATTGTTTTTATTCGCATATCACTAGGTTCATAATTAAGGCTCATATATGAATAGAACCCTTCTCTATCATATTTTTGTAAAAATGCACATAAATCTTTTTCAGCATTTTTACCATCTATATCATAAATAAATTGAGTATTATTTTCATCCTCATTTTCAATTATCCATTTGAATCCATATCCCATTAATGTCTCTACATAGGAATTTATTTTCACTTTTTGCTCATTTAAAATTTCAAGCCCCTTGCCATATAAATAGTCACGATCAATCGATTCATTAGGGACTGCAAAAAATAAACAAATTCCAAAACTTAATGAGTTTATGTTATATTGTAAACATGCATGTTTAGAAAATGATTCAAGCGAATCTCTTTCACCAAACAAGTGACCTTTTTTTATCTCAACTTCCCCTTTCCCATACCTTACTCCCATCCAATTAACACGATTCTTGTTAGTGAGATTGGGATAAATTAGAGATGTTAAATTATTCGGATGCCAATGTTCCCATAGATTTAATTTATGTATCTCATTCATAACTTTTATGTGGATATCTTTTAGTTTTCTTTGAACATTCTCACGTCGAACATTACTAAGTCTGTCATTATTCATAGAACTGTTCCTTTTGAAGAAAGTCTCATAATCTTCATATTTAAAAAAGAAATCATCTAATTCATATTTATCCTCAAGGAATTCATCATTTTGCTTTTTAAATCCTTTAAGTTTAATTTTCATTTTACTTTCCATTTTTCTATAGTCTCTTAATTCTTTGGATAAGTCTTCATAATACTTAATTAAACTACACGAAACCTCATCTGCATTTTCCTTACAATAATCAAAAAAACATTTGATATTTTGTTCTTCCTCAATAGTTGGATAATGAATACAATTAAATTCTAAATTACTCTTAAATCCACCACTTGTTAAGTTAGAAGATCCAAATATTAAGTGTGCGTTCTCACCTTTAAAAAAATAAACTTTTGCGTGAAGAAGTTTATTTTCAACAATATAAACTTTTGATATCTCTACAAGTTCCTTTAAAATTACATGAGGTTGATCTAAAGAAAATTCGTTCGATAAATATATAATTATATTATCTCGTTTGAGATGATATACTTCTATCATTTTCTTGACTAATTTGATACCTTTCAAAGAAATATATGCTGTAGCAATATACAAGTAGTTAATGCTACTAAAACACAACATTTCTTTTTCTAAAGAACCATTTACCGATTTATCCCAATAGTATTTCATAAAGAAATCCACCTCTTTCATTATCGCACCTTTGTTCTGGTTGTTTCCACATTAATTATATAATCAATCACCAGTTTACTCAATGAGTTTTTCAATTATATGTTCTCATTTATAGTTTATAAAGAATAAATCAGATTTCATTTCTAATTACATTTAAATTTGTTAATTATTTTTTAACAATCTCAGGTTCACAATAAATATATTACTGTATTGTTAATATAATAGACATAGAGGTTCAAACCATTGATATTTTTTTGATCAAGGTAAAATACATCAGAAGTATTTTAGAATCTTCCCCACTGTGGATTATAATATCTGGTGGATAAATAAGAAAAGTCCAGTCTCAAAGTCATAGACTATGTGAAACTTTTTGCTAATATTTTCTTAAATCATTTCCAAAGATCAAATATAGCTTCTAATACTTTTTTCGCTAGACTCCAATCATAGTCAAGTATATTCTCTTTGTTTAGTATGTTTTTAAAGTTATTATTTATTTTAGTTTTATTATTAATTTCTCCTTGATGTTGTTTTAGCGATTCTTCATACCCTTTCCAAATTATCGGTTCATATACTCCATCACTTAGTAATACTTCTTTCGGAAAGTACATTTCTATGCTACAAGCTTTTCCATTAATGTCACATTTAACAATTTCACCATTTGGAAAGTAGGTAGGATACTCCTTGAAAAAATCATCATCTGGTAAAGAAATATATTTATATTTATTGTCAATCTTTCTTGATAACAACTTTATTTCTTTTTTCCCTGCAGTATCATTATCAAATAAAGCAATAACTCTGTTACTTACCTTTGCATTGGTAATGATACT
>ENA-UOOK01003468-UOOK01003468.1-fermentation-metagenome-genome-assembly--contig:-NODE-3468-length-17916-cov-3.251274_pt1 | contig 17916 bp, 10 predicted proteins | sample MGYA00245777_ERZ724023 | MGnify/ENA primary metagenome ERZ724023 (study PRJEB28704, sample SAMN03018312) | fermentation metagenome | biome: anthropogenic terrestrial biome; feature: soil; material...
GCGACTGGGGGTATGCCAAAGACTATGTGGAGTGCATGTGGCTGATATTGCAACATGACACACCCGAGGACTTTGTGATTGCCACGGGTGAGATGCATACCGTACGAGAATTTTGTACCCTTGCTTTTGCCGAGGCGGGTATCAACCTGCGCTGGGAAGGCGAAGGTGTTGAGGAAAAGGGGATTGACACAGCCACCGACAGAGTGCTGGTGGAAGTAGATCCCAAATATTTCAGACCATCGGAAGTAGAGCAACTGTTGGGAGATCCTACCAAAGCACGTACTTTGTTGGGATGGAACCCCACCCAGACATCGTTTCCTGAACTGGTGAAAAAGATGGTAGCCCACGATATGCGCTTTGTACGCAAGTTGAAGCTTAAAGCAGAGATTGACAACGAAGTGAATGGGGATATTTAATTGATCATGAAACATCTTCTTTCCCTTCCTCCTAACGCTGTAACCGATTATCATGTACTGCATGAACGCAGTAAAGAAGATTGGTTTTGCACATCGGACCCACGGGAAAAACGGTTGGGTTCGGGAAGCGGCACCACCTGGCTGTTGGAGGAGTGTTATCGAGAAGAAAATCCGGGAACCGATTTTGACCGGTGGTTATCGACAGATAAAAGAATATTGATTCATGCCGGAGGCCAGAGTCGCCGTCTGCCTTCATACGCTGTAACCGGGAAGATCAGTCTCCCCGTACCCGTGTTCCGTTGGGCACGCGGTCAACATTTATCGCAAGACCTGTTATCGCTCCAGCTCCCCCTCTACGAAAAGATCATGGAGTATGCACCCGACTCGCTGCACACATTGGTAGTGAGTGGTGATGTGTATATTCATACCGATGAACCATTGCAAGAGATACCCGAGGCAGATGTAGTCTGCTACGGACTTTGGGTGGACTCATCGCTTGCAACACGTCATGGAGTGTTTGCCGCACGAAGAGACAAGCCAAATGAGTTGGACAAAATGTTGCAGAAGCCATCGCTTGAAGAGCTGGAAGGCTTGTCGCGTACCCATTTTGTACTGATGGATATCGGTCTTTGGTTATTGAGCGACAAAGCAATAGATATACTGAGGAAACGTTCCTTTGACGGAAATGATTCCTTATCGTTCTATGACCTGTACAGCGATTTTGGTCTTTCCCTTGGAAATAATCCCAAAATAATAGATAAAGAGATCAACGAACTGACCGTGAAGATCCTTCCGTTGAACGGAGGTAAATTTTATCATTACGGCACCAGTCGCGAGATGATCTCCTCAACCCTGGCATTGCAGAATATGGTGTACGACCAGCGACTGATCATGCACAGGAAGATAAAACCCAATCCCGCCATATTCACTCAGAATTCAAGAATCGAGATTAAGTTCACCGAACAAAACCGGAATATCTGGATAGAAAACGCACAAATTGGAAATGGTTGGCGTATTACATCCGATCATATCATTACCGGTGTGCCGAAGAATGACTGGCAGTTGAATTTGCCAGAAGGAGTATGTTTAGATATTGTTCCTGTGGGTGAATCCGGTTATGTATTGCGCCCATACGGAATGGACGATACGTTTAAGGGACCCATTGGATCATGCGAGACCCGTTGGATGGGTAGACCGTTAGTTGAGTGGATGAAAGAAAGAGGATTGGAATCAGCGACACTTGGCGACAGTACTACAGACATACAACAATGTGATTTGTTCCCCTGTCTTGATTCATTGAATGATCTGGAGAAAGTGTTGCATTGGATGATTGACGGTAACGGGTTGAATATTGAAGGTAAAAAACTTTGGTTGAACGCACAACGTTATTCCGCAGACGAGTTGATGGACAAAGCCTCTTTGACCCGTTTGTACGCACAGCGAAAACATTTGCGACGAGAGAACTATCCAATGCTCGAGCAGAACTATGAAAAAAGTGTGTTTTACCAATTGGATTTGTCGTCAGTCGCCTCCGATTATAAACACCTGGATCTTCCGGTCCCTTCCGCATTACCGGAAGATGCCGACAAGATGCAGCAGATTCACAACAAGATGTTGCGTTCCCGCATATTTGCGTCTGCGGATAATGCGACACAAGCACTCAAAGAAGAGACAGAAGCCTTTTCGTTGTTACGAAAAGATATGATTGACGCGGTAACCGAAAATAAAAGGACACCGCGGCTTGCCGCTTTTCAGGATCAGATTGTCTGGGGAAGGAGTCCCGTGCGGATAGACCTTGCCGGAGGATGGACCGACACACCCCCCTACTCTTTATATTCAGGTGGTAATGTGGTGAATATAGCCATTGAGCTGAATGGACAACCACCCCTTCAAGTATATGTGAAACCATGCAGTGATTACCATATTGTTTTGCGTTCCATTGACATGGGCGCAACAGAAGTTGTGGACAGTTACGAAAATCTTCGTGATTACCGTAAGCTTGGATCCCCGTTCTCAATTCCCAAAGCAGCATTGAGTCTCTGCGGTTTTCTTCCCGAGTTTGCAGTCGAACATTACGACACCCTTTCGGACCAACTTAAAGCATTCGGCAGCGGCATTGAGCTCACTTTACTTGCCGCCATTCCCGCCGGTTCCGGATTAGGCACCAGTTCCATCCTCGCCTCAACCGTGCTTGGAGCACTGAACGAATTCTGCAGTTTGCAGTGGACCAAACAAGATGTCTGCACTTACACCCTTGTCTTGGAGCAGCTGTTGACCAGCGGTGGCGGTTGGCAAGATCAGTACGGCGGTATTTTCCACGGTGTGAAGCTATTGGAATCAGACCGAGGATTTGTACAGAAACCACAAATCAACTGGCTGCCCGATTATATGTTTACCGATCCGGTCCATGCATCGTGTCACCTGTTGTACTACACAGGCATTACACGCGTTGCCAAGAATATTTTGGCCGAGATTGTACGCGGCATGTTTTTAAATTCAGCCCAGCATCTTTCCATTCTGCGTGAAATGAAGAGACACGCACTTGATATGGCAGAATGTATTCAACGCGGTAATTTTGATCAGTACGGTCGCATGATTTTAAAAACATGGCAACAGAAAAAACTTATTGACAGCGGCACCAATCCGCCTGAAATAGAGAAACTCATCCATCTGATAAAAGATTATGCGCTCGGTTATAAACTACCCGGAGCAGGCGGCGGAGGATATCTTTATATGGTTGCGAAAGATCCCGAAGCAGCCGTAAGAATTCGGAAGATTCTTGAAGAGAATCGTCCTAACGAAAAAGCCCGTTTTGTGGATATGCAACTTTCCAATAAAGGATTTCAGGTATCCCGTTCTTAAATAATTCAATTAAAAAAATATGGAAAAAACATCAAAAATATATGTCGCCGGTCACCGCGGTCTTGTCGGCTCCGCCATTCGCAACAACCTTTTACAGAAAGGATATACCAATGTTATTGGAGCAACCCACAGTGAGTTGGACTTGATGGACGGCACCGCCGTTAAAGCCTTTTTTGACCGCGAGCAACCCGAGTATGTTATTCTTGCCGCCGCGCATGTAGGCGGTATCATGGCAAATAACACCTACCGTGCCGATTTCATTTACAAGAACCTGCAGATCCAGAACAATGTTATTGGCGAGAGTTTCAGGCACGGCGTTAAAAAACTGCTTTTTTTGGGAAGCACCTGTATTTATCCCCGCGAGGCACCCCAGCCGATGCACGAAGACGCCCTGTTGACAGGACCCCTGGAATATACTAATGAGCCATACGCCATCGCGAAGATTGCCGGATTGAAGATGTGCGAAAGTTTTAATATTCAGTACGGCACCAATTATATTGCCGTGATGCCCACGAATCTATACGGTCCGAATGACAATTTCGATTTAGAGAAGAGTCACGTGTTACCCGCCATGATTCGTAAGGTATATCTTGCCAAATGTCTCCACGAAAAGAACTGGAGCGCCATTCGCGCCGACCTTGACCAACGTCCCGTTGAAGGAGTGACAGGCAAGAATACAGAAGAAGAGATTACCCGGCTTTTATTAAAATATGGAATATCGTTTGGCAAGCTCGCGTTGTGGGGAACCGGAACCCCGTTGCGTGAATTTTTATGGAGCGAAGAGATGGCCGACGCCTGTGTATATATTTTAGAGAACGTAGATTTTGCCGATCTTGTGACAGATAAAAAAGAGATCCGCAACAACCATATAAATATTGGAACCGGAAAAGAGATCAGTATCCGTGACCTTGCCCACCTTATAAAATCGACCATTGATTATAAAGGGGACATTATTTTTGATGCTTCAAAACCCGACGGCACCCCCCGAAAACTCACCGATGTCACGAAACTCCACTCCCTGGGCTGGTCTCACCAAATAGATATAGATGAAGGAGTTAAGAAATTGTTACATTGGTATTTAAATTTGTCCAAAATAGTATAATTATCATTTATTTTGTATCTTTGTAGTATATATTAGATATATATGCATGTGTTTTAATTGTACACAATTATGAATCGAATTATAAAAAACTTCATCTCGAACAGATTCCTTTCGAGGTTCACAATCCTTTTTCTGGATATTCTGATTGTATTATTCTCTTGTTTTACCGTTTTTCTGATTAGAGTTGGTTTTTCAGGATTCACTCAGGAAGCTTTAGTAAACGGTGTGAAACTATCGGGACTGATAATGACTGCCAATGCAATATTTTTTGTGCTGTTCAGGACAATGAGAGGAATTTTGCGTTACTCCACATTCAGGGATCTTTTGCAGGTAGTTTATGCACTGACCTTTGGGTATGTTCTTGCATTTATTTTGGCAAACACTGTTTTTAGTCAGTATATAGAATCGACCTTTCCCCGTTTTTTCACGATGTATGTGGTAAACATCTGTTTGATGTTTGGTTTCAGGATTGTTGTGAAAGAGACATACGATTCTTTGGTAAAGGCACGGGAAAACAATATCAATGTATTTGTATATGGGACAAAAGCCACCGGCATCAGTCTCGCCAGAAGTTTTAAATCGATGCCCGATATGCATTACAACGTGAAGGGATTCATTTCGAATGAGAAAGAAATGGTAGGAAAAGAGTTTTTGGGAGCCCGTGTATATCTATATGACGAAAACATATATCGTATATTGGAGAGTATGGATGTACGGACCGTTATTATTTCGCCACAGAAGATGGAAGATTTAAAAGGCTCTGACACACTCAACGAGATGATTGACAATGGACTGACCCTGCTGACCACCCCTCCGCTGAGTGAGTGGAAAGGAGAGCTGACCACCCAAGAGCAGATTAAGGAGTTAAAGATTGAAGATTTGCTGCCCCGTGCACCGATCCATATCAATATGCAGAACATTGCAAATCATATTGAAGGTAAGCGAGTGATGGTGACAGGAGCCGCCGGTTCGATAGGAAGTGAGATTGTGCGACAAGTAGCTGCCTTTAATCCATTCAGCATTATTTTGGTAGATCAGGCCGAGACCCCCCTTCATGACATGCGTTTAGAGATGATGAATAATTGGGTGGAAGTGAATACCGAGTGTATAGTTGCCGACATATCGAATAAAACAAGGATGGAAGATGTGTTTATCAAGTACAAGCCACAGTATATTTTTCATGCGGCCGCTTACAAGCATGTGCCCATGATGGAAGACAACGTATCGGAATCCATTCAGAATAATGTGTTAGGCACGAAAACGCTGGCAGATTTGGCCGTGAGATTCAAGACCGATAAGTTTGTGATGATATCCACAGACAAAGCCGTTAATCCATCCAATGTGATGGGATGTTCCAAAAGGATTTGCGAGATTTATGTACAGTCTCTTGCCAAGGAGTTGGAACGTAAAGGGATGCGCCGCACCCAGTTTATCACCACCCGTTTTGGCAATGTATTAGGTTCGAACGGATCCGTGATCCCATTGTTCAGGGAACAGATCAGGAAGGGCGGTCCCGTTACTGTGACCCACCCCGAGATCATCAGATATTTCATGACCATCCCCGAAGCCTGTCAGCTTGTTCTTGAAGCCGGTTCGATGGGTAAAGGCGGAGAGATTTATCTGTTTGACATGGGTAAGCCCGTGAAGATTTTGGATCTTGCCAAACGTATGATCAGGCTATCAGGATCGTATGATGTAAAAATTGAGTTCACCGGTCTTCGTCACGGCGAGAAACTCTATGAAGAGTTGTTGAATACAAAAGAGAACACCAAGCCTACCCATCATGAGAAGATCATGATTGCCAATGTTCAGGAGTATGATTATCAGGTGGTGAAAGATCAGATTGACAGTTTGATTGCCACATCATACGATTTTGATGATATGAGTACGGTGAGTATCATGAAGCAGATTGTTCCCGAGTTCAAGAGTATCAACTCCCCATTTGAGTCGCTGGATCAACTTCAGCTGAAGAAAGCCATTATATAATTTTTTATCTGCCTAAAGTTTAAATCATGCTGAGAGAAATGCGCTGCATTGTTATGTGCAGTTGTCTGTCGCTGCTTATGTTTTCATGCATAAAGACAGGCAAGCCAGTCGCCACCAACGATTTCCCCGAGATTGTTGCTAAAGACACATTGACCGCGCTGACCGTGAACACCTCCACCTCCTATTTTATTTACCGCGACCAACCCATGGGTTATCATTATGATATGATACGCGATTTTTGTGACCGTCACGGATTAGTGTTAAAGATTGTTACCGTCCAGAATTCCAATCAACTTACAGAATTATTAAAACAGAATGCAGGCGATGTGATTACCTACGATATGCCCATTGAAAGTGAGCAGAAAGATTCCGTGCTGTATTGCGGCTGGAATATGGTTACCCATCAAGTGCTTGTACAGCGTTCCGAGCCCAAGGACTCGCTGGTGACCGATGTGACCCAGTTGATTGGTAAGCGTGTTACCGTGCGTCAAGGCACCAAGTTTGATACCCGTTTACGGAATTTGAACGATGAGTTAGGCGGAGGAATTATTATTGACGAAGTAAATTCCGACAGTGTTGTTTTGGAAGATATCATCAGAGACATTGCAACCGGGAATATTGATTATACGATATCCGACCAGCATTTGGCCCAGTTGAACCGCACCTATTATCAGAATCTGGATGTGAGCATGCCCGTAAGTTTTGAGCAGCGCACCTCGTGGGTAGTCCGCAAAGACGCCCCCATCCTTGCCGATTCTTTGAACGCCTGGTTTGTGTCCGCCGGTGTGCAGCCGGGGTATCAGTTGATCACCAAGCGCTATTTTGAAGAGTCGAAGGGTTATATTGTGAGGAGCGGTAAGCCCTACGCCGAGATGATGGCCCCCGGTGTTATCTCGCCCTACGACCCATATTTCAAGCAATATGCCAAGGAGTATAATATAGATTGGCGACTATTGGCATCGGTAGGCTATCAAGAATCCAATTTCAATTATGAAGGTAAATCGTGGGCAGGAGCCGTAGGCATTATGGGCCTTATGCCCGCTACCGCCAGTTCGATGGGAATAGAAAGCGACAATATTTACGACCCCGAAAAGAATATTCGTGCCGGAGCCGCCTATCTGCGAGAGTTGATGAATAATTTCTCATCGATTAAGGATAAGAACGAGCAAATAAAGATGGCTTTGGCATCATATAACGGAGGTATTGGTCACGTTTCCGACGCGCGCGCCCTTGCGGATAAATACGCAGCTAACAAAGATGTTTGGGAAGGCAATGTAGAGATGTATATCCATTTGAAGCGTTATGAAGAATATTATAACGATCCCGTATGCAAAGCGGGCTACTTTCGCGGAGACGAAACCATAAACTATGTCCGCGAAGTCATAGCCCGCTGGCAGTATTACGCTTCAAAAGTTAAGGCGTAATAAATTTGTAGTCATAAGTTGACATAAAGTAATAAAGACCACCAAAATTATTACTTGGAGATTTAGCCATATTACCTAAGAACTTTGTTTTTTTCCCAAGATTATCCGGATTATCATTCAAATTTAAAACCGGAACATTATCAGAAAGGTTTAAGTTTATTGCCATACAATTACTCTCATTAGTTTCAGAGCTTGAAGAAGCGATAACCAATGATTTTCCATCACCCCCTTCGATGCCAAAAGCAACAACAGAAGAATCTAAAGCATCGATAGAACCGACAATATAACCTTGTACCCAGACACTATCCGTGCCCGGTATTAGTTTTGCCTGTTCCACAGTATAAGGATACAATTCAGATCCATCCCCTTCGGGAACTACCTCATCTTTCATAGGAACATCCTTTCCGATTTCGATATTCTCGGCAGGACCTTCCAGCCAATCGGTTATTGTCCCACCCGTTACAACAGCGACTTTATCCTTTGGATTGAGTGTAATATTATATGTAGAACGTGTTGAAGGAGCGAAAGAAGTGATCAATTCAGACCCATCCATTGCATAAGTATATGTGTTGTTATCGAGAGCTATTACCAATGAGCATCCAGCAAGAATATTCGTCGGCAATACGATAGCCTGTCCCCCTTTCCCATCCGGTGAAACATTAAAGTGTATATCACCCACAGCCGCAGGCGCCGAGAGCGTACCATCAGCGAGTGAGAAATCCGCTTTTGTTCCCATTCCCGTGATCCACGCGTCAAGACCCGTAAGATCCATTGCCTGGTCCGTCCCACTAAAATTCACATTAATTTTTGAAAGTTTATGTTTGAATACCAAGTCTATATCAGGAGTCATAAAATTACGTCCCACCACATTATCAGCGAACATCAGGTCGATTTCCGACTGTATTGATTGATTGTTAAGATCCACAGGATAGATAAAATCCGTGATATTGTCTTTTTTGGGGTAATACGCGATAAAGTCCACGTCGTCCCCATTTTCAGGAAAGCAGATAGTAGAATCAAGGTTTGCAGCCACAAAAGCACCCGTTCCATCCGTTACATATCTGATATTATCTGCCAGGGAATTGGTATTGTTGAGTGATTGTCCCGTCGGTTTCATGTAGATCCCTATAGCATCCCCATTGTCCCAAGCGGTGCTTGTAGCCCGTGTTTTTACCTTTTCGATGACAGCGTTAACCTGAATTTGTTTTGGACTATCCCAGGAAATTATCCCCCCACCCTCGCAAGCATTCAAAAATAGTGAAGAGATAACAACCAGAGACAGTTGTTTTAGGTTTGTTTTTGTTTTCATTTTACATAAATTTAAATATTTTAGACCCGGCAAACTTAACCCTTTTTTAGTTAATATGAAATTAAACAGACATTTACTTGTCTTTTTAGGACATTATTCACATTTCAATTGATCTTTTTAGTGAATATTTGTATATTTGTGATGCTATGATCTTTTGGATAATACTCATATTAACATTTACAAGTTCCACAATTGTGTCAGCTCAAACATCGATGTGGAGAGATCACGTAGAATTTTTTGCAGAAGAAGATCTATCTGAGGATATGATAGATAATATTTACGCAGAGCTGGAGTATCTGGAGGTCAATCCTTTGAATTTGAATACCGTAAGCAAAGAACAGCTTGAGCAGTTCCCTTTGCTCACTGCCGAGCAGTCCGCCTCATTATATAATTTTCTGTCGCTCAACCGTCCCCTTTACTCCATTTACGAACTCAGGAATGTGAAACTTTTAGATTATAATACCGTAGCCCTTATTTTGCCATTTTTTGTTGTAGAAAGTCCCCCCGAAAAAAGTCCCACTCCGAATGAAATTCTGAAAGGCGGTCGCCACGACCTTCACCTCCGGTTCGACAAGACATTGACCAAGCGAGCAGGATATCAGAATTATTCAGATTCCATTTTAGAAAAGTATCCAAACCGTAAATATGTCGGCGAAGATTTTTACACCTCGTTAAGATACCGTTTTTCGAGCAGCGACCATTTACAGATGGGTTTTACGGCAGAGAAAGATCCCGGTGAGAAGTTTATCAGGAAAGGCATCGCGAAGACCTTTGACCATTACGGATATCATTTTGTTTTGCAAGATCTGGGAGTATTGAAATCGTTGGTAGTCGGCGATTACCGTGTATCGTGGGGTCAGGGGCTGGTGTTGAACAATGATTTTATGCTACCCAAGTCGTGGGGAATGAACCGGTTGGTCCGTCAGACCCAGTCGCCCAAATCCCATTTCTCTACATCAGAGTATGGATATTTCAGGGGAGTCGCCTCTACCATTGGCATAGGAGACCTATCCTTATCCGCCATTTTTTCCAGCAAGAAGATCGACGCCAACTTATCCGAATCAGGAGAGATCACATCCTTTAAGACCGACGGTTACCATCGGACTCCCGGAGAGCTTGTCAAGAAGCATAATACGAGAGAGCAAGTTGAAGGAATCAATTTAAATATCAAGAAAGACCATTTTCAGGTAGGTATAAGCAGCCTCCATTATCGATATGACAGAAGATACAATCCCAGGTTGAAGATATACAACCAATATGTCATGCGCGATTCGACGAATATGAATACAAGTATTGATTATTTGTACCGTGCTGGCAATTTGTCGTTTGCCGGAGAGACTGCCATGGGTAAGAATGGTGCTGTCGCCACGATCAATATTTTACGATACTCACCCTCCAGCGAGTTGAGTATGATTGCCTTGCATCGCTATTTTCCCGTGCGTTATCAAGGTATGTATGCCAATGCATTTAAAGAAAGCGGTGATGTCAGCAATGAGCGAGGATTATATTTGGGAGTGTCTTGCAGTCCCTTCCGCAGGGTAAGAATGGAGATGTATGCAGATATTGTTCAGTTTCCGTGGCCCAAGTATAATATTGACCGTCCATCGAAAGCGTTGGATTTGTATTTTTTAACCACATATAATCCCACATCAGTAAGCAGTATCCAGTTACGTTATAAGTTCAAGCAAAAAGAGAAGAACCAGCTGAAGTCGGACATTAACATTAAAAGTATTGAGCCCTATCACACCCAAAAGATCCGTTTACGTTATGAATACACCAGTGTTAATGACTGGAATTTCAGGACCACCGCGGATGCAGTCATTTATAAAGAGACATATACCCCCATTGAAAAAGGGATGATGCTTTCGCAGAATATCCGTTATGCGTGGAGTGACCAATCATCGTCAGATATATTTGTCGCCTATTTTGACTCCCCATCCTACAATGCCCGGTTATATTCCTATGAGCGAAGTCTGGTAAGCAGTTTTTACATACCATCGTTTTACGGAAACGGATTCAGGTTTGCCATCACTTCACGGTTTGCCATCAGCAAGCGATTGTTGTTCGCCGTGAAAGGAGCCCACACCTTATATTTAGACAGAGACACTATCGGTTCAGGAACCGAAAAGATTGCAGGCAATCACCGTACCGACCTCTACACATATTTGCGTTGGAAGTTCTGATATCCTTATTTTTATTACTTTTGTATAAAATAGAATTCAATGGCAAGTACCCTTCTACAAATAGATTCATTAACAAAAAGTTTTGGCGACCACAGGTTGTTTGAGAACATCTCTTTCGGCATTTTCGAAGGAGACAAGATAGGATTGATTGCGAAAAACGGAGCAGGCAAAACCACGTTGTTGAATATGATTGCCGGCAAGGAACCCATTGACGGTGGAAAGATCGTTTTCAGGAATGAGATCCGTTTTGCCTATTTGGAGCAGTCGCCCCCCTACGATCCCGACAAGACCGTTATTGAGTCCTGTTTCAATACCGACAATGATATTGCCCGTGTGATATCGCGATATGAAGAAGTGATGTCGTCCGGCAAGCATGAAGAGATGGATGAAGTCATTTCCCAGATGGATTTGCTTAAGGCATGGGATTACGAGCTAAGGATCAAGCAGATTTTATCGACCTTAAAAATCACCAAGTTAGACCAGAAGATGGGGGAGTTGTCCGGCGGTCAGATTAAGCGTGTCGCTTTGGCCAATGTGTTGATATCAGAGCCCGATCTTGTGATATTGGATGAGCCCACGAACCATTTGGATTTAGATATGGTAGAGTGGTTGGAAGATTATTTGAGTCGATCCGGTATCAGTCTCCTTATGGTTACCCACGACCGATATTTTTTGGACAGAGTCTGCACTCAGATCATCGAGATAGATGATTTTCAGATCTATTCATATAAAGGCAATTATTCCTATTATCTGGAGAAGCGTGAAGAGCGTATTATGAATCAGAATGCCGAGACCGACAGGGCGCGTAATTTGTTCCGCAAGGAATTAGACTGGATGCGTCGTCAGCCCCAGGCCCGTGCCACTAAAGCCAAAGCCCGTATTGATGATTTTTACAAGTTAGAAGAGAAAGCCAAGAAGCGCAAGCGCGATGCCCAGCTTCGTCTTGACGGCAAAGGCAGTTATATTGGCAATAAGATTTTTGAAGCCCAGCATGTAGATAAGCGTTTTGACGAGATTGTTATCACCAAAGATTTCAATTATATTTTTGCCCGATACGAGAAGATGGGTATTGTAGGCAATAATGGAACCGGTAAGTCCACCTTTGTGAAGATGCTTTTAGGTGATATTGCGCCCGATTCCGGAGTTTTTGATGTAGGCGAGACCGTGAATTTTGGTTATTACAGTCAGGATGGTCTCCAGTTCAACGAAGAATCCAAGGTTATTGATGTAGTCCAGGAGATTGCCGAAGTGATTGATTTAGGTAATGGCAACAAGTTAACCGCATCGCAGTTTCTTCAGCATTTTTTGTTTGCCCCCGAGAAGCAGCACGACTATATATATAAGTTAAGCGGAGGAGAAAAACGTAGATTATATTTATGCACCGTTTTGATAAAGAACCCCAATTTTCTGGTGTTGGATGAGCCCACAAACGATTTAGATATTGTGACTTTGAATATGTTAGAAGAATATCTGACAAGTTTTAAGGGCTGTTTGATTGTAGTTTCGCACGACCGTTATTTTATGGACAAGGTAGTGGACCATTTGATGGTGTTTGAAGGCAACGGCGTTATTAACGAGTTTCCCGGTAATTACACCCAGTACAGAGAATGGAAAGCCATTGAAGACCGGAGAGCGTTAGAAGAACAGAAGAGCGTTGCCGCCGAGCGTCAGTCCGAAAAGGAGAACACCAAAGTCGCCGAGAAGACGAAATTATCGTTTAAGGAACGCAAGGAGTTTGAGTTATTGGAAAAAGAGATAGAAGCCCTTGAATCAGAGAAAAGTGTTATCACCCAAGCCTTGTCGTCCGGCACCCTATCATCCGAAGAACTGATTGACAAATCCAATCGTATAGGCGAAGTCCTTTCTTTGATAGACGAGAAAACCATGCGTTGGCTAGAGTTAAGTGAATTAGCCTGATAGCAGATGCTTATTTAGAATCGTTTCAAATTAAAAACTCTATCCTTTTAGACTATTATAATTCCTTATTTTTCGCTATATTTGCATGAATCATTATTAAATTTATATACGTTATGGATAGTATCAAGGGAACAAAAACAGAGAAGAACCTGTTAATGACATTTGCAGGTGAATCACAAGCCAGAATGCGTTACACTTATTTTTCGAAGGTAGCAGACAAAGAAGGCTATAAACAGATTGCCGCTATTTTTTTAGAGACCGCAGAGCAGGAAAGAGAGCATGCAAAGCGCATGTTTAAATATCTTGAGGGTGGCATGGTAGAGATTACCGCCAGTTTCCCTGCCGGAGTTATTGGCACCACTGCTGAAAATCTGGAAGCCGCTGCTGCCGGTGAGCATGAAGAGTGGACCAGTCTTTACCAGCACTGCGCAGATGTAGCATTAGAAGAAGGTTTTAAAGAAATTGCCACTATGTATCGTATGATTGCGAGAGCAGAAGCCATTCATGAAGAACGTTATTTACAGTTGTTAGAACGTGTGAAGACAGAAACTGTGTTTTCGCGTGATAAAGAGATTGAGTGGATGTGCCGTAATTGCGGATATGTTTATATAGGCAAGAGTGCCCCCAAGACATGTCCTACTTGTCTTCATCCTCAATCATACTTTGAACCAAGAAATACCAGCTATTAATTTGATTATTAATATGACAAGAGCATCCCCGCCTCAGGATGCTTTTGTCTGCTGTTGTATTTTTTTTAATTGAGGTTTTCAATTCTTAGATAATACCATGTTAAATTTGTTAAGCAAATTCTATAACCATAAAAATACCATTCTGTAAGAGAGCGACTGTAAACCACAGTCGAATATGTCAGAATAAATATCATTTTTCATATTTTATATATCAATTTACATAGTCGTTCATGACATTGAAGAATCTATTTTTGCACATATCTATAAATTTTATAATATTTCATAGAATTAAGTAAAGTTAATACCTAATAAATTTTATTTTTTTACCGATGATTAGTGCAATGAGATATAATAATATAATAATTTAATAAATAACCCCTTAGAAAAAGAGTTTTAAAATTTAATAATCTAAATAAATGAACGAATGAAAAAGACAATTCCATCAAAATTTGGGAAATGGCTCCTGTTCTTTATTATGTGTATGTATTCCATTGGAATATTTGCACAAAACATTACTGTTACAGGATTGGTAACAGACGTAAAGAACGAACCTCTCATTGGTGTAACGCTCAAAGTAGTCGGTGATGCAGAAAAAGCAACCATTACCGATTACGACGGGAAATTTACTCTCTCGAATATACCAACGAATGCAAAATTAGAAGTATCGTATGTAGGAATGCAGAAGCAGTTTGTAGATGTTAACGGAAGGACATCTATCAATATTGTTCTTAGCGAGGACAATGCTCTTTTGGAAGAAGTAGTTGTTGTAGCCTACGGCGTTCAGAAGAAAGTTTCCGTTACCGGAGCTATTTCCACTGTAAGCACGAAAGATTTGCGTGTTTCGTCATCAGCGAGTTTAGCCAATGCGTTATCAGGGCGTATTGCCGGATTAACCTCCATGCAGCGTGTCGGCGGTCAGCCCGGTGTTGATGATGCCACCATGTATCTTCGCGGCGCGGGTACTATCAATGGCACCAACCCTTTGATTCTTATTGACGGTGTTCCGAGGGACAATATCCGTACTTTGGACATCAATGAAGTAGAATCCATTTCCGTCCTCAAGGACGCTTCAGCCACCGCAGTTTTTGGTGTTCGTGGTGCAAATGGTGTATTGATCATCACCACCAAGCGAGGTAAAGAAGGCAAAGCCGAGTTATCGGTAAATGTTACCCAGAGCTATTCCAAGCTTACCCGCGAGCCCGACATGCCCGGATCTGTCGAGTACATGAATCTCAGGAATGAAGCCATGTTGAACGACGGTTTAAACGCCCCGTTCACCGAAGAAATCATTGACAAGTTCAGGAATCCATTGCAGGGACTTGATCCTACCGCTCCCGATTATGAAAAGCAGGCCGCATTAAGAAAATGGATGTATCCGAACAATAATTGGTACAAGATGCTTATTAAGCGCTGGTCGCCCCAAACCATCGTCAACACCAATATGAGCGGCGGTACCGACAAGATCTCATATTTTATGAACGTCGGTTATCTCCATCAAGGCGGTAATATGAATACCATTTCGAAAGATATTTTGAAGTACGATCCCTCGTTTAAGTTAGACCGTTACAGTTTTCGTTCCAACATCGATTATAAAGTAAACAAGTGGATGAATGCCTATTTGAATTTAGGCACCTATATTGAGAAAGTCAACATGCCCAATCCAGAGGTGATGTATAAAGGCGATAAGAATTGGCTTGTACGCGACATGTTATATCAGGCACAAAGCATTCTACCAATTTCTCCCGGACCATCTACCATTCCCGGTTTTGGTGTTCCTGCCGACCGTCCGCTCGACCCCACCTATTTGACTCAGGGTCACTATGCCGACCGTTCTCCCATTATGATTATGAACTGGTACGGATACAATTTGGATACCCGTTCAAATTTGAACTCCTCATTTGGTCTTGATTTTAATTTAGGCGCTATCACCCAAGGTTTAGCTTTAAAAGGCATGATCTCGTATGACTCTTACGGTAATAACAGGACCCGTGGCAATATGTCCCAGACCGACTATCAAGCCTTTATTGATCCAAAAACAGACGAGCTTACCTTTTCTGTACACGAGTTAAAGCAAGACAATTTCTACATGTCGTACAGTGAAGGCTCACGATATAATATCAACGTACAAGGTCAGCTGTTGTACAACCGTTCCTTTGACGACCACACTTTTGGCGGTATGTTGCGTGCGGAAAGAGATTATTGGGATTCAGGCGGCGCTCAGATCCCGTTTAATGTGTTAGGTTTTGCCGGTCGTCTTACCTACGACTATGCCAACCGTTATTTTGCCGAGGCCAATTTCGGCTACAACGGTTCCGAGCAGTTCTCGCCCGAGAAGCGATTTGGTTTTTTCCCATCCTTATCAGGAGGTTGGGCAATATCCAATGAATCGTTTTTAAGTGAGAATCCGATCCTTACTTTTCTTAAGCTGAGAGCTTCTTACGGTAAGGTTGGTAACGACAAAATGGGTGGTGACCGTTTTCTCTATTTAGATGACAACACCATGGGAGGCGGTTTTTCCGGTAGTCTTGCTGCCGGTCATGGCATCAACGAAGGACTTTTAGGAAACAAGATGTTAACATGGGAAACCGCGGACAAGTACAATCTCGGTATAGATTTTTCCATCATTAAAGATATTACAGGTCAAGTAGAGTTTTTCCGTGAGTACCGTTCTCAGATCCTCCTTACCCGTCAAAGTATCCCCGCATGGCAAGGCACCCCATTAGGAAATATTCCAAAGGTAAATTTAGGAGAAATTGATAACAAGGGATTTGAAGTGGAGCTCGGCTATAACAAAACTTTCAGCAACGACCTCTATATCAATTTGAAAGGTCAGTTATCCTACAACAAGAACAAACGTATCAAGATGGATGAAGTACCCCGTGACGAGACCTATGCATATCAGTATCGTTCCACCGGTTATCCTATTGGTCAGAGTTGGGGATATATTATTGACTGGGATCAGGACGGAGGTTATTGGACAGACGAAACTTTAGCAGATCCCAACCGTGTAACCTATGATTTTGGTACCCCCGGTCCCGGTGATTTTGTTTACAAAGATTTGAATGGAGACGGTGTTGTTAATGACAAGGACCAAGCCCCCATTGGAGTAGGCAATATACCCCAATACAGTTATGGACTCTCGTTATCCGCCCAGTGGAAAGGATTTGACGCATATATTTTCTTCCAGGGATTAGCCAAGTTCAATTCCACCTATGCCCAACAAGGAACCTATGAATATATTATCAGAGGCACCTATTTCCCCTATCATAAAAAAGCGTGGACCCCAGAGCGTTGGGCGAATGGTGAAGAGATTACCTATCCCGCTTTGCATACCGGCGAGTCGACCAACCACAAAGCCAATTCGTTTTTTGTGTTTGACCGCGACCTGTTCCGTCTGAAGAATTTTGAAATAGGTTATACCCTACCTGCAAACAGTCTTAGAATATTAGGCGTATCGAACTTAAGACTTTTCGTGAATGGTCAGAATGTTTTTACCTGGTCGCCAAAGTTCAGACCAACGCATCTTGATCCCGAGAATGATGACTCTATAGGATATCCCCAGACAAGTATTTTCAGTTTCGGTACCAATATCAAGTTCTAAGTTTACTGCCTTGGCCACCTCCCTTAGCAGCTCAATGGAGAACCCCGTAGGCTTCCCGTCCTTATCGATTATGGTAAAAGGCGGGTAGGTTGCCTCCGCTGCTACAACCAACCTTCGCTTTGTTGTATCGAAACCGTTAGCCAAAGAAGGGGAAGCACTTACAAGTAGTAAGAAGCAAACAATGAAAAGGCATGCTTTAAGGGCGTTTTTCATAGCTACCGTTTTAGCAATTTGGTAATACAACGTAAAAGGTTAATAGCCCTTCCCCCTCAATCGCTCCAGCTCATCTCTTAGCTCTTTAATACGTAATTCGCGATCAACAGTTGCATCGTAAAAGCGCTCCAGCTCAGCAATTCGCTCCTGTAACTCTTGGGTTTTCTGCTTAACCTTTTCCTCCAGCTCGTTTTTAAGGGCAAGGAGCTCCTCC
>ENA-UOOK01003470-UOOK01003470.1-fermentation-metagenome-genome-assembly--contig:-NODE-3470-length-17901-cov-5.243304_pt1 | contig 17901 bp, 13 predicted proteins | sample MGYA00245777_ERZ724023 | MGnify/ENA primary metagenome ERZ724023 (study PRJEB28704, sample SAMN03018312) | fermentation metagenome | biome: anthropogenic terrestrial biome; feature: soil; material...
GATCCCTTTGCCCTCTACCACCGCCATAACGCCTCGGCCCGGAATCGCCGTAAACTCATCCGCATCGGGAAGCTGACCGTACTCTTTTTTTCCCTTTTCATAAATGGCTACCCCTAACGGATGTTCCGATCTTTTCTCCGCAATCGCGGCCCACCGCAAAATCTGATCAGGTGCCAACTCACCCAAGGTCAAGCTGTCCGTCACTTCGGGTTCACCTTTGGTAATCGTCCCGGTTTTATCTAATACCACCGTGTTTAATTTGTAGGCCATTTCCAGATATTCGCCGCCCTTGATCAAAATCCCGTTTTCTGCGCCTTTGCCGGTCCCCACCATGATCGCCGTTGGCGTGGCCAGACCAAGAGCGCACGGACAGGCAATGACCAACACAGAGACGGCACTGACGATCGCTGACGTTAAATCACCGGCCACTAGGTACCAAAGAACAAAGGTCAGCAGGGCGATTCCAATCACCACCGGGACGAAAACTCCGGAAACCTGGTCCGCGATCTTCTGGATTGGGGCTTTGGAACCTTGCGCCTCCTCCACCATCTTGATGATCTGGGCTAGGACCGTATCCTTTCCAACCTTCGTGGCTTCAAACTTAAAAGTTCCAAATTTGTTAATCGTCGCCCCAACCACCAGATCACCGTCTTTTTTCTCCACCGGCAGGCTTTCGCCGGTCAGCATCGACTCGTCCAGCGCCGAGTTCCCCTCGATGATCTTACCGTCCACCGGAACTTTTTCACCCGGCCGAACCACAATCACCGCTCCGGGTTCCACCTCCGCAATAGGAATATCCACTTCTTCACCATTCCTAATTACCCGCGCTGTTTTCGCCTGTAAACCCATGAGTTTCTTGATGGCTTCCGAAGTTTTACCCTTGGCCACTGCTTCTAGGTATTTCCCCAACAGAATCAGGGTAATAATCACCACTGAGGCCTCAAAGTATAAATCTTGCATCATTCCCGGTTTGGCCGGGGCAAAAAAGCCATTATAAATGCTGAAAAAATAGGCAGCCGATGTTCCCATGGCAATCAGCACATCCATGTTGGGACTTTTCGCCCGTAGCGCATAGTAGGCGTTTTTATAGAAGCGGGAACCAATAATAAACTGAATCGGGGTGGCGATGATCAGCTGGAAATAGGCATTATGTAAAAACGGCACATCGATCCCGAACATACTAAGGAACATCGCCAACATCAGCGGCGAACTTACTACTGCGGAAATGATAAATTCTCTCCTTAACCGCCTAGTCTCCTTCTCCCGTGCTTCCTTTTCCCGGTCCCGACTAATCTCCTCCGCCCGAACCGCCTGATAGCCCAAGGCCTCCACGGCTTTGAGCAGATCAGCTACTTTGACCTGCGAACCGTCGTATTCGACTGTTGCGATCTCGGTAGCCAGATTAACCCCAGCCTTTTCCACCCCCGGGAGCTGATTGAGCTTCTTTTCAACCCTGGCCGAACAGGCTGCACAAGTCATCCCTTTTACGTTGAACTTCACCGTTTCAGTATTTTGATCATCAATTATATCGTATCCAAGCCTTTTGATTGTTGTAGTAATCGTTTCCGGTTTTACCGCCTGATCATCATACTCGACCGTTGCCTGCTCAAGGGCTAAATTGACGGATGCCTGCCGTACGCCTTCTAATCTATTAAGACTCTTTTCGATCCCGGCCGCACAAGAGGCACAGGACATCCCGGTTATTTTTAACTTTTTTTGCCTAACCACTTTATCCACCCTTTCTATCAATCATTCGTGGCAATCGTCTAACTCAATTGTAGCCAATCTTTACCTTCTTTTATATTACATATTAATTAAGTTCAACTTACATTTAAGTGCAAACACGTCTATACGGTTCTTTACGCCGCAATAGCTTTTATAGGATCACCCGTAGCAAGGATTTATTATGCAATTCAATAGTAGGCGGCAATATATTCCAAAAAAAGCTCTTGGCGTAAAACCAAGAGCTTTTCATTTATAAGTACCCGGGACAAAATATCATCACTACCAATGGGTTATTACTCAAGTTCAAGACGGGGTTCCAACCCCAGAGCGGTGTTAACAGGTAATGAGAAGCAGATTCCCTTTCCAGCTGTATGCATTCCGGCTTCATGAGCGATTTGCTCCATAATCGCCGCTTTATTCTCCCGGGGAGTCAAAATTAGGATCACATCTTTTTCTGATTGGATCGCGATCCCCAGAAACTTTTCCGCTTCCTTCGATCCCAACCCTAAGGCGTGCAGCAATGTCCCCCCAGTAGCGCCGGCCCCTTTAGCGGCTTCCATAACCAACTCACTGTGACCTCTATTCACAATGGCGACAACTAAATCATAGGGCTCCTTTAATTCCATCGGCAGCGCCTCCTTTTCCGTCTTGATCTGATCAAGATCACAAGCCTGATTTGAGATTTTCCACAGCGAACTGGTGACACTACTCAGGGAAATCGTGAAGGCAATTCCAGTTCCTGGTTGGTCAAAACCAATTCGCCCGTACAAGGCAGCTAAGATCCTCCGCGCCGTGGTGGCGTTCTGAATACTCATTGCGAATATTTTCTTCGGACTGCCAAAGCCTAGCAAATCATAGATTTCCGATTCAGCTGAACCATAACCTTGGCTTTGTAGATAAAACGGTAATTTAATTCGTTTATATAAATCCCTTAACACCTTACGCAGACTATAATCTACGATCGTAATTAATAGTTCCAAGCGGGTATCTGCTTTTCCTTCCATCATACTAGCCCTCCATTCCCTGATCCACTGGTGAATCTCCGAACGGCGTTGCCTTCTTTCCACCACAACCGTCTCGGTCTAACTGTTCGGCTCTAGCATCCATTTTATCATATAAAATAATCGCATCTTCGGTAACCGGAAGAATATTTTCTTCCGCCGCCCGCTTGGCTTTTAGCCGATAGAGTAAGCCAAAACATTGGATGACCAGCACTGGAGTCATCGCTACCAGAGCTACTATGCCAAAGGCATCCGTAAAAACAGGTCCTCCTTTAGCTTCACAGGCACCGATGGCAAAGGGAAGCATAAAAGTTGCCGCCAAAGGCCCCGAGGCCACAGCTCCGGAATCAAAAGCAATCGAGGTGAATAGGGGTGGGACAAACCCGGCAAGAATCAGGGCAATTGTATATCCGGGAATGACAAAATAAAGCAGGGAGATTCCGGTGATAATCCGGACCATAGCTAAACCAACAGAGATCGCAACGCCAACAGAAAGACCAATCCCCATGGCGCGAGCGGGGATTGCTCCTCCAGTGATCTCTTCGACCTGTTCTTTTAAAACAAAAACCGCTGGTTCCGCTGCCACCACAAAAAATCCCATGACTGTTCCAAACAGAATTAAGACCCAAGAAGACGCATTACCCCCCAAGGAGCTTCCCAATTGATACCCGATCGGCATAAAACCCACATTGACACTTGTTAGAAATAGAACAAGACCCAGATAGGTGTAGATCGTACCGATAGATATTTTCAGCAACGCTTTTTTTCTGAGCTTGATAGAAACTTTTTGAAACAAGGCAAAAAGCAAGATCATCGGCAAGAGCGCGACCGCCACTTGTTTAAAATATTCGGGAAAATTAGCGAGAAAAAGTCGGAAGACCTGCGTAAGGGAGAGAAGCTGTGGAATGGAAAGAACACTCCCGCCAACCGGTTCAAAAAACATCCCTAAAATCAGTATAGCCAGAATCGGCCCGACCAGGCAAAGCGAGACCAAACCGAAGCTGTCTTCTTCCGATGTTTTATCCCCCCGTACCCCAGCCAAACCAAGCCCAAGGGCCATAATAAAGGGCACCAAGATTGGACCGGTTGTCACCGCTCCTGATTCCCAAGCAATGGAGAGGAACCCTTTACCGGTAAATCCTGACAAGATAAAGATCAATAAATAGCAAACGGTCAGGATCAAGGAAAGTCGGATTTGGAACAAGATGCGGAGAAAGGCTACCACCAGCGCAATCCCCACTCCCAATGAAACCGCAAGAATGATCATAAAATCGGGAACCCCGTTGATTTGCCCGGCTAAAACCAGCAGATCCGGTTCTGCCACACTAATAAAAATCCCAATAATCAACGTCAGCACGATGATTATTGGCAAATTCCGGCTTTTAACTAGAGCGGAACCAACGTGTTCGCCGATGGGCATTAAAGAGATATCTACCCCAAGGTTAAATAGGGTGATTCCCAAAATCATCACGAAGGCGCTCAGCAGAAAGAGAAACATACTATAAAATGACATTGGCGCAATTGTAAAATTTAAAATGAATACAAGGATGATAATGGGAACTACCGATAAAAAGGATTCTTTGAATTTAGCCCACAAGAGTTTCTTCATTAACTATGTCGCCCTCCACTCCCTTTTCTATACCTGACATAAGCAGCCAGTTTATCACTCTACCCTCAATAATATTATAAATTTGCGATTTGTCTATACATTTAATCAGATATTTAGACAGCTTTAAACACTTCGTCACGCATGACTTATTCTTTGAAGTTTCATTTGTTGTCGATATTGATAGATCGCAATGTAGGAATCTTCGATCTCAGGATGCCAGTATTTTTCCCACTCTAACGATAAATAACCTTTATAACCCATCGACCGTAGACTCCCAATGATCGTCGCCAGCGGCAATTCACCGGCTCCCACCAGGACCAGTCGATCCTGGTTCAACCCTGGTACCACCAGCCAATCCTTAAGATGAACGTGGTAGACCAAACCGCCGAGCTGCTCAAGGGTTTCGGTAACCGATTCCCCTTTCCGAAGCGAATGCTTCACATCCCATAATACCCCGGCCGTAATGGGTCCGGTCCGTGCAAAAACTTGTTGCACTTCTGCACCAGTACTCAAGAGATCATGGGTCTCCAGAAGAACTCTTACCCCGCGGCTAGTCGCATAATCGTCTACTGCTACTAACGCCTGGGCAATCCACGACGTTAAGTTGTCGTGGTCAACCGGCCGGTCCGGGTTGGCGCCAAAAGTGCGAACATATGGCGCTTCCAAATCATGCGCCAGGTCAATTACTTGCTTTAACGCTTTAATGTTTTCCTGGCGCAACTCCGGTTCCGGAAAGGCAAAGCGGGTGTATGCTGCTAAACAGGGAATCACTAAATGATGCCGGGAAAACAAATCCCGCACTTTTTTCCGTTCAGTAGATGAAAGATCGGGGCTGACCTGTCCCTCTCCGGCTACCCTTAACTCCACCCCATCATAGCCCCATTCCGCGGCGAGCCCGGCAATCTTTGCTAAATCCCAATCAACACAAGCCAACGTACTAAAGGAGAGCTTCACAAAATTCCTCCTTTCGCTTTAGAAAAAAACAGACATCTCCCCTTATTCCCGCAGCATGAGGGTAAACTCCCCTGCCAGAGCAGGTTCAATCATGGTCAAGTGTAACCGATAAATCCGCGCCCCCCAGCATGCTCCCAATAATGGATCGGTGATCGGGATCAACTCCCAGGAAAGCGCCCACTGGGTCTGATCATAGAGCAGCTTCACCCTTTCCGCCCCGGTTGACAAATACCACCGTCCCTGCTCAAGCCGGGGCTCTTCCGGAACCATCAGGACAAGCTGGAGCGAATGGGCATATTCCAATCTAAAGCGGTCACGAATTAGCAGTATGGGCTCCGGTTCCCGCTGCAAGCCATAAGTGCGCTTCCATTCCCCAATTCCTGCCTCTCGCGGGTATGCTTTCCCCAATTCGAAGCTGACCTGCACACCCTTTTCATCACGGCTAAATTGTACTTGAGTAGCGAGGTGTTCCTCACCCGGTAACTGCTCACAGCCATTAATTAAAGGTAGATTGTGGTAGGCGGAGCCCATGGTCCAGATTTCATAGCGCAGGGGGCTGAAGGTTTTAGCGGTGTAGGTTTCAACCCCCACATCAATCAGGAGGGGCTGGCCATGATAGAAGACAATACAACTACCCACATCGTTATGGTTGTGATTCTCGCCGTTATGGCCGCCTTTGGCCCCGAGAAAGAACCCCTCCTTTTGGTCCGTTCCTCCCCGCGCGATCATTAGTTGCAAACTGCCAAACCAATGGTCTAATGCAGCCTGCTCCCTACCCCCTTCATACCCCGTAAGCTCCCCATGGAGCACAGCGGCACGAATCAAACGTCCGAGGGAAAAAGTCTTCGGTGCCATTAACTTTTCCAACCCGTATAACTGATACATTTGCGCGCCTAAAGCCATCAGTTTTACGTCTCGAATCTGCTTCCCATAAGCATAAAGCAGGGGTCCGTCCACTTCGGCCTTGGCGCTGCCATCGGCAAAATTCAGAAAGTATTCCCCGGCAATATGGGCATGGGACATGTACTGCCCCATCTTTACTAGCAGTTCACTGGTGAAGGGGTTAAAAGCGCCTGCGGTCGCTTCCCACAACATTTCTAAGCATTCAAAGAGCGAGCCCGCGGAACGCCCCCAATAGCTCGGCCCCTCATCACAGCCGCCATCCGGCGAATACTGCTGAAGATAACGATCTAAACTCTGTAACCCTTTCCGCACCGCCTGCCCACGTCGGGTGGGATCTTCTTCAATTAATAAAAACACGCGGAGACAATTCCCAGTCATCCAAGGCACCCAGTTTCCCAGCGTATGGCCTGTATCACTCCGAAAACCCATCCACCAGAAATCATCCCGTTCCAAATAGGGTGTGAGGATCCGCTTCTTGAGCTCGCATAAGATGCGTTCGGTTCCTTGCGGCGCGATTGTCGCCAAAGACAGCCCGAGCAGGTGCCATGTCCAGGCCAGTAAGGCACCGGTTTCGGCCGCAAACAAGTCAATGACTGGTTCCTGAATCCGGGGTAACCGGTGGTTGCCGCCATTTTCGTAAAATTGATTATGATGGGCCGGCAACACCCAACTGGATTCTTCACAGAGACACCAAACCCCGTCGATGATCGCATCCAAATACCGCCCTTCGCCTGCCAAACACTCAGCCAAGACCAGCGTGGCTAAGGCCTGTCTCCGTTGGAAGTAAGCGGCTTCAAAGGCCGCCCGCTGACCGGTACGGGCAAAATCCATATACAGGGTAGCCGGTAAAGGTGGCCACCGGAAAGCTTGATATCTTTCGGCAACAGCTAACAACTGGTGCCGAAAGGAATCCGCAACCTTTTCCCAGTTTGGACCTTCCTTGAGCTGCGAAGCAGTATGAAGACCCGTCTTTTCCCACATTGAAGTAAGCAAGCCCACCCCCCCTTTCCTTCACCTTAAGCTCATCCCCTCATCCCAGCGGCCAGCGGGAACCAGGCAGCGGCTGATCGGGCAAAACCGCTTGTTCCCCGTTCCAAATCCGGAGGCTCGTATAGGGAACCGCCGGTGCCGACCAAAAAGGAGCCGTGCTGGGCAGTCCCAGCGGCAAGAGGGCGGTCGCACAAAGATAGGTGCTGGCGGTAGAGATATAAACCTCGCCCAAAGCCGGTTGGTGTCCGGCAAGGCCAATGGTCAGCCAACCTTGGGCGTCGAAGGTACCCGGCACTTCCATGGTTCGCTGCAATACGGCGCTTAAACCGCAACGCACTTGCGCCGGAGTTAAACTGGCCGGGAGCTTTTCGGCCCATGCCAACTGCGCCAGGAGATGAAAAACACCCATCCGGTAGGTGATGGACCGCCCAATTGGGGGAAAGGTCCCATCGGGGGCGATCAGCCTTTCGAGAATAACCCCTTGCCGTTGCGCCCGTTTTAGGAGGATGGGGCAGAGGTTATTTAGGTCGTCCCGTTCGGTACGGAAGGTTTCGACCAGATCAAGCAACATGGGCTGAATAACGAAACTATTGTAATAATCCCAATGAAACTCCGGCCCATCACTGTATGTTCCGTCCCCCATGTACCAGTGCTCAAGTTGGCGACAGGCATAATCTACACGCATCGGATCGTAGTCGCCACCCAGCCGAAAGAGGGCAGCTTCAATCAGCGCGCTAAACAATAACCAGTTACAGAAGTATGGTTGAATCGCTCTGGTCTTTATAAAGCCTGCAATCAAATTCCTTTGAACCCGTGGGTTCAGCTTTTCCCATAGTGCGGTGGGGGCCCGTAAAAGGGCTTGGGCCAGAAACGCCGCATCGACTAAAGGTTGATCGCCATCGGAAAAATTGAAAAAGTCCGGGGAGGTCTCATCCGTACCAACCGCCAAAGCCTGGCGCGCCAGATCCCCCAGCTCTCTGTGGAGTTCCCCCTCCTCCCCCTCAAGGTTTAGCTCTAACCAAGGGGCAATGCCATTTAAGAGCCGCCCGCTCACTTCCAAACTGGCATACTCCCTGCGCTGCTTATCACCGGCAAAGGGCATCCGGGCTTTTAGCATCCCCTTTGACAGATTTGCCAAAACCGGACGGGACAGGCGTTCCAGGATTTGCACCCAATATACTCGTTCTTGCTGGATCATCATTTTAACACCATCCGTCAATCCGCTAAGGGAAGCCGATCCGCCGCTTGTCGCTGCCGATAATAGGCTTGGAGGACCCGGAAAGCCAGCTTACGGGTGCGCTTGTCATCGGCAATCAGACCTTTACGGTTGTAGCCCTGTTGAAAACGGTTTTGCCGCCGAGGCGCGCGAAAGTCATAGAGAATCCAGGGCGAAAAACCGGCAATGTAATCGATCTCTCTGGTAATCGCAATTTGCCGTTGATAGACCCGGGCCATGTATTCTTCGGTGAACATTTCGGTCGCCGGGCCATGATAACCAGCCAAGGCGTCGGCTCCCGTCTCGCTTACGATCACTGGTTTTCCCGGCTGCCAATTCTTAAGGAGTTGAGTCAATCCGGAAAAATCCGGGTTATACCAGCCATAATACTCGTTGATGCCGATCAAATCTAAATCATGGGCCAAGCGATCTCCCTCCACAATACAGGCCGCCGCCACCATTCTGGTGGGGTCCTGCTTCTTCGCCGCGTGAAGCAATTGGCGCATAAACTGTAAACGGTCATCGGTATCGGCGTTTTCATTCCCAATCGACCAGATGATCACACTGGCCCGGTTGACATCCCGCTTGATCAGCTCTAATAATTGATTCTCGGCATCGCGATACGTCTCTGTGTTTGTGAAGTCAATGGTCCAGTACACCGGGAGCTCTTCCCAAAGCAAGATACCTACTTCATCAGCGATCTCCGCCGCTAATTCGCTGTGTGGATAATGGGCGAGCCGTACAAAGTTACACCCTAATTCTTGCGCATCGGAAAACATCCGCCTAATCCGCGCTTCGGTAGTGGTTTTTCCCAGTTCACCATCGTCTTCATGTACACAAATCCCCCGGAGGAAAATAGGTTCACCATTGAGCAGGAGTTCCGTCCCCCGGGTTTCAATTTGCCGAAAACCGACCCGATCCTCGATGGTATCCTCCCGATAGGTTACAAAGCATTGATAGAGTTTGGGATTTTCCGGACGCCAAAGCTCTGGTTGACACTGGACCGTAAATTCCCCGCGTCCACCCGTAACCAGACTTTTCACGGAAATATCCAGTTCGGGCACTTCTAAATAGACCATCTCGTCCGCCCCGGCCTGACCAGCCTGGTTAAGCTCCACCTCTACTTTGATGCTGGAAAACTTACCGTCGGGGACAAGGTAGATGGCAAGCTGTTGGATAAAACTAGACGGCAGCCGAATGAGTTCCACATCCCGATACAGCCCACCGTAGTTGAACCAATCGGTATTCCGTCCCGGTAGGCGCTCTATGAAACGTTCATTATTGACACATAGTTGCAATAGATTGTCTTCCTGAAGGTAGGCGGTGAGTTCCAGGCAAAAAGGCGTGGAGCCGCCTTGGTGGTAACCTAAGTATGCTCCATTTAAGAATATTTTTGTGTCGTAATTGGCAGCCCCCACCCGAAGAAACACCCGTTCCCCCGGTTGCTGGGGCTGGTAGTGGACCCGCCGAGCGTACCAAGCGCTGCCCTCGTAGTAATGGTATTTGGGATCCACCGTATTCCAGCAGGATGGTACCGGAACCAACTCCCCTTCATCCCAGCCGTAGTCCCAGGGGGTCCCCTTTTCCCAGTAAGGGCTGAGGCTATCTTTTGGCCAGTTGGCGCGGAGTCCTGTATCGTACGGATCGACCGAAAAGTACCAGCGCCCGTTGAGACTTTCGACAGGGCGGTTCGTGCGGAAGACCAGTGATTGATGATCAATCCGTTTGGTACCATACTGCTCCAGATAGGACTCGCTATGAATGTGGGTAACGACTTTTTCGTCCATTGCTCATCCCTCCTAACCCTTCAATCCGGTAAGCGAGATTCCCTCGACAAAATATTTTTGGCAAGCCAGAAAGACGATGATCACTGGGATCAAAGAACAGACCGAAGCCGCCATGATTAAAGCATACTCCGCACTATATTGCGAGATAAACATCCGAATACCCAGCTGAATAGTGCGCAAATTCCCCGAGTGCAGATAGATGAGGGGGCCTAAAAAGTCATTCCAGACAAAGACAAAGGTGAAGATCGTCAGACTGGCCAAGGCCGGTTTGGATAAGGGTAACATGATTTTGGCGTAGATCCCCCATTCACTTAAGCCATCAATACGAGCCGCTTCAATCAACTCATCGGGAATACTCAAATAAAACTGGCGCATCAGGAACACCCCAAAGGGACTGAAGGCCTGTAGTAAAATGAGGGCCATGTGTTTATTGACCAGGCCTAAGTTGCGCAGCAAAATAAATTGCGGGATCATGACGACTTGAAAAGGCACGATCATCGTCGCGATATACGCCACAAAAAGTCCGTTTCGTTCCGGAAATTTCATTTTGGCAAAGGCATAAGCGGCCAAACTACAGGTGAGCAACTGGAGAACGGTAATGACCACTGTTAGTTTGATCGTGTTAAAATAATAGCGACCAAAGTCGATCTTCGACCAAATTGTCAGGTAGTTTTTCCACTGGGGCTCTTTCGGGATCCACTGAATCGGGAATTGAAACACCTGGATATTCGTCTTTAAGGAAGCCGAAAGCATCCAGAAGAAAGGCAGCAGCATCAAGAGGGATGAAGCAATTAAGGGTATTATTAAGTAAAGACGTTTGTTTTTCATGGAATCCATCCTTTCATCTTTCTTAATCTTTCAGGGAAACACTCCCGCTAATCCAAATATTTGACCCATTTTTCTTGAAGCCGAAACTGGACAATGGTGAAACCCAAAATGATCAAGAAAAACGTCGTCGCCATCGCGGAGGCATAGCCAAAGTTTTGGTTGACAAACGCCTGCACATAGATGTAGTAGACCAGCACAGAAGTGGCTCGCCCCGGCCCCCCTTGCGTCATGATATGAATCTGATCAAAGACTTTAAAAGAATAGATTAGGTTCATGGTCACGACAAAAAACATGGTGGGCGTCAGTAGTGGTAAGGTAACGTAGCGAAATTTTTGCCAGGATGTCGCTCCATCAATTGTGGCTACTTCATACAAATGGCCAGGGATGCCTTGTAAGCCGGCGAGAAACATCATCATATAATAACCGGCCGATTTCCAGACCGTCATGATAATGACCGCCGGCATCGCCCAAGTCACCGACGAGGTCCACCGCGGCGGACTGGCGACCCCAACCGCACGTAAAAAATGATTAATGGGGCCCATGTCTGGGTTATAGAGAAACTGCCAGACCACAGCAACCGCAATGGTCGAAGCCACATGGGGAAAGAAGTGAATTGAACGGATAAACTTGACGCCACGGAAAGCCTTGTTCAGGACCAAAGCCAGAAGAAGGGCAACCAGCACAGTCAAGGGTACCGTTAGACCGGTGAAGTAAAGGGTGTTCCAAAAGGCAATTTTAAAGCTGCTGTCGCTAAACATCATCTCAAAATTACGTAACCCCACGTATTTAAGGGGTGAATAGCTGTCCCAGCGGACAAAGCTCAAACCAAGGGCTGCAAATACCGGGAGTAATGTGAAGACAATGAAACCGATCAAATTGGGTAAAAGAAAGCTGTAGGCAGTTAACCGATTTCTCGTGACTTTATTCAAGCGATCCTCTCCTCCCTTATAATAAAGTACCCTGTGCCGCTCTCGTACAGGGTACTTCACGTCGAACCTACTTGCTATCCAATTACATTATTGATTCAATCTGGTGATTTCTTCACGTCTTTTTTCCATATCAGCGATGGCTTGATCAATACTCTTATTAGCCGTCATCGCCAGCTGAATCTCTTCTTCAACCATCTTGCCGAGGAGACCGGAAAGGGGATGGGCCGGCCACTCCATATGCACGATATTGGTGACAAGCGCCTCTCCGCCATCGCTGGGGAATCCTTCCACTTTAGCAAAGCTTTCAAAGACCGATTTATCAACGTAACCCGGCATGATCATATTTTCGGCTAGAATACCGGCACCCTCCTTACCGCCAAGGAATTTCGCCAGTTCCCAAGCTGCCTCCAATTTTTTGGTTTTGGTGTTAATCACCACCGGCGTCACATTACCAATCGTCGAGTGTTCAATCCCTTTCCACTGCGGAAGACGGGCAATCCCCCAATTCACATTGTGTAGTCCTTCCTTGGCATCCTGAACAAGGGCTTGCATATACCAAGTTCCCATGTAAATCATGCCGATATTTCCCTGTTCAAATAAACCCCGGTAGTGGGCGCTCATCGAACGGTTGGTGGCATAGTCGGCGGCTGATTTATCAACCATTTGGATTTGGTAAGCCAGTTCCAGACCATCTTTCAACATGGAATAAGGGCCTTCAACCAGGTTACCCATGTTCTTTTGTAAGCCGAACATAAAATAGGTGCTCGCCCAGGTATGAATGTACGCCCCATATGTGCGCGCGGCACCTTCACCCTTCGTTAGGAGTTTCGCTGTTTTCTGGAAATCAGTCCACGTCATATTATTAGACGGGTAGGCCAACCCAAAGCGGTCAAAAAGGTCTTTGTTGTAAAACAAGATCCAAAAGTCTCCCCGATAGGGTAAACCATAGATCTGATCATCGATCACAACATTGTCGACATTGCCGCCATATCCGGAGAGGTCCACCTTGTCGCGGGCAATCAAACTATTCAGGGGCATGATTTGTTTTCTTAAAACAAGACCGCCATACATCGTCGGATCCTTGGCATAGAAGACATCAATATCCTCGCCGCCGGCCAACATGATCAGCATCTTATCCGGGTATTCCGACGCCGGCATATCATAGACTTCTACTTTGATGTTGGGATGGGTCTTCTCAAACTCGGCGATCAGTGTTTTATCGTACTGATTCAGCTCATAGTCCCAGCAGGCAAATTTCAGCGTGATCCCGGATTTAGCCTGGGTTACTCCAATTAGTGAGACCGACAACAACCCCACTAAAATCCAAACAAGCAGTCCCTTCCTCATCAGCACATCCTCCTTAATGAATTTTACAGTTTAATAATATTGTTTTCCGACGCGATGGTAAATGTTTTATCATTCGTTTTTTTATATTTTGTAACGATCTTGTATCTAAAAAAAGAACGCCGCCAAACAGCGTTCCGAAATTATTGACTTTTATTTGGATTTGTTGCAGTTATTTTCGCTTTTTCGGTAATCAAGGGGGGTTAAGCCAACTACTTTCTTAAAGAGCCGGTTGAAGTAATATTGATTGGCGTAACCAACCATATGGCTGATTTCATATACCCGGTAATAGGTCTCTTTTAGCAGTTCCTTTGCCCGTTCCAGACGGACCAACGTCAAGTACTCGGAGTAACTCATCCCTAAATGTTCTTTGAATAGCGTACTAAAATACGACGGAGTAAGTCCCACGGTTGCCGCTACTTCGGGAAGGGATACTTGTTCAGCATGGTGTTCACGAATATACCGTTTGGCTTCCCCGATTACCCTTGGGTAGTTCTTGGTTTCTTCTTCTTTAACGAACTGAGCCAAGTCTTTCTTTAGCTCCTCCAGCCACGCCAAGACTTGACTTAAATTCACCATCTGGAGTAACTCGCGATATGTTTGGTAGCTTGAGGTAAGGATCTCCTCCGGTTGCAACCCCTGGCGGTCAATGATCTCGCAGATCATGGAGAGTAATTCCAAAGCCCCATGGCAACAGGCTTCTTGACTAAGATGCTTTTCCGCAAAATCATGACTGATCGCCTCCAGCAATGAACTTAACTCATCCACCTGGTTCTGGCGAAAAGCCTTTTCCAGCTGATCCCTGTATTGATGTACGGAATAGGTTTCCAGTGGCGCCGGGAGTAACTTTACCTTATTCCAGAGGATAATTTGGTCATATTCCTTGAAAAAACGGTACTGAATCGCCTGGTTTGCTTGTCGGTAGGACGTACGAATTTCCTCGTAACTCTTAGCCTCATCCCCAATCCCGATCACCGCCGTTAAGCTTAAATATTGCTCAAGGAAGGTCAGCAGTCTTTGACAATTTGTGACCATCTCGGCCATGATACCGGAAGCTTTTTTGGGTGACAATAATAAAACAAATTCCGTCTCATTCCTCTGCAAACAATAACTCATATAGTCATCGCCGAATACTTCGGCACAGATGCTCAGGATGGCGTTGGCGGTTGAGTTGGCCTCATCAGCGCTCATGTTTTCCAAGCGGTAGGCATTCCCGATCCTGAGCACCAGGCAATACACCTTACTGGGATCCAGGTGGATCCCTAAACGCTCCAAGCCTTGCTGGAGCTTATCCCCACAAAGGTCATCCGTACATAACAGCTCCTTTAAGAAGACCCGGCGGAGGGCGGAGAGGTTAATTTGAAATTCTTCATCAATCTGTGCTTGCTGCGTTTTCTCCTCCCTCTCCTGCAAGATCTCACTTTTAAACCCACTCAGCACTTCCACTAACTGATCGGGTTCCATTTCCAGTTTGAGGAGATAATCCGCAGCCCCCAGCTTCATAGCTTCTTTGACCAATGAAAATTCGTCGTAACTACTAAGGACAATAACCCGGCATCTAGCATCTAATTCGTTTAGATGCCGCATTAGTTGGAGACCATCCATCACCGGCATTTTTAGATCAGTGATCACAAGATCCGGTTTGTTTTTCTGGAATAAATCCAATGCCCTTTGCCCATCATTTGCTTCCCCAACAAGCTGAAACCCATGACTTTCCCAGTCGATCATGGATTTTAAGCCAATGCGCACAATGGCTTCATCGTCAACAATCATTACTTTCAACATCTGGCTTCACCTCCATTGGCAACCGAATTACTACTTTGGTATATTCCCCCTCCGTACTGTTGATCTCCAAGCCGTAGCTTCCGCCATAGATCAACTGAATCCGATCGTTGATGTTAGGTAGTCCAATCCCATCCCGGGTCTTACCCCCACTCGTCTGGTCTTTCCCAAGTAAGGCGGCTAGTTTCTCGGTGCTGATGCCAACCCCATTATCCCAAACGGAGATGACCAATTCTTGCTGGCGAGCATTGATTGATAACACAACTTCTCCGGAACCATCCTTCGGTTCGATCCCGTGGAAAACAGCGTTCTCAACAAGGGGCTGGAGCGTAAACTTAGGGATCAAGCAGTCGAGCAGAGCGGGTGTTTCGATCATTTGTTGAAACCCGATCTTACCGCGGTAACGAATTTTCTGGATATGTAAATAGTCATCCAAGAGGGCTAGCTCCTCCCGGATCGTTATTTTCTCATTCACATCCCCCATCACCGCCCGGAGTAACCGGCCTAAGGAACTGATCATCGCTCTGATGCCATCAGCCCCTTGCAGGGTGGCCATCCACTTGATGGAGTTTAGGGTGTTATGCAGAAAGTGCGGATTAATTTGGCTTTGGAGAAGACGGATCTCCGTTTGCCGAATATTTTGCTCAATTTGCAACCGTTCCTCCAGCAGATGTTGGATCTGCTTAGACATGCGCGTGATCGAGCGTCCCAAAACGCCAATTTCATCGTTGTTTTTCAATACTACTTCCCGCCCAAAATCCCCATCGGCAATGCGGTTCACCGTTTCGGTCAGATCGCGAATGGGCTTACCCAGGTTTTCCGATAAGAATAAGGAAAACCACAGGCACAAAAAAATGGTCCCCCCAGCCAGCCAAAAGGTTGTTCTGGCGATTAACCGGCGCTGTCTTTGTAGTTCATCTAAGCGGGTGATGAGCGTAACGCGAATTTTTGCCTTTTCCGAGGTGCGGTGGACCACCAGGTGGCTTTGGTTCCCTTCTGTCGTCTCAAAGTAGGGCCTTTTCTCAGCCTCTAACCCATTTAAAATTGACGACCAGTCTACAGTTGGGACCTGAGAACCGTAGTAGTCGCTAAAAAAGAGGCGTCCGTCGGCATCATGGATAAAGAGAAAGGCTTCCTTTTCCGCTACTAAGCCACTGTAAGACTGGCGAAAAAAAGAGAGGTTGAGAAAAAGGACAATGGAGCCGAGGATTTTTCCGTTTTGAATATCGATAAAGTTACGGTAGACCGGGATAATATACGGATAGGAAGTGCGGGGGGAGTAGTTCGGAGTTATGGCGCCCCAGGTGAGTTCGCTTGAATGGAGCATCCCTTGTCGGAACCAGGGTTCGTCGGCAAAAGCCACCGGATTTGTCCGGTAGCTGTCGGGACCATACCGGATGTCAATGCCATTATGTCCCAAGAGAAAGAAAGCATTTACATGCTCCATGATGGGTAAAAAGCGAAACTGGCTTTCGATCTTTTGGACCACATCAATGTTCTGTTGGTCATAACGAACAGCTTCTTCAGCGGTTCGTTGCATCAGACGGATCACGTCCCGGTCTAAATACAACCAATTTGTAAACTGATAAGCCTCTTCAATCTGCTGTTCAACGTTGTTAAGGATATGAGCCAGCAGGATGACATAGGTATCGCCAACATTGGCCTCCAAGGCTTTTTTAGAATCCACATAGTAAAATAAGCTGATCGTAACCGCCGGAATGAAGGCTATAAACATAAAGCCCAGAAGAAGCTTTTTTTTCAGGCCGATCGACGTCCCTGGAAAGCGTGCTTTGGTCACCATTTATGCCATCCTTTTTGTCACTGATATGTTAATATTTTCGGGGTCATTTTGAGAAAACCTCCTTATAATTTCAAGCCGCTTTCCAAGGTCATTATCATTCATTTTAACTTTATTGATTCGTCCCTTTGCGGACCTAGATAACCGCACTGTTTTATTGACATTTATCGCACATATTGAATATAATATAAATGTACTAACCATTTTAAGTACGAAAGGAGTTTTTGCCATGATTATTTCCGCCACCGAGTTGAAAACAAATATTGGTAAATACCTCAAGCTTGCCGAAACACAGGATGTAATCGTCACCAAAAACAATAAACCCATTGCTAAGCTGACGGGTATAAACGAGAATAAGCTGGATATCCTGAACAGCCTCGCTGGCTTCATTGAAGACAACGGCTATACGCTTGAAGACGCCAAACGAGATCGGCTGGCAAAACAATGAAGGTACTGATTGATACCAACATCGTCCTTGACGTTCTATTACGCCGTGCTGATTTTTTCGAGGCCTCATACGAAGTGCTTAAGCTATCTACCCTCGATCAAATAGAGCTCTTCGTAAGCGCTAATGCTCTTACAGATATCTATTATATCCTGCATCGAGCAGATAAAGATGGGGACAAATCCAAAGAGGCCATTGTAAAGCTTCTAAATCTGGTCAGTATTGCCGACGCCACCGGATCTGACGTGATGAGTGCCTTGTCCAGTAAGGTGAAAGACTTTGAAGACGCCCTAGTCGGAGCCATCGCCAAAAGAATCAAGGCCGATTACATTATTACGCGCAATACAAAGGATTTCAAGAATTCTCCTGTACCAGCCCTAAACCCTAAAGCTTTTCTACGAACTTTTCCACAAACTTCCCCACCGCTTCCTACCGATCAAGATTGATGTATTCCTTTAGCATAATATTAGTTTCTGGTTTAATGTAATTCCTTTTGATACTGTCGTTATTCAATATTTACCACGAAATACCTACTTAGAAAATACTAGTCTGTCGATTCTCACGGCTTAAATATCTGTAATGCAACTCCA
>ENA-UOOK01003471-UOOK01003471.1-fermentation-metagenome-genome-assembly--contig:-NODE-3471-length-17892-cov-3.978864_pt1 | contig 17892 bp, 10 predicted proteins | sample MGYA00245777_ERZ724023 | MGnify/ENA primary metagenome ERZ724023 (study PRJEB28704, sample SAMN03018312) | fermentation metagenome | biome: anthropogenic terrestrial biome; feature: soil; material...
AATATGTGTTCGGCTCTCTGGATAGTTCCTATATGATAGTGGATGAAAAATTTATTCCTACTAAATCTGATTTTTATGATTTTAATGGGATGTATGGTGTGAAAACACAAGGAATATGGAAAATGGTGGGTGATTATATGGGTGGAGCGTTTGTGAATTACACCCTTTTAGATACAAAACGAAACAGGGTGATTAGTCTTGACGGATTTTTGTATGCTCCTACGGATGATAAACGAGATTTATTAAGGCAGATAGAAGCAGTTTTATTGTCAACTAAACTAGAGAATGAAACATAAGAAATGAAACGAATACTATTTTTGTTTTTTGGATTGTGTAGTTATTCTACGCTACTTTTCTCCCAGTCATATAACCCACCTTTACGTATAGAAATTGAAACACCCATGGGAGAGTTCCCTTTTCAGTTGATGCCAATGAAACAACATGGAGTTATACTGTTTTATGAAACAGGAATCGTTGAAAATAAACAAGTAAAATGGAGTATCGTATGGTTTGATACTAATTTAAATAAAATTACTACTTCGGATTTTTTTATAGATAAAGGAATGATTATTGAAGCTTTTAATGGTGACGAGAATGATTTTTATATCTGTATGCAATCCAAATCGCATAGAAGGAATATCCTGTATAATACGGTATTTGTTCACTATAATCTTATTGAAAAAAAAATAAAAGTTTATTCTTTTAATTTACGTGATCGTGAAGAAGTACAAAGCATGTTTTTGTTTAATAATACCGTATTGTTTACTACTTTATATAACAAACAAGAAGAAGTTTTACTATTCGACTTGCAACGTTTAAGTGTTAAACCATTCTATACTGAAAATAATCGTACATATTCTCTACAATTTGTTACATTCGATTCCATTACACATAGTTTCTGGATAGGAAGTCTTATAGAAAATCAACCGCATTCCGTATTGGTGTTAAATCAGTTAGATACTAACGGAAGCAGTTATTATCAACAAGAGATTGCGTTTGATCAACAATACAGGCTAAATTATTGTAAATGGGTAGTTACAGATAGTGGTAAAGCCCTTCTCTTGGCGAGTTATGTCCACGCTAATGAGATAAATTCAAAAACAGTAAGCAATATCAATACCGGCATTGTATCAATGCGATTTTCAAAAGAAGCAATATCAATACCTACATATTATAATTTTTTATATTTAACAAACGAAACACAATTACGATCCAATAAGCAAGATGTTTCATTAAATCTTCAATTGATAGTGAATAATGTTGCTCACAATGATAGTTTGTATATTTTTATAGGTGAAGTATATTATCCGGAATATCGACAAGAATATGCCGCCGGATATGGAATGTATGCTTATTCAGCTGCACCGACTACAGTATTCGCCGGATACCGATATCAAATTGCCTATGTGTTAGTTTTTAATAAAAATGGAAATTTAGTATGGAATACCCAATTTCAACACAGAGATATTTTGGTGAAAAGTTTACGTAATATTTTACATGCATACATAGATGATGAAAATAATGTGTTACTATATTATGGCCTGGGAAGTAATATTAGTTCTACAATAATAAACGATAAGACAGTTATTCAGTCACTTGATAAAATACCTGTAGAATTGCTTGCTCCTGGTGAACAGATTATTAATAATTATACTACCTTTTGTAAACATTGGTATGCCGATTATTTTATTTATTATGGATATCAAACTATTCTGTCTCCCAAGTCAAATAAACGGCAAAAAAGAAAGAGAGATGTTTTGTTTATTAATAAATTGGTGTATAAATAAAAAGTAGAGACATTGCATGCAACGTCTCTACCAATCAATATTATTGATAAAAGATTATTTATTCACTTGGAATGTTTTATCGCCTGTGGCAAAGAAATTAACAATCTGATTAGCGGATGCTAACCCTGCATTTATATTTGCTTCTGCTGTTTCAGCTCCCATTTTTTTAGGAGTGGCGAAGAAACGGTTTTGAAATTTTTCGGTCATTTCGCTTGTATTATCGGGAGCAATATCGGAACAGTATTTTAAGTCTGTTCTTTCTTCCATTGCTTTTACCAATTCTTCTTCGTGAATCACTTCTTTACGAGCTGTATTGATAAGGCATCCACCTTTGGGCATTTGAGTTATCAGTTTATAGCCAATGGATTTTTTGGTTTGTTCATTGGCCGGAATATGCAATGAAATAAAATGACAATTTGTATATAATTTTTCTACGCTATCCAGTGGTGTAACACCGTCGGCTTTGATTTTATCGGCAGGAACAAAGGGATCAAAAGCATACACTTCCATGCCAAATCCTTTGGCGATGTCGGCAGCTAGTCGTCCAACATTCCCGTAAGCATGTATACCTAATTTTTTACCTTTTAATTCAGATCCGGTTCCGGGTTTAAAGGTATTGCGCGACATATAAATCATCATACCTATGGCTAATTCGGCAACAGCATTAGAATTTTGACCGGGAGTGTTCATGGCAACAATGTTTTTTGCAGAACAAGCGGCTAAATCTAAATTATCGTAACCTGCACCTGCGCGGACCACAATTTTTAATTGTTTTGCGGCATTGATAACTTCTTTAGTAACTTTATCTGAACGGACTATTAATGCATCTGCATCAGCTACCGCTTTATAGAATTCGTTTACATCGGTATATTTTTCAAGTAAACTCAAACTATGTCCGGCTTTTTCTACAATGTTACGAATACCGTCAACAGCGGCTTTGGCAAATGGTTTTTCGGTTGCTACTAATATTTTCATATTTCTTTATTTTTTTAATTGTTTAACTGTTATAAAATAGGCAGTTCAACGATTATTTATGTAATTTTTCAAATTCTTGCATACAATTCACGAATGCTTCAACGCTTTCTTTCGGGCAAGCATTGTACAGAGAAGCACGGAATCCGCCAACGGAACGGTGACCTTTAATGCCCACCATACCGCGTTCTTTAGCAAAAGCCATGAATGCTTCTTCTTTGTCTTTGTGCCCTTCGGCCATGACAAAGCAAATGTTCATCATGGAACGACTGTCTTTTTCGGCAGTACCTACAAAAAGTGAATTACGGTCGATTTCATTATATAGCAAACCGGCTTTTTCTTCATTCATCTTTTGCATCACTTCCACGCCACCTAATCGTTTTAACCATTTCAAGGTTTCGTTCATAACCAATATTGAAAAAACGGGAGGTGTGTTGAACATGGAACTTTCTTCGATATGTGTTTTGTAGTTTAACATAGTAGGGATGTAACGACTTACTTTTCCCAACAAAGATTCTTTGATGATTACAAAAGTAACACCGGCAGGACCTACGTTTTTCTGTGCACCACCATAAATCACTCCGTATTTTGCAATATCAACTGGTCTACTCATGATATCGGACGACATGTCGGCAATCAATGTAACAGGCGAATCCATATCGTAACGGATTTCTGTACCATAGATGGTATTATTAGTTGTAATATGGAAATAATCTACATCGGTAGGAATAGTGTATCCTTTGGGGATATAGTTGAAGGTTTTATCCGCTGATGAAGCAACACAAATAGCTTCACCTATGCCTTTAGCTTCTTTCAACGCTTTTTTTGCCCATACACCGGTTTCTAAATAAGCTGCCTTTTTTTCCATAAAATTTAATGGAATCATGGCGAATTGCAAAGATGCTCCGCCTCCTAGAAACATGACTTTATATCCTTCGGGTATTTTTAATATTTCTTTCCATAATGCTTCGGTTTCATCCATAACAGCTTGCCATTCTTTCGAACGATGGGATACTTCTATGACAGACATTCCCGTGCCTTTAAAATCTTTTAATGCTTCAATAGCTGCATTGATAGCTTCTTTTGGAAGGACGCATGGTCCCGCATTGAAATTATGTACTCGTTTCATATCAATTTTTTTTATTGTTAATTTTTATAATAATTATTTTTTTGCTTTTATATAATTTTCGGCAAAGTTAAACATTTAAACAATAGCTTTATGTCTTTTAGTAAAATTTTAATTTCTTGCATTATAAATGGTATATGCAAAAAAGAAAATATTTTATATGCTATGCTAAAAAATAAAGGGAGGTTTAAGCTTTTATTTAGCATAAAACTCCCTTTTTTCGAATAATTAAGACCTATTTTTCCATATGTAAATCACATATGATGGTATCACTTTTTGTAATGGTGATGGAATCGGAGCGTCCGGTAAAAGTTGTGTTGTCAACGGAGAAATAATATTCGGCACTAACGGTATAAACACCATTTAAAATTCCGTTTATTTGATAATTCCCTTGATCGTCAGTGGTAACAGTTTTTAGGGCTTTTTCAGCTGAACCTTTGTGTAGTTTAACTGAAGCATGGTCGGCTTTGCCTTCAAGGCCGCTTTCCGAATCAAAATAACTTATTTGACCTTTAATGACACTTACTTCCAAATCTGAATCCGGATCAGGATCGTCTTCTTTACAAGATACAGTCGTAATTGCTAATGCTGCTAGCAAAATCAATACATAATTTTTTATTTTCATTGCCTTTACTTTTAAATATTTTGTTATTTATTATTGATTTAAATTAGAGTAACAAAAGTATATAAAAATTTCGATAAATTTATTGTTTCTTAAAATTTATTTTTAGAATGAATGATAATTTTCATCTACTTGATTATATCCCTCTCAATACCATATTGTTTTTTATATTCTATCTTTTCTGTATTATCATTAATAAATAACAGTTGAATACATGTAAAAGAAAATTCATATTTTCACATAAAATGTGTTTTTCTGCTGTTATGGGTTTTTTATTTATCTATATTTGTACGTTTTTAAACAGAACAGGACACAGAGGTTGAAAGTGTTATAAATATTTCTTTATCAACAAATAATTTTTTAAAATGAAAAAAAATATTGCAGTAATTGCAGGTGGTAATTCCGGAGAACATGATATTTCTATTCGAAGCGGTAAAAATATAGCCGAGACTTTAGACAAACAAAAATTCAATGTCTATTTCATACATTTGTATTTTAAAGAATGGACATATACCGATGAGCAAGGTAATGTGTATAATATAGATAAAAATGATTTTAGTCTGCCTCTCCGACATCAACGTATTTACTTCGATTGTGTATTCATAGCCATTCATGGTAATCCGGGCGAAGATGGGAAACTGCAAGGATATTTCGATATGTTAGGAATTCCTTATGCAGGTTGTGATGCGACTGTTTCCTCATTAACTTTTAATAAGAACTTATGCAATAGAGTATTGAAAACCTATGGAATCCATATGACCACTTCGTTACATATCTTCCAATATGATAAGATTGACACAAAGAAAATAATAGCAGAAATCGGCTTGCCGTGCTTTGTCAAACCCTGTTGTTCGGGTTCCAGTGTGGGTATTTCGAAGGTAAACCATGAAAAAGAATTGTTTCCGGCTATCGAAAATGCGTTTAAACACGACAATCAGTTGCTTATCGAACGGTTTGTCCAAGGAAGGGAAATCACCTGTGGGGTGATGCGTTTAAATGAAAACATACAGGTGTTAGCCATAACAGAGATAGTGAGTAAAAAAGCATTTTTCGATTTGGAAGCAAAATATGACCCTACTTTAGCCGATGAGATTACACCCGCCCCCATAGAAAATGAAATTAGAGAAGCCTGTGAAACGATATCAAAAAATATTTATCAATGGCTTGATTGTAAAGGAATAGTTCGTATTGATTACATCTATAATGAGCATGAATTATGTTTTATCGAAATCAATACCATCCCCGGTCAAACCAACGAAAGCATTATTCCTAAGCAAGTCAGATATAAAAATCTTGATTTTAAAGAATTGTGTACGGTTTTTATTGAAGAAGCTATACGAGGAAAATAATATTTTTGTCCTTTCCCCGTTTCTAATTACATATGCGTTTTCTGTTTTTACAATAATATAAATAGGTATACATGAAAAGGAACATTCTTATTAATATAATATGTATAAATATTTTGTGTATTACTTTTTTTTCATGTAACAAAGATAATATATATGAAAATCCGGACGCAAAATTACGATTTTCGACTTCCTTGGTAAGCTTCGATACTATTTTTACGAGCGTAAGTTCCATTACCAAACGATTGGTGGTGAAAAATCCTTATAATGCAGATATTAAAACCGATGTATATTTATTAGGAGATCAACATTCTTATTTCAGTATAAATATCAATGGGGTATCAGCCAAAAGTTTAAAAGACGTTGAAATACCCGCCAAAGATAGTATTTACATTTTTATTAAAGTGATTATAAATCCCAATCAAACTAATTTGCCTATGTTGGTGAGCGATAGTATATTATTCCATACCAACGGAAATAAACAACATGTGGCTTTGTTGGCTTATGGTCAGGATGCACATTTTATTATTGCAGATAAATGGCTGGGAAATTACATTAATTATAAAGTAGTTGCCGGTGAAGGGGAAACTGTAACATGGACCAACGATAAACCCTATGTTATTTATGGCTACGCTGTGGTTGATTCGGTTGGGAAGCTAAACATAGAGGAAGGTACGAAAATTTATTTTCATAAAAAAGGTGGATTATGGGTTTATAAAGGAGGTTGTTTACATGTAAATGGAACTCAAAATAATCCCGTAGTATTCCAAGGAGATAGATTAGAACCTTTTTTTGAAGATGATTATGAACAATGGGATAGAATATGGATTAACGAAGGGACACAAGATAATATCATCAATTATGCCATTATAAAAAATGCTTTTATTGGTATTCAGGCTGAAGTCCTGGAAAGAGATATGGGCAACCAATTGGTACTTTCTAATACCGTCATTAAAAAATCATCCGGCATGGGATTTTTAGCGAAGAATTATAAAGTGTATGCATATAATAATGTAATAAGCGATTGCGGACAATATGCATTGGCTTTGTTACAAGGAGGAGATTATACATTTATTAATAATACGATATATAATGCCTATCGATTAGGATCACGAGCAACGCCTTCGGTTTTTCTGAGTAATTATTATATCTTAAACAATACGATGTATCTGGCCGATTTTCGATGTGATCTTATTAATAATATCATATGGGGGAATAATGTGCGGGAGTTTGCTTGTAGTTACGATAAAGCAGCTGCCTTTAATGCAAATATTGAATACTGTTTGTTGAAATCCGATACAAATTATCCAGCTTATTTTTCTTCTATGCTGTTTAATAAGAATCCGCAATTTGAAAATCCACAAGAATACGATTTTCAATTGCAAAACACATCCCCCTGTAAAGGTGCCGGGAAAGTTATCCCTGATATACTAAACGATATTAAAGGAAATGTACGTAATATACCTCCTTCCATAGGAGCCTACGAGTAAAATATGCGGATTTATATTATAGGATTTATGGGAAGTGGCAAGAGCGTTTTTGGTAAACGTTTGGCAGCCTATGCCAACTATGATTTTATGGATTTGGATGTTTGCTTCGAAGCGACTTTTCAGACTACTATCTTTGATTTTTTTACTACCTATGGGGAAGCAGCATTTCGCAAAAAAGAAACCGCCTTGTTACGCCAGAGCACAGATAAAGATAATATTGTAATTTCATTGGGTGGAGGAACACCATGTTATCATAATAATATGAAATGGATACTAGAGAACGGTTTATGTGTTTATTTACAATTATCACCCGAAGTTTTGTATGACCGCTTATTGCAGGCTAAGCAAAACCGTCCGCTTATCCATGATTTGATTCCAAATGAACTACAGAATTATATTCGAAAGACTTTGACAGAAAGAGAAAAATATTATACACAAGCGCAATGTATTATTCCTTCTATTAATATAAAATCTCAGACCGTAAAATTACTGTTTCAAAGGATATTAGAAACTGGGAATGATATTTATAAATGAAAAACTTTATAGATGAAAATTAGTACAAATTATGGTTTATCTTACGGTATTCATTGGGTGACATCCCCACGTTTTTTTTAAAATATTGAAAGAATAGAAACTGGGAAGAAAAACCAAACATTTCGGCAATTTCTTTCATCCGTATGGATTGATTTCTTAATGTTTTTTTTATCTCCGTTATTAATAAATAGTCTATCCATTCTTTGGCTGTTCTATTTCCCATGTTTTTTTTTATGACCCTGTTCAAATGATTAGGAGTTATACATAGTTTGTTTGCATAAAAATTAACATCTTTTCTTTCCTTCATATGTTTTTTTACCAATAATAAGAAATTGTTAACTGTTTCGTTTTTATCGCTTATCATATTGTATTGATGATGTAAAAAATTACACAATTCATAGTAAATATTGTGTAAAATATTCAGAATGATATGATGGTAAAATATAGTATTTTTATTTTTTATTTTATCTTTTAAAAGTGAAAATAATACTTCCAATGAATCAACTAAATTCTTATTGAGGCTAATCAGGCTTTTGTCTTTCCAATAAAGAAAAAATAAAAAGGGAATATTAATACTAAGGGACTCTAAATAAAATATAGAATAAGTGAGTTGCATGCAACAAAAATCGTTGCTGGATGCAGTAACATTTGCCTTTTGATATGGAAATATACATATGCTTTTATTCGAAGTCATCGTATAAAACATGCCATCAATTTCGAATGTTGCTTTCCCTTGTGTACAGATTATAAGTATAACATATTTAGTGATTCCCGATTTGGTATGAAATGGTAAAGCTTGTTTACTCTTTAATTGTACATCAATGTGTTTTATTTCAATATCGTTAAAGGAAAAAGGTAAATTTCCTGGCATTATGTTAATTTAGTTTTTATAAAAAAAAGTTATTTGATGAAAAATTATAATTAAAATAGTAATAAAATCAATATATTGAATGTCAAATAAAATACAGCACAAAAATAAAGAAAAAACTATGCGATAAAAAATAATGTCAAAATAAATATAATTAATGCATGGAAATATATAAAATCATAAAATCATTGTAAATACTTTTGCCTTGACAAATAAATCAGAAAATGGAAAATAAAATAAAGTATTTAATAAAAAAAATGACAATGAGAAAATTTATTGTTTTATTCAGTCTGATGCTAACGGTATGGGGGGGATATTCCCAATACACGACTGTAGCAAATGAAACTTTTGGTAGCATTCCTGCCGGATGGTCAGTAACACCAGCCGGAAGTTGGACTTTGGAGAATCATTTATATGTAAGTGATTCCACTTCTGTTTTGGGCTATGTCCCCAATTCACAGGGTGATTCAGCGGTATTGATTTCTCCTTTTTATGATTTTCAAAATTATTCATTTATTTTACTTCGCTTTAATCACATCTGTAAAGTAGCTTCAAGCGATATTTGTAAAATTTATGTTCAAGAAAATCATACAGGAGCCAAATGGACGGAAATTCCTTCCTCCTGTTATCAAGGCTTAGATAAGTCGGCCTACCAACAAAGTCGATTTAGTCAATTGAGTTATGCTACATGGATGCCCAATGACTCCTTAGCCATTCCTACCAATGGGTGGTGGAAAACGGAATCTTTTGATGTTTCCAATGAAGTTTCCTATGCGCAAGTTCGTTTTAAATTTGTTATTACCCGTGGAAGTGGTATTGCCACACAATTTGCCTACGGTTGGTTAATCGATGATTTTGAATTGATAGCTTCCCAATACGAAATCAAACCTCCCATTATAGAGGATTTGTCGATGTTAGGAGATACCGTATATAATACAGGTCCGTTTAATATAAAAGTGAGAATCCTTCCTCAAACCATGCACGGAATCGTTAAACCTGTTTATTTGACGCTAAAATATGAACATCCAAATTTAACTACAATCTATGATACTATTCCCATGACTATGTTAGCCGGCGATACGATGTTCTTAGCTACCATTCCTCAAAAAATAGCAGGAACAACGGTTTCTTATCAAGTATATGCGTATGATACCGTAGGAAATGATGCCTCTATACGATCGAGTTTCTATGTGAAACGAGCCGGTGGAGGAGGAGTAACTGGCTATGTAATTGTGGGAAATGGTACGGTAACAGAAAGTTATATTCCCTTTTATCGATTTTATGATTACAGTTGGTCTAGGGCATTATATTTAGCAAATGAATTGAGTATTAATTCTGGTGGAGGATTAATCAGCCATATTGCTTATAATGTATCCTCTGCCGGAGCCTCTGCACCTAATCAATTTTGTTATTTTAAAGCAGTAGATGATGTAAATATATCAAATACCAATTACCTTGATCCCATCGCTGATGGGGCTACTTTGGTATGGACGGGATCCTTTAATCCTGTACTTGGATGGAACGATATAACTTTAGATCATAATTTCTTATTACCTCCGGGGAAAAATTTATTGGTTTATTGGTCAAATCATGCCGATAATTATACTACCTCTACTACTTTTTTTGCTACTTCCACATCTCCTATTTATTTGGCCGTATATAAATATCAAGACGGGAGTTTTCCTGCAGTTTCCGGTACTTTATATTATAATAGACCTAATACGAGATTTAATATTATAAGTGGAACAGATGATACGAACTCCGTCGGTTTGTATGATGTTCTCTCTCCTTTAGATAGTGTGGTAGCTGCTCCGGGTCATCAAGTGCCGGTAGTGGTTGAAATAAAAAATAAAGGAATAGGTGATTTAGATTCCTGCGACATCAATTGGTCCTTAAACGGTGTGCTGCAACCTACATATGCATGGAAAGGATATTTGCCTTGGGATTTTAATGGGATTGATACCATCGGTTGGTATACTCCTTCGGTAAATTTATACGATACGTTAGTGATTTGGGTTAGCAATCCTAACGGACAATATGACTCTACCACCTATGATGATACCTTAATGCTTGTTTCATTCGGTGTTACCGGATTAAATATGGCATATGTATCTTATCTCACAGATACAGTTTATAATACAGGTCCTTTTGATATACAAGCCGTCATATCGTCTCGTACCGGAATACCGGTGCCAACACCTATATATTTACATGTTACCTATCTATACGATAGTGTAACTACTTATGACACTATTTTAATGAATTATACCTTAAACGATACCTTTGTGGCTCGCATTCCTCAGCATGTGTTTGGTACCGACATTTCTTATTCAGTAACGATTCAAGATGCTGTAGGTAATTTAGTAAGCATTACCGACGGTTTTTATGTCAAACGTATGGCAGGTGGTAGTAGTACAGGCTATGTGATTGTAGGTACAGGAACTAATACCCAGACATATGCCCCCTTTTATAAATGGTATGATTACAGTTGGTCTCGAATGCTATATTTAGCTTCCGAATTGAATCCGACTTCAGGAGGGGGTATGATTACCAAATTAGCTTGGCATGTATCAACAACCGGTACCTCCGCCAATAATCAAACGTGTTATTTTAAGGAAGTTACAGATATTGATATTTCAAATTCAACATATGTAGATCCTCTCACTAGTGGAGCAACCTTGGTATGGTCGGGTACGTTTAATCCCAGCTCAACCGGATGGATAGAAATTACATTGGATAATTCCTTTATCCTTACTCCTAATAAAAATTTATTGATATTTTGGGAAAACAGAGATGGAAATTATGCTTCACCATATGCGGATTGGACTTCTACCTCAACATCCCCAACATATATGACGGTATATGACTATCAAGATGGCACCTTCCCGACAAGCAGCGGAAGCTTACAATACGATCGTCCCAATGCACGTTTTTATCTGATTGGCAATGCGGAAGATTCTAATTCAGTTGCTTTGTATTCCATTGATTATCCTCTCGGTAGTGTTTTAGCAACGCCAAACGGAGATAGTGTGGGTGTTAAAGTCAGTATTAAAAACAAGGGACTGAAAAATTTAACGTCTTGTAATATCAGTTGGGCTTTAAATGGCGTATTCAAAGGAAGCAAACAATGGACAGGTAATTTAACCGAAGATTTTAACGATACCATAACCATTGGTTATTATATGCCCAGAGCTTGTATGACCGATGAAATAGTCGCATGGGTGAGTATGCCCAATGGAGTAACAGACTCGACTACCTATGATGATACATTAAGTATTTCTGTTTATGGTGAAGCGGCTGTTATTGCTACTTTATCCGGACCTATGGATACCGTTTATTCTACAGGACCCTATGCTATTAATGCTAAATTGATTTCCTTGACCTCCTTAGCCATTGATACAAATGTGCAATTATACGTTTCCTATACTTATTCAGGAAATACGGTGTACGATACTATTACGATGCAAAACAATGGAACGGATTCTATTTTTACTACTATTTTAAGTCAACAAGCTTACGGTTCTTATGTAACGTATCTTATTACAGTAACAGATAGTTTAGGGAATTATATAAGCGTTGATAAATGGTTTTATGTAAAAAGACCCAATATATATAATGTACCTGATCCGGATTCAGTGTTAGTAACTCAACCTTTAAATGGTGGTGTGTTTGTGATTCCTTTCGATTGTCGTTTACCTATTAGCTGGTCACGAGTTATTTATACTAAAAATGAATTGGGTATTTCAGATACAGGTGCTGTGTTGAATTGGATAGCCTGGCAAGCCTACAACTCGTCATCCTATGTATATGCTACTACCCGTACAAATGTTTCTGTTTATCTCAAAGACATTGATGATACGGAAATTTCTATAACAGATCCTAATTATATTAATCCGGTTTTAGATGGTGCTACCTTGGTTTTCAACGGTACGATGCATCTTTCCGGAGTGTTATCAGCTTGGGAGAAAGTAGAATTTATTTCCCCATTTTTTGTACCTGCTAATAAAAATATAAAGGTCTATGTGATTGATCAACACGGAACGGGTGGAAATACATTTGCTTGGACCTATTATCAGGGTTCCGGAAATACGGTATATGGAGGTGCTATGACTACAGGAACATTAAATACCTATAAACCCTGGACATCTTTTGGCTTTACGTGTTGGCCTACCGATAGTGATGGCGTTGCTGCTTATGCATTAACTTCTCCTGCATCAACGGTACAAGCAGGAATCCAATCTCAAGTTACAGCGGTCATTAAAAACAAAGGATGGAAAAATTTAACTTCTTGTGATATTGATTGGACAGTGAATGGAGTTGCTCAAACAACTTATCATTGGACAGGTGATTTATTTGAAGATTTTGTAGATACAGTTACCTTAGGAAGTTATTTGCCTAATCCGGCAAATTATGATGAAATAGTAGTTTGGGTAAGTAATCCTAATGACAAAGCAGATGTGTCGAATAATGATGACACGCTTAAATTAAGTGTTTATGCACAAGCTGCTTTGATAGCCGAATATATTAGTCCAACACCCAGTGATACGATTTATCAAACCGGACCCTTTGAAATTGTGGCTCATATCAAATCTTTGACATCCGTATCTATTGCTACGCCCATTATGTATCTAAGCTATACTTATAATAATGTTACAACCTATGATACGGTAACAATGACAACCCTCATATTGGATTCATTGTACAAAGTAGATATTGCACAACAACCTTTTGGAACTTATGTTACCTATTCCGTATCCCTGACCGACAGTTTAGGGAATGTTGTAACCATAGCGGATTGGTTTTATATCAAACGTTTATCTGGAGGAGCAAATACAGGATATGTTATAGTTGGAACTGCAACAACAACAGCATACATGCTTCCCATGGATATGTTTTATAATTATAGTTGGACCCGTCAGTTATATTTAGCCAATGAATTGAGTCCTTCTTCAAGTGGAGGTTTGATTACGAAATTAGCCTGGCAATATGCTTATGGAACACCCTATACCTATTCCAATCAGTTGTGCTATATGGAAGCCGTCGATGCATCGGTAACAAGCATTACTTCTAATGCATATGTTAATCCCGCCAGTGTTAATGCGTCTTTGGTATGGAGCGGAACCATTAGTCTATCTCAAGGTTGGGTAGAAATAACCTTAGATCAGCCGTTTATGTTGCCTCCGGGGAAAAATTTAATCGTACATTGGCACCATAACAATGGATCTTATGCCGGATCAGCTTATGTGTTTAATTATACTGCAACTTCTAATAATACTGCAGTGTATTGTCGATCGGATGGTGGTTTCCCTTCCGGAAATACAGGAACGTTAACAACCGATCGACCGAATGCACGTTTCTATATTATAGGTGGAGGAAATGATACCAATTCAGTGGGCTTTGTAAATGTGTTATCCCCTGTAGATACTATACCGGCATATCAAAGTATACCGATACAGGTGGTGATTAAAAATAAGGGTTTACACAATTTAATGTCCTGTAATATTGATTGGACATTGAATGGAGTATCACAACCAACCTATAATTGGACAGGTAATTTAATGGAAGATTTTACCGATACCGTAATATTGGATTATTTTACTCCCATTCAGGATAAAGATTATGAGTTTACTTTCCGTGTGAGTATGCCAAACAATGCATATGATTCAACGACTTATGATGATACTTTGTCGTGTGTTAGCTTTGCACAATACGATGGATATAATCTTTCGATGGATAAATTTATATCTCCTTTTAATAATGCCTATGAAGTATGTTATAATAAAACAGCAGAAGTTAAAATACGTTTAAAGAATACAGGGAACTATGCCATTTTATTATCGAATAATCCGCTTACACTATATTATAATGTAAGTGGACCCGTAAATTTCCAAACATACCGCGTGATTACACAAGGGGTAATACCGGTAGGCACACGTGATTTCGTAGTGGATTCCTTATTGGATATCTTATTTCCAGGCACTTATCACATAGAAGTGATTTCGCAATGCGGCTTAGATACGATTACCTTCGATGATACATTGCGAATGCAATATGAAGTAAAACGTATCTTATTGCCTTATGATAATGATTTTAGTGCAACCCTGACAGATATTGATTTTAACTCAACATCAGATACTGTCTTCTGGGAGCAAGATTTACAACCGGATATTATTCCGGTATATGGAAACGCAACCTTGCATTTTAATTCCGATTTATCGGAAGGTGAATCGGCCAATGCAGTCTTACATGCCTTCGATCTCCAAGGTTGCTTGATGCCAACACTTGAATTTTGGTTTGCTCATGATAATACAAATCCAAGCGATTCAGATAAGGTAGTGGTGAAAATATCCACAAATGGTGGGAATACTTATTCTCCCATAGCTACTGTTTATCGCTATAATGCTTTGTTTACAACACCGGGATGGCAATACTATGAAATCGATTTGTCCGCGTATAGTTCCGAATCTTGTGTGAAGATAGCCTTTGAAGCCCATAGCGAAGGAGGAGGAGATATGTCGATAGATCGTATATTGATATCTGCCGAACAAGAAATGAGTGTAGAACTCATAATTCCACAACTTAAAGATATGGTAGCTTGTGATTTGGATCAAAAAGAAATCAAAGTTCGGATAACAAATAATACCATCACTCCCGTTGATTTTGATCAACAACTATCCTTGTTAACGCTTGAGGCTTCTGGTGCGCAAACTGCAACTTATGTAGATACTCTAAGCGGCCAAATTCCTGCCTATACAAGCAGTGAGTTTATCATCGACAATCAATTCGACTTTACATTAGCAGGAATCTACGATTTTAAGGCTTATATCAACCATATTGATGTAAATACACTCAATGATACATCCATTGCCGGCATTACCATCATGCCTGATGTTAGTTTAGTGTCTATAGATAGTATAGGCGAAAGAGCCATCAATGAATCCGTTTATTTAAGTGTAGAAATCAGCAATACAGGTAATATTGCCATTCAGCAAATTCCATTACATCTTCAAATTGATGGTGTTGTTGATGTTTACGATACAGCCGATGTGGTATTAGCCGCAGGTGAAGATACGCTTTATACTTTAAAAAATGCGTATAAGGTACCTATTGAACCTACCTATCAGTTGATGATAGCGGCTGAATTGGGTTGCGATATGGATGCTTTCAATGATAGCTTAAGCCTGGAAGGGAAAGTCAGTGAGCCTACATTGAAAGTGACTAATATATTGAAACCTAATAAAGATGTTTGTGATAAAGGGTTAACCGAAATATTCCCGCAAATAAGCATTCACAACAGCGGAAATCCTGAAACCGACGTGGTGGTGTATTTTATCGCTGATAAAAACGACAGCTTGATTGCATCATTCGTAGATACCATCGCTTTGATTACAAACGGAAACAATAATTATAATTTTAAAGAATCTTATTTTGTGCCCAACTGGGAAACCGATACTACCTATAATGTAAAAGCCTATATTTATTCTCCGACCTATGCCTTAGTACAAACGGCATGTGTGATTTTCAATGATGTGTCGATTGCCCTTGCAGATGAAACATCTTTGAATCTCGGACAAAATATACCCAATCCGGCGCAATCAACAACGAGTATTCCTTTTTATATTCCTTTAGAAGGTAATGTGTTGTTTACCATTACGTCCGTTAGTGGTCAAACATTATATACTGAAAACTTAGAGGTTACCGCAGGAAGTCATATGCTTGAAATCAACATAGATATGTTGGCAAATGGTATTTATTATTATAGTATGCAATACAAAGGTCAACGATTGATTAAGAAAATGACCATTCAAAAATAAAAATGTAAAAAAGTGAGGGTTTCATTTTGAAACCTTCACTTTTAAAAAAAGTTAATTAATAATTAAATCAATATAAAGATGAAAAATATGTTAAGAGTTTTATCAGGGATAATGTTTATATGTGCATTGTCTTCGAATATTGTTACAGCACAAAACCTAATTACCGTTGGCACTGGGACTAATACGTATGCTTATGCCCCGGCTTATTCTTTGTATAATTACAGTTTTTCACGTATGTTGTATCTTTCCTCTGATTTACAAGCTTTATCTAGTGGAGGAAAAATAACGCACATTGCTTTTTATATCAGTACCGCTCAGAGTGGATATACTTTAAACAATCAAACTGTTTACATGCGTGGTACGACTGTTGCGTCGGAAAATACCGGATACATTGATCCAACCGTTACGTCCAATGGCTGTACACAAGTATGGACGGGTAATCTAAATGTGTCAAACACCGGATGGGTTACCATTCCGTTGAGTACTCCTTTTACTTTACCGGCAGGACAAAACTTGGAGATATTTTGGAATAATATGCATGGAAGCTGGTTTTCTACTGTATATTGGCAATCAACCGGTGTAAGTTATAATGCTGTTTCCAGGGGTTATTCCGATAATAGTTTTGCGTCTGCAACTACTTCCAGTTTAGCCACAGCTACGGAACGTCCGAATATTCAAATTACTTTTCTGCCTTCAGGTCGTACAGCTGCTGTAACGGAAATTGTATCTCCCAGGCCTTCAATTATGTTAGGCGGACTCTTAACAGCGCAAGCGAATATCGCCAATTTAGGGACAGATACCATTACTTCCTGCCGAATCAATTGGTCGGTTAATAATGTATTATATCCTCCCGTCTATGATTCTACGCTGCTTCTTGCAGGAGCGGCCCCAACAAGCATTACCTTAGGTAATTATATGTGTGATTCTGATCAGTTTAATAACATTACCGTATGGATAGACCAAGCTATGCCCTATGATTCCGCTCAAGTGGATGATACCTTGTCATTCGATTTTTATGCTTGTTCCTATCAATTTAACGGAGTTTATACCGTAGGAGGGCCTACCGCCGATTATGCAACTTTAGGAGAAGTACTTATTCATCTAACTACTTGTGGTGTTACAGGACCCACTACTTTTATATTAAATACAGGAGTGTATAATCAACCCATAGTCCTTTCCGGTTCCATACCGGGATTAAGCGAAATCAACACCGTAACTTTTACTTCGGCGACACAAGATGCGGATAGTGTCCTAATTTATGCCGTTGGAACTACAGTACAATTAAACGCGGCTAAACATCTTAGATTTTCTTATTTAACATTAGGAAATACTT
>ENA-UOOK01003472-UOOK01003472.1-fermentation-metagenome-genome-assembly--contig:-NODE-3472-length-17876-cov-19.576230_pt1 | contig 17876 bp, 16 predicted proteins | sample MGYA00245777_ERZ724023 | MGnify/ENA primary metagenome ERZ724023 (study PRJEB28704, sample SAMN03018312) | fermentation metagenome | biome: anthropogenic terrestrial biome; feature: soil...
GGGTTTCTTTGAAAAACCACCTGCAAGAACGGCAATGGCGTCTGGCCGATTGGTTTTCCCTCAACCTCCGCTGGAGTAATTTCTAATAATCTTTCAATGGAAGGACTCATATAACGAACCACCTTCTCATGATCCAGCAGCCAAATCACATCATCGGTATTCTCGGCAATAAGCCTGTATTTCCGTTCGCTTTCCCGGGTAGCCGCTTGCTGCAGTTCAAGCTCGGCAATGTATTTTTGCTCATTTTCTGTCGCAGCTTTCAGGCGAATCGTCATGGTATTAAATGCCTGAGAAAAGTCGCCCATGAAATCAACCCGCTGGCTATAATCGCCTGCGGCAACCATGCTGGTCTGCCATGTCAGATGCCGAAGATTGGATTGTAACGCTTTTAGCGCTCCCGGCCAATATCCCCGCAGATTCATTGTCTGGGATAAATCCCCTTCGGATAATGCAAAAGTGAATTCGCGCAATGCCAGGAGTCTTTCCGCTAATTTCGCCATCTCAGGATATTGTTCCGAGTACTCGACCAGTTTTGCCGGCAACGCCTTGCTCTGCAATACGCTATTGATTTGCTGAATGATCTCATTGATTTCGTTTACTAATTCCGGCTTCAAGTCAATAACCCCTCTGCGCGTCAAATCTATTCCCGGGATATTTCAGCCACAAACCGGCAGGTACGATCTCCGGTGCACCAGCAGTCCACTTCCTTGACCTTAAATCGTTCCCCGGTAAAGCTTTCCAAAAGACCGGCAATAAACCCTTCATCGTACACGCATATTTCATAGTCCAGTTCAGGCAATCCGGAGCAATCCAAATCTTCCGAGAGGCTCATGACATACTTTCCTTGCTCATAGTCAGCCGTTTCTATGCGTAAAATACCAATGCCTTTAGCGGCAAGGACCGACTGTAATGATTGAATAAAATCGTTGAAGTCCGCTGCTGCCTGCATAGCATTCTGGTAAAATTGTTTTCCGGCCAGCAGCCCCGCTTCGTAAAACATCTTATCCGCCATTTCAGTACCGTAATTTTTCTCCAGAACATCGCGGAAGCAAAACTGCATCAGGCGGTAAATCTCGGTTCTAACCATGGGTCCCATATTTGGCCTGCCTTCTGAAATATCTCCCAGCAAACTCCAATTGAATTCATACTTTCGTCCCATAAATTACTACCCCTTTATGTTCAATAATGTGACAAAAACCGCCGACTATTTGTTAATCTTCGCAATGCATATTGCTTTTCCTGCATTTTTTGCCTCCTTACATCAGGGGGGTGACGCTCTGTAAAGGTCATCTATATAACTTTATATATATATACTTATTTTATTAGCCTATAAGAAAAGTCTATATAACAAGCATCACCGAGCATCACCTTTCCATCTTTAATCAAGAAATTCTGACTTGAGTTTTAGACCTTTTACAATCATGCCTATCTTTCTTTTATGCCTTTCAAACCCAGCCGCATCAAGGGCGGCATAAAAATCCGTGGTGCTTCTAGCATACTCGCCTGTTCTGAAGCAGAAAGCCCGATATTCGCTGTATAACTCGCCTGATTTCTCCGTCAACGTAGAACCTATTTCACAACATTCCGTGATAAAGTGTGAAAACCAATCGTTATTTTCCTTATATGCAGATATAGCATCCTTCACTTTCTGGGGAGGCTCGATTTTGTACTCATCGGCGATAACCTTTTCTGCCCCCCTGATGATCCACTTAAGAATGGCCCCGCCAGCGTTCTCGAAAAGGTAATCTCCATAATTTTTAACATCTTGTTTTCCTTCAATCTTCGCCTCAAAAGGAATCACAATCAGCCTGCGCCACGTTCCCTGATCTATAGCACCTACCTTCGGTAGATGGTTGGTGTAAAGTACCAATGTATGGCTTGGAATATAGCTAAAGGGGTCCTTGTATTTTTTCTCTGCATAGATTTCATCGGTAGAACAAAGCTGCTTCACATTGGAGGTATTGAGCCGCATACCTTCCTCCATTTCGGCTGCAATTAGAAGCCTTTTCCCTTTAGCTTCAGCCAGTTCTGGTTTGACGTTTCTACGGCAACCAACCGTCAGCATATCAGCTGAGATATTACCACTGTAGGAGCCAAGCACTCGAGATACAGTATTCCAAAACGTCGATTTCCCGTTCCGGCCTTCACCGTAGGCAATAATCAAGGCTTCCACATAGACTTTGCCAATGGCCGAAAGCCCCACGATCTTTTGGACATATTCGACAAGTTCTGTATCCCCTAAAAAGAACGTATTTAGAGCAGCATTCCATAGATCCGCTCCTTCTTCACTCGGGTCCACCGCAGTCTGCTTGGTGATGAAATGGGAAGAATCGTGCTCTAGCGATCTGCCTTTCCGCAAATCATAAGTTGCTGATGGGGTGTTTAGCAGAAACTCATCTGTATCAAGCGTTTTTTGTTCAATCTCTAGCATAGGCCTGGCCTCTTTAAGTGCTGCTGTGATGCACTTAGTGTCCCTGCGCTTTATAGCATATTTCCTATATGCTATCGCGTTTTCATAGAGTTCATAGGAACGGGACTGCCGGCTATCAAAGGCATTTACAGCCTGTTTCGATCCCTTTGATAGCAACATCTCCAGAGCACCGTTTTGGGACATTTCAGCCATAGCCTTTTCAATTTCTGCCTCAGCTTCTTGTAGCTGCTTAGCGGTAAGTTCCTGGGCAATAGCTTGCGCTTTTGGCTTGGATTCCTCCCAGAAGCTTCCATTATAGACGAGATAATCTGTGGATGTAGAGTATCTGAGGACACTACCATATTCCCTTGCCAGAACAACAGCTTGTCCCACATCGGAAAAGTCGGTTGGTTTAAGCTTAGTATCCGAGTTATAGACCTCAGGTGGGATGTAACCTTCCTGAACTGCAACACGTTTCCCAAACTTCGCAGCACTGTGCCATATAATCTGCAGTTCCGTCTCCTCAAGCGGCGGGTTGCATTTTTTGGCATGTTCAATAAAAAGCTCATACACCTCAGCGGTATTCCCATATCGCTTGATGAGCTTCCCAGCATAGCGGGACATTGTGCTATTGCGTTTCCCCTCGGGGATCTGTTCCTGCTCATCATCCCAATCTTGAAAATCATCTTCGTCCAGAAACTCCATCAAATCCTTATCACCATCAAAAAACTCCACCTCAACGTTCTCAGCACCAAAAATGAACCTAGCGCTATCGAGAGCGTTCTGATCAAAGTATGGGAACACCGCAGTAATTTGCCTTTTTAGTTTGGTGTATTCATTTTGATCTGTTATCGTCGAAGTCATAAAATAGACATGGAATCTGGGCCTTGGACCCTTCTCCTTTTTTTGCTTCATGTGATTTCTGCTAGAAGCAACCACAAAAGGAACACCGGGGAAAGCCAGTGCAACATCATGGAATGTAACCCAATCCTTCGGGTCATCCGAGTGGTCATTATCGCAGTCCAGCACCACATTGTCCGCTTGGATGAAGTTAGCACTGCTGCGGTAACTATCTCTGTATTTAACCGAAACATGGTCAGCTTTAACGGCTTTGAGCATGGACTTCACATCGCTGATGACCGTTTTGTTAGGATATACACAGTTAAGAACATTACCTGCACAGTCGGCTGTGTATAAGGTAAACTGAATCATTCGCCAACCTCCTTGCACTGTTCCGTGAAGTAGCGAACTGGCATCCCTCGCCTTTTAGCCTTAGCAATCTCTCGTTCCATTCCAGTCGACACATACCGGCCAAACACCCACAGCTCATCGCATTTCCCAAGCCAAATGAGCCCTAAGGTTAACCCTAGTTCACGTTCGCTACAGTCAGTATCATCAAGCACCTGTGGATATAGCAGGTGAGGTGCAAAGGGGACCATCCCTTGTTCAACCGCAAAGCGCATATAAGCTCTAGCTTTTTTCAAGTTTCCTTCTATGTCACTTGAAAATGGTGAGCAGATAAAGACACAAGGTTTATACCTTTTTTCTTCTCGTAACACGTTCTTCAAGGCTTCTGACGCAGTTGGATCTGGATACCCTTCTGCGTTATACTTGTCCACCACTACATCACCTCTTGCTCAATTAGTGGTAGTACACCATGAGATTTCAAAAGCTCATAAATGAACAAGCGGCCTTTCTGTGTCCAGTAGGTATGCACCTTGGAGTGCATTGTTCCATCAAATCCAAGATAGCTATGCGTCTTGGTTACGGTATAGCCATGCTGGGCATATTTTTGATACAGTAGCCAAATTTTACCTTGACGGAACTGAACTCCTAGCTCATGCAGGTACTCATTAAGCCAGCGGCCTGACTTTCCATAATCTTTAGCAATTGTTGTGATAGATACAGCATCCTTACAATTTAGCACTACATCATAATAACTAGCTTTTGGTTTCATCTCTGCTATCTGCTGTTCTTGAATACTAATGGTAGCTTCCAAAGCTGTGTTCTTACTACGCTCGGCTTTTAGTTCCTGTAACGCTCTTATCCAAAGATCAGGGTTGGTGAGCAGTTCATCGGCAGCATACAAGCCATGCTTTCTAATGGAAGGTAGAACTTCATGGGTTACCCAGCGCTTGAATTTCTTTAGTTTTTGCTCTCTCTCAAAAATGTACCCGTCACTAACTCCTCTTGCTTTTGATGGCTGCATGGCAAATAGCAAAGAATAAAGTCCCGGTTCATTTACTATTGCCATTTGTTGAACTCCACCAGGGGTAGTCATTTGCGTATATCCCTTTTCATCATCGTCGAGAGACTGCATAGCACGACTCCTGTTTGTTTCTCCAAACACATCGCACACATCTTTTGCCACCCACCAGGTCTCGCCATTTCTCTGAACGGTCCGCACTTCTTTACCTTCATAATGAAAAACATTTAATTCATTCATGTTAAACCTCCACATATAGTTGTAGGGCGACAAAAACTTGCCCTCAGCTATAAGCGAAAAAAGGAGGGTACTCGAACCCCCCTCAAGTTAATCTTTTTTATAAAATTTACATTCATAACCATCGGCACGAAGTAAAAGTCCTTCTGCCCAAGCCGGTGTCTGGTTCATTAGCTCACTGATATCCTTAACAGATGCATCTAAAGCAACTTCTAAAACCACTTCGTCATGGACATGCATTACTATGTTGTACCCAGCATTGTTTAGAGTTTGCATAGCATGGCAGAGAATATCTCTCGAGATAGCTTGGACAATATTCTCAACAAACTTAGGACCATAACTTTCAATCCTCTCCCACTTTTTCGTGGTACCTGTACCTTCATAGGTCACCGATTCCCGGTCAAAACGATTTAACCCGATCTTAGGTTTTACATAGGAAAGCTTCCTGCCTGAAGGTAGAGTAATAAAAAGTATGCCGCTTCTATATTCAAAAAGAATACCGTTGGTTTGTGTAGAACTGCGTTCCCGCACAGTAGTTAAAGCAGCTCTATCGACGTCCCACCAAAGTCTGACTATGTTGGGATTGGCATCTCGCCATGCATCAACTAGTGGTTTTAGGTCTTCTTCGGAAAGCCCCATTTCTAAAGCACCCATGGCTTTAAGTGCACCAACCGAGCCACCATAACCCAAAGCCAACTCCGCAATTTTTCCTTTTTGCCTAAGCGTACTTCCTTTTGTGATTTGTTCCACAGGAACCTTAAACATCTGGGAGGCAGACGCCTCATATATTTTCCCATGAGTAGCAAATACTTCGTTTCGCCAAGTCTCGCCAGCGAGCCAAGAAATGACTCTAGCCTCAATAGAAGAAAAGTCCGCAACGATAAACTTACACCCCTCTTTGGGAACAAAAGCCGTTCTAATCAATTCTGACAAGACATCTGGAACAGCATTGTATAATACCTCCAATGCATCTAAATTGCCATCATGAACCAAATCTCGTGCCTGTTCCAGATCAGGCAAATGATTTTGCGGGAGGTTTTGGACTTGTATAAGCCTTCCTGCAAATCGTCCTGTCCTATTCGCACCGTAGAATTGCAAAAGACCTCGTGCTCTTCTATCCGAGCATACTGCGTTTTCCATCGCTGTATATTTTCTTACACTGGATTTTGCAAGGGCTTGACGGAGTTCAAGGACACGTTCAACAGACTCAGGCACGTCTTTTATTAGTTCTTTCACTGCTTTTTTATCCAAGCTCTCCGTTTCAATGCCTTGCTCAGAAAGCCAGGACTTGAGTTGAACTACAGAGTTGGGATTTTCTAGATCGGTTAGTTCCTGCATGGTTTCAGTCAGTTCTTCTCTTGCCCGATTATCTAAGTGAATGGCTTCTCTAACTAAATCCATGTCAAGCAAGATACCCCTGTCGTTGATCTCTTGATCAAGGTGGTAATTACGCCACTCACACTCCGGAACTGGGAATCTCCTCAATCTTTTTTGAATCTCCAATTCGGTCTCCACGTCACGAGCATTGTAAAGTTTGAATTGTTCCCACTTATCTGGTGCATGTCCGGGTAGATTACGTGAACGACCGCCATTTGCTTTGGTGGGCTTGCAAGGTTTGGAAAAGTAGCGAATTAGGTCTTTACCTACTTCTAACTTTTGCTTTTCAAGGCCAAGAACCGCACCAACGCCTACCAAAGAAAGAGGAAGCCCAAGATAAGCAGACCATACCATTGTGCAACGCCATGAATTAGGCTCTAACCACATACCAAAATAGTGAGATAAACACACACGCTCAAACTGTGCATTAAACGCCCACTTAATAACGCGGTCGTCTAAAACCGCACTCTGGATTTCTTTAGGTATTTCCTCACCACTTGCCAGGTCAATAACCTGTACTGGTCCAGAATCCACACTGTACCCAAAAAGCATAATTTCAAAATCCTTAGCTTCAGCATAGCGATAGACCCCGCTTTTGGCGAGGTCCACGCTACTATAGGTCTCTAAATCAATGCTAAGAGTTCTCATGATAGAAAGTCATCATCCACATCTGTGGCAAAGTCCTCTGCGGCACTTGTTCTACCACCTAAAGGCTCTCCATCTCGGATCTTCTGAATGTTTCCAAGACCACATGCAATACCTTTGTTCCCATTGGAGTTGAAAGCGTAAAAGCTGATACTTACTCGTGCGTAAACACCAGAGTAAACTTCCGAACGGTCAAGAATTGGATTGACGTTTTTATCAACAATTTGCGGGGCAGTAAGACTATTTGCATTGATGAAATAACTGTCTGCATAGGCTTCATCATCAGGACGGTCAATGTCCCCATCACGCAGAGGTAGTTTGAGGGCAGCCTTGTTTGGAATCTTACCACCAAACTTACCTTTACCTTCCTCAATAGCAGCGTTGATAGCTGCATTAATGGCGTTAAGGGTTTTAGTGTCACTCTTTGGGATAATCAAACTCACACTGTACTTTTCGGTACCTCCGTTGATGGATTTAGGTTCCCATACATTCGCATACGACAGTCTAACAACTCCTGTAACCACTTTAGTAGGGTTAGTTTTGTTTGACATATATTAAACCTCCATAAAATCGTTTTTTGCCGATGATATATTCATTTCAGGACGCTTGTCCGAAACAGGAACTAGCGTTGGTTTTCCTTTTGGTTTAACGATAAGACCACCAAGGACTTCATTAAATTTTGACTTACCCATCAATTTTTCCATCTCAGTAATAGGGATAAGACTTTGCTTGTATATGTCGCTATAACCTGCCTTCTTTGCTGCTTCTGAGACCGCTGCTTTGTCTTTGTATTTACGGTTAGATCGGCCTTCGACTACTTTAAATCCCGGCCACTGCTTGCCATGATTAACTGCTGCATCCGTTGCGTAGGCCAAAATTTCGTTTGCCCAGCTGGTAAGATCGCCAATAGATGAGAGAATCTCTGCGATTTCTTCATCTGACAGGAGTGGCGGCAATGCAAACTCAAAAGAAGCCAGTTTCATTTTTGCTTCTGCTCTAGCTCTACATTTCACCGCAGCTTTGCAAAATTGGCACCATTCTCCCGGACAATAATTACCTTCACCGGCGAAGGCTAACTCCGCTTTAGGCTTTAAGACTTCTTCTGCCCACTGATACAGATTTTCTTTTGACACTATGGAAGTACTGACATTTTCACGACGGGGTTGATAGATTGTCATGGAGACTGTATAAATGTCGTAGATGCCATCAAATAACTCCAGTGCACCAAGAGCATAAAGCTTCATTTGAGGATTATCTTCGGCATCTACCAAAACACCCTGACCGTACTTAAAATCGATAACATGAAGGGTTCCATCCGAGATGATTACACAGTCTCCTGTACCAAAACCATCAGGTACATATTTTGAAAAGTTAAGTCGCTGTTCTATTAAAACTAGGGGATCACTACAGGTCTGCTTGGCTTGCTCAATAACTTCAAGCACAAACTCTACATATCCATCGGTGTAACTATCCATCTCATCAGAATGATAAGGTGAGACAGGCTTTTTTGTCCGAATCTTCAGTGCCTTACGAAGTTTGTGTTCACTTAAGGCATGAGCAGCAGTTCCTTCAGCCGCAGCTTCGCTGGAGTTATAATCAAACTCCAACTCAAGCCTTGCCGATGGGGTGCAGTTCATCCAGCGATGGGCTCCTGATGCAGAGAGAATTGCGTGTTTACTCATTTCAAGTCCTCTGCATCTGCAAGAAGCGCAGGGTACTTGCTTGGATCAATCTCGCTAAGTTTTGATGCTCCATACTTTTGTAGTAGGGCTCTCACTTCGGATGTAAATCCGTCATGGCTCTTTTCAGCAAGTATAGCCCTTACCTCTTCCAAGGTGATCTGCTTTTCTTCTGACTCAGGTTGCTCTGGCTTTGGCTTTTCATTAGACCCGTTACTTGCTATTGCATCTGCAACAGCCTGAACACTGTCTGCCAGCGACCTAATATCAGAGACCACCTTGAGAAGAAGCTTGGTTTTACTCATGGCCCACGCCTCCCTCCTTTATTTCCTTAATTTCTACTGTTTCAACTGAATCACCGGGTGTAATCACAAGCAGGTTTGCTTTTTTACCAAACAACAAATCGAGTATCCTAGTTCTAATTGTCCGCCTGCTACTTTGAATCACCTGACTCCTTTCACCACCTGGTTTTGCCACATTGATTGTGACTTTGTGTTTAAGGCTCATGCTCCGACTCCTTTCTGAGGGCTATTTTCCTACCCCCCACCGATAAGCGAAAAAGAGGGTTCTTTCGAACCCCCTTATCAGCAAAAATGTTTTCTTAACTTTTCATGCATTCTCTTTAGCCGGTTACGTATTGCGGCTTCATTGACACCTTCCTCTGCAGCAATATCAGTGTTGGTACGCTTGTCCAAATAAACTTTCTTAAAAAGCTCTTTTTGTTGTGGTAAAAGGCATTCCATAGCTACGGACAGCTTATCCAACATATCTTGATGCTCAGCTTCATCTTCTGCTTGTATGTAAAGCTTTTCAGGGTTTGTACTATCGTCTGCAAGGTACTTATTGCGATCAGTTGCTGCTTCATTTTCACCATCGTGATATGCATCCAGATGGGTTGTAACTCGGTACTCATACCGGCGCTGCTTGTCCACTTCAAGATCATCTAGAGAATGTAAAAGGTCAATGTCGGCTTCAGTGACTCCATCTTCACCTGGGGTGATAGTAATTTTTGTTCCTTCAGCGGTGTAATAAATGTAACTGGTTCTGTTCCTTTGGCTTGTTTTGTACTTTCTTGACATGAAGCTGCCCCTTTCTCCGGAGAGAAAAGGGCATGACAATCAGCCTAAAAACTCACCGTTTTTTTTAACGCGAGCTTTTCGGCTGTTTTTATCAACAAGAGCTTGTCCTCTGCTTCTGATATTAGTTTAGAGGATAAAAGAACTCCCAAAACGGTCACTATATGTCCTCAAAATGATTAAGGATAAAGACGAATTTCACTTAAAACGTGTAAAAAAAAAGAGACACACACAAACCCTTTTATTAGAATACATGCCTAACTATTAAAAAAAGAAACAAAAAAAAGCGGACATCTCGTGTCCGCTTTTTAGAATTATTATTTTATAATGGATCAATTCCATGTTCTTGTAAAAAGGCTCTGATTTCATCCATAGTCATTGCATAGAGATGAGTCAACGCAAAATTGTACCAGATATGATTTTTATTATTTGAGTTTAGAGAGAAAGGAGAATTACCAAGAATATGACGGCTTATCTCCGGTGGGAGGTGAAGTCCAAGGCATATTAAAACCAGTGAATTAATGGATCCCGGTTCCTCACCACTAAAGATTCTTCTTATTGTGCGCTCATTTAGCATCGTTCTCTCTGCTAATTCTTTAAATGTAATATCTCTCCATTCACGCACCATTTTTAAAGAGCTGGTATAGCTATTTGGCAATTCGTTGTATATACGAGCATTTTCTGCTATCTCATCTGCTAGTAGTTTTGCTTTAATCTCAGGAGTCGAATGCTGGTAGCCATTCTTATAGCTTATATCAAAACTAATATTTGCAGCTTCATCTCTATTAAGAAAACATTCACTATGATATCTCTCTTTTACACTTGACCTAATGGACAAGTCAAAAACTAAGCAGCACTCTTCCATATGATTTCGTGCATACTCAGTTAGTATCAATTGGCCATTTTTATCCTTTGCCACATACTTAGGGTGGTTTAAAACAAAATGAGCATCTACATATTGATAGCTACCGTTACTTATAAGTGGATTTTTTGTGAGGTTAGTTATACTTTGAAATATAGCATCTTCGGCACTAATGGAAAATGTCTGGTTTGGTTTAAGAGCGCCTTTTTTGAATTTGTGGGGTTTAATATAGCGACCGTCTATGTATGTGAAAGTGCCTATTGCTTCTTCATATCCTACATCTATCATACGGATTTTAGCTGCAATCCGGGATACACAAAAAAATGCAGCTAGAGCATCAATAACAGGTTCCATTACATCAATTAGGTTAGAGGTTCCAAGCATGTTACTGTACAGATTAATAAACTCAAATGCCTTAGTCTTAAACATAGCTAGAGGCATTTGTATTCTTGGTGCTAGTGAGTTTGCTTGCCATTCCATCCAATCAGTGGCATCTCTATTGCTGTCCTTTATTCCACCTACTACTTGGCATTTAATTCTACTGGCATCGCTATTATATAAACGCTCAAGTTCAAATGCTTTTCTATGTTGATCCCAATGAACACACTCATGTACAATAGTATTATTGACTGACCCCAGATTACGAAGGAAGTAAGCTTTAGGGTCCACGATTATTGTACGAGCTTTCACACGGGTCTGTACCATTTCATCGCTATCTTCATCATAAAATTCTGCATCACAGTCGTGAAAATATATCTGCCCAAAAACAGAGAAATCCTTTGTAATCTCGCGCATTTCTACTGTAAGACCCATTTTTTCTGCCAACACCTGTGGCTCAACTGCCATTGGAGTTTTTAATGCTTCAGGGTAATGACTTCTAAGGAAGTCTGTAGCAACAGTTTCTAGTTGTTCCTTATGAATGATAGGGACAAGGGAGTCTGACATAGGTTTTGGCTGCTTATTTTTGCTAGTATACTCAGTTATACTAGCGATTACAAAATCATCCAAATTGCAATCCAAATCTCCTGAGCATTCCAGCATAAACCATTGCCGGCAATTTTCTGTTTCATCATAGTGATAATCTGATTCCCTGACTTCAAATTCAGCTTCAAGAGCAATATCAAATTCTATTTTCATGTCTGGTAAGTCATTAACTGACACAAACTTTACTTCTATATCTGATAATTCTATGCTGCCAATGTTTCGAACTTTGTACAACCGTAAGTCTAAGTCATCGTAGTTATCTGAGATGTAACTTTGTATGGCTACAAACATCTCATTATAGAATCTATCAGCCACGTAATCTTTGAAAGAACGATTACCTGCCAAGACACTCCCTCCTCGCCCCATATGAAATTAATATCTTTAAGAATTTTTAATGTTCAAACATTAGTTCATAGGTAAATTATAGCATATATCATGCCTATCTCAATATTTATTTTGCGTTCGTAAATTTTAATTGTACCTACACTAATTTTGTGATACACTTTTTTTGTAACTAATATGAGTAACTAAGGTGAGGTGGCATTTATGTCCATAAGTTATAAAAAGCTTTGGAAACTTCTAATAGATAGAGACATGAAAAAAAAGGACTTAAGAGAAGCCGCTGGTATTAGTACTGCTTCAATGGCTAAACTTGGAAAAAATGAAAATGTTAATACTGACATCTTAATAAAAGTATGTAAGGCTCTTGACTGTGACATTTCAGATATTATGGAGATTGTAGATGATAATGACTAAATACAAATAAGTTGAAATTGCTACTCTCGAATAGTAGGCATATTGTAACTATACTTCGGATTCTATAAAAACAAATAGAAATCACACTCTTATATTACTAAATTCCTATGCAAACCAAGAATAGGAAAACAAGTAACTAAATAAGGGGATTATAAGGAGGATTAATAATGGCAAGGTATGGACGCGGGAAATTTACAGCCCATGAAAATTACATAAAGTACATGAACTTTATTGCTACAAATCCCATCTACTCAAGCATACCCAATGCAGTAAGTGATGATGGAAAAATAAATTGGCAGGTAAGTTCGGGAAAAACCACTTCCTTTTACAAATACTACCCAGCCCGTTTAGATTGGTGGATTAAAAAAGCAGATTCTTTAGAGCTACCCGGAACTGGAAAATCCGATGACAGGCTTTCCATAGCAGCTAGAATAGTCCATCCTACGAAAAAACGCGTTTGTCTTATTTGTGGGGATGAACGCTATATTGGTTATATGTATCTAAACCATAATACGGCAAAGGCTTTTGATAAAATTTGCGGAAAAAAGTTATTCCATAAAGCTATGCTAATCGATGAGGCAACATCAATGTTAGTTCAGGAAATCGGGAAAGAAAAAACTCGACAGTTTATACTTTCCATGTTCCCAGAAAAACGTAAGGATATAATTCTTTTTGATGGCGCAAATTATACGGATTTTTACCTATCTACTCAACATATAAAAACATCAAAACTCAGCCCTGGATTCATGTCGAATTGCCCTGACCGTTTAGACGGTTTTCATGATTACTGTATATATTGTCGAAAGAAAAATGACCCTGGTCGGTCTGATGAAAACATGCGCAGTTACAACCATGACAGACGTGCATTTATGTGGTGGGCTGAAGGTGATTGGCTGCTTGCCGACACATTGTATAATAGCGCATCTGATGGTAATTGTTGTTTATGTGGAAAACATGTGAAGAAAATATCTCCAGACCACGTTGGTCCTCTGTCTTGTGGTTTCAAACAAATACCGTATTTCGAACCTTTATGTGGTAGGTGTAATTCTTCTAAAAATAGACGTTTTACTTATGAGAATGTTAGAAGCCTCATTCAATATGAAAATACTAATAATGAAAACGCAGCAAGTTGGCAAGTTAGAGCATTATGGAATAATACAAAGGAATTAATCACTAACGATAGTGAAGCTAAAGAACTAAGCAACTATATGCGAGGTGCTCAAGATTACTATCTTAGAATACTTTTCTGGCTGTATACAAAAGGTTTTGATTTATGTCTTTCCTATTTGTTAAAACCTGAATATGCCTTTTACAATGTTCAATTTCACAATTTAAATACAAGTACATTTGAGTTTACTTCCTATGAGAAAACACCAAAGCAGACTACTGGTGCAGAGAGTGTTTCAGGCCGCATTGTTCGTATTGCCTTTGATGAATTACTTGAATACAATAGTAAACCTGTTGCGAAGCGGAAAATTAATAAACTACTTATGCAATATCTAGATGAAGACATTAAAACTCTACAAGAGACTATAAAAAAATATAAACTAACCAGTTATGCAATCAAGTGGTCTCAGACTATTAAAGATTCTTCATTATCAATAGAATTAAAAGACCAAAAAATTAGAGAACTGCTTGATGACACATCCTATGAGAAAGAGCGTTCACACTATACATCTCTTTTTGAAACATTAGCTGATTTATTTAACAAAAGAGGAATTCTGCTATCCAAATTATTCAATGCAGAGAAATAGCGGAGATATCAATCTCCGCTTCTTCCTTTTAATAATTCTTCTACTGTAATTTGACCCTTACACCATCTATCATAGGTTCGATTTATTTCAGTTTTGGGCAAATATTCTTCTTTAAACTCACACAAACTCGGCATCCCAATCAATGCCTCTCCAGCAGTGTACGGATACTGTCCAAATAAACACATTCTATCCTCCTCAGTTTCTCGTCTACCTAAGCATTTGTTAAACACTGGATCTGGATAGTCTGGCAACATGTCATAATTCTTTGCTGCGACAACAATTACCCTTTTACGCATTTGTGGAACTCCATACTGTTCAGCATAAATAATCCAAGGACTCTCGGGCAACACATACCCTAATTTTGTTAAAGCTTCATACACACCTTGTAGCACTTTACCACCTTTCATACTTAGTATTCCTGGCACATTTTCCATTACTACAATAGAAGGTTTTAATTTCTTTACAATATCAATATATGAATCCACGAGCTTGTTTCTCTCGTCATTTTCATCTCTATAGCCTGCTGTAGAAAAACCTTGGCATGGAGGACCTCCGACTAATACCCAAGGTTCATCTGTAACATTTTTTCGTATGGCCTCACAGAATAATTCCTGATTTGAAGCTTCCCTAATATCGCCAACCACAATTTCTTCTGCAGTAACATGATTTCTTTTATATGTTTCTGCAGCATCCTTATCTAATTCTAACGCCGAAATGCATTTTAATCCCGCCATGGACAACCCAAAGCTTAGTCCTCCTGCGCCTGCAAATAAGTCGCCATAAGATACCTTTTTCTTAAGCTTTTTCTCTATGGCTTTCCCTATTGCATAACCAACAAGGGGTGGAACTGCATTCCCAATTTGGGTCCTTACCTTGGAGTCATTTCCATAAAACATAAAATCATCCGGAAATGATTGTAATCGCGCAGCCTCTCTCGATGAAAGCGTCCTGCTTTCCCAAGGATGTATATTTGTACCATTACCTGGCCGATTAAAATATGTCGAAATTGTATATGCTGGTTGATCACAACGTAACCTTCCGTAATATGTTGTTCTTACCATTCCTCTTTCTTTAGCCATTTCACGAATTTGCTCTAATCGCTTTGAAGGAATATCTTCAGGAATACTAGTCCAATTTCCTCCAGGGGGAATATGCTCAATCATTCTAATATCCAGCTCTGATAATGAAGGCATTAGGTGGTTCTTTAACTCAATGTTGCTCACTTTCTCACTCCTTCAAATCTTTATATATATTTAAAATGTCCTTTTTTTCTTCTTTACCTATGTCAACAAGGATTTTATCAAACTCTTCATTTGTTAATCCAAATACTTGTGCCCATAGTGCATCCAATAAAGCCCATGAACTATTTTCTGGCTCTATCTCATTAATACACTTATTTATAGATTCCTTTAACTTAGATGATGCATTTTCATAACTGACAATTGGCATGTCTGCTAATTCATAATTTGCTATATGGTTATTATAGTTGAACATTCTAAAATACCATTCTATCACGGATGAATTAATCCAACTGAAATAATACAAAAGAGCTTCATCTTCATCAACTGCTAGAAAATTGCATGAATTTGAAATTACCATATTGCTTTTGGTAAGACATGTCTCTATTCTCTTTTTTTTCTTAAGGTATGAACATTGCGTAATAGCTATCCTGCGTTGCGATACATGCTTTCTACGTTCTGTTGAGCACACTTGCATAAACTCATTAAATCGAACAAACCCATCTTTTGGGGATTCCTCTGGCTCTTTTAACCTAACCCCATCAATATGGTCCCCTCGTATCAGGCGATGTCCATTGTCTTCTTTTTGGACATATTGTTTATGGGAACTTAAATCTAGTTCTCCTCGGGCATTAACAACATCTTTGCAGGTAGATAGTCTAGGAAATGAGTTTATTTTTTCTAATATTCTCATTCCAACATTGTCGCATTTTGGTATTTTTGTTTTGCTACCTCCAAGGGCTATAATATGTCCAGAACTCATTTCATCAACTGGGGTTTCAATATCTTCAACCTTTTTTAAGTCATTGTATATTTTGACCATATGATTATCTTGATACTGTATTATTGATACAGTCGTTGGCTGATTTACACCTTTAAAGAGTTTTGCAGCTTCATCGAAATTCCATAATTCTTTAATAGCATTTCTTTGTAGTAGATAACGCCTAAAATCAGAACTGTTTTCATCACCTAACCAAGTAGATGGTGTTATAGCTACTATCACACCATCTTTTTTTACTTGGTTTATGGTAGCCGCCATAAAAACTTTTGATAGTTCTAAGATTCCTTTACTTAACCCGGAGTGCGAAAACTGTCGTTTCAGCTCCTGTGCTTTTTGTGTTGTCCTACGTTTTAATTCATTTTGTAAAACTATTAATTGATCGTTTGATAATCTGCTAATAGTAGAAGTATCGTATAAATCGCTAATCATAAATTTTAGATTGCCGTATGGAGGATTCATAATTATTGAATCAAACTTAAGATCAATATTCTCCTTATAAAATTCGAAGTAGTCCACATTCTTTAAATCTATTATTGTTTTAGCATTCATTTGTAAGCGAACTGTCTCCAATATTTTTCTGGCATACACTAACGTTTTTTCATCAATTTCAATTCCTACAACTTTTTCTATTTTAGGATTTAAAACTATATACAATGATAAAAATATACCGGCTCCACATGCTGGATCCATTACTGTTGAGGCATTTGCATTTTCATCAATTGCTCTCTTGACCATTCTTAGTGCTAATGATGGGGGTGTAAAGAAGTATCCACGTGACTTTGATGCTGCCAAATGTTTTTTCACAACACTTAAATTCTTCGGCGATATAAACTCTCTAGCACTTAGTTCAATAACGAACTGTATTATTGAAATTTTCTCAATTAAATCATGTTTGTCAGAACTAAGAACGTCATCGATTATATAATCATTCAAAAACCTTGTAAAAGCAACTGCCTCCATACTATCATCGAAAGGGTTACGCTCCACAACCTCATTTAAAAAAGAGTTCTGGATATCCGCTATTGAAGTTTCTCTGCTATCAGTAAATTTTCCAACATGCTTCTCTGCATTAGAAACTCTATACTCGTTTGCTAAGTCAAACATTTTATTATCAAACGCTTTATTATATGTATCAATACTTTTCATTTTCATATAAGCATATCTAATCCTTCTTTTATTTTTTCAAAGCAATTTTATCTAAATGAACTTTGGCCACTTTTAACCCAAGAGTCAAGTTCTGAGCGCTTGAATTTCCACATTTTCCCAACCTTATGCGCAGGAATGCCACAATCTTTTTTTATCCAATTGCGTATCGTATCCTTATTTACACTAAGGTATTCAGCAGCTTCTTCAATGCCTATCCATTTATCCATGTAATCTTCTGTCATAAATCATCCCACCCATTACCTAAATTGGATCACCAGTAATTATAACATAAATAACTAATTCTATCAACGTTTTGATATGAATTGATATGAATTGATATGAATATAGTAGTTGATATGAACCTTAAATCCCTATATTTACTCCCCCCAATGAAACATCTATTCTATCTCCTCAACCTCAATAAAAAATCTAATCTGTCAACTCGACCCTATCGATTTCAGGGTAGTTGATATGTTTCCTAAATAAATAAAAATAAGGACTTCCAAGGTTAAAAGGCACTGCCAGACATCGGACAGAAAACCCTCCAACCTTGGAAATCCTTTATTATCAGTACTTTGAATAGACCTTATTTCTCCACCCTTGACATCAAGACAACACACTCAACGTGAGTGGTTTGGGTAAAAACATCCACAGGAGTTGCTTCAATAAACTCATACTTTGACGATAATATTCTAATATCTCTAGCTAGAGTATCGGGATTGCAA
>ENA-UOOK01003474-UOOK01003474.1-fermentation-metagenome-genome-assembly--contig:-NODE-3474-length-17862-cov-2.474083_pt1 | contig 17862 bp, 17 predicted proteins | sample MGYA00245777_ERZ724023 | MGnify/ENA primary metagenome ERZ724023 (study PRJEB28704, sample SAMN03018312) | fermentation metagenome | biome: anthropogenic terrestrial biome; feature: soil; material...
CGCTAAGAGCTCTATTGTATCGAATCCAACATTGTGTCTAGTCGACTCATACTCTCTTCCGGGATTACCTAGCCCAATTACTACATACAAATAAATCAACCCCTTAATTAGTCAAACAATTTGCTTACAGATTCATTCTTGAAAATTCTGTTAATAGCTTCTGCAAATAGAGGAGCAACGCTTACTACTTCAATTTTGTCAATCTTTTTCTCGTCTGATAGAGGTATTGTATCTGTTACAATAAACTTCTCAATTTCAGAATTTTCAATTCTTTCAATAGCTGGTCCAGAAAGTATTGGATGTGTAGCACAGGCATATACCTTTAATGCTCCAAATTTCTTCAATACACTTGCAGCTTTTGTTATGGTTTCTGCAGTATCAACAATATCATCTATAAGTATTACATTTTTCCCTTCAATGTCACCGATAACATTCATTACTTCTGAAACATTTGCCTTTGGTCTTCTCTTTTCAATTATTGCGATTGGTAGATCAAGATGATTTGCAAAACTTCTAGCTCTTGTTACTCCACCCAAGTCTGGTGAAACAACAACTGATTCACTATCTACTATATTTTTAAAGTATTCCGCAAGTATAGGAACACCTAGCAAGTGGTCAACTGGTATATCAAAATATCCTTGAATTTGTCCTGCATGCAAGTCCATACTTAATACTCTGTCTGCACCTGCTTTAGTTAAAAGGTCTGCTATTAGCTTTGCTGTTATTGGTTCTCTAGCTTTAGTTTTTCTATCCTGTCTAGCGTATCCATAGTATGGTATTACGGCATTTATTCTGCCTGCTGATGCTCTCTTAAAACCATCAATGAGTATTAAGGTTTCCATCAATGTATCATTTACTGGTGGACATGTTGGTTGAATTAAAAATACATCATACCCTCTTACTGTTTCATTAATACTTACAGAGATTTCACCGTCACTAAAAGCACCTACTTCGCAATCGCCTAGAGTTACTCCTAATTCCTTGCATATTTTCTCAGCTAGTTCTCTATTTGCGTTTCCCGTAAATACTTTTATACCTCTCCCGCTTAAGTTCATCTTTTAACTCCTCCTAGTTATTTATTATCTTTTCTAAATCCTTTTTTATCTATCCAGCCTTTCTTGTTCACCTGTCTAGCCCTTGCTATAGACAAGTCTCCTTCCTCTACTTCATCAGTAATCGTAGAGCCTGCAGCTACATAGCCCCATTCTCTGACGGTTACAGGTGCCACTAAGTTTGAATTGCTTCCTATAAATGCGTTATCTTCAACTATAGACTTTTGTTTTATTTTGCCATTGTAATTGACAAATACCACTCCACAGCCAACATTTACATGCTTTCCAACTTGTGCATCTCCAATATATGAAAGATGACTAGCTTTGGAGTAATCTCCTACAGTAGAATTTTTCACTTCAACAAAATCTCCAATTTTAACATTTTTGCCTATATGGCTTTTTGGCCTTAAGTATGCATAAGGACCAACTTTTGTATCATTATCTACCGTACTTTCTAAAATAGTAGAAATTTGAACTTCTACTCTATCACCTATTTTGCTACTGACTATCCTAGAATTGTGACCGATAACACAATCCTCCCCAATTTCCGTATCTCCCTGTATTATAGCTCCAGGATATACTACAGTATCCCTTCCTATCTTTACCTCATCTTCGATATAAGTATTCTCAGGTTCTATTAAAGTCACTCCGTCAAGCATAAATTTTTCATTAATCCTTTTTCTCAAAATCTTTTCAGCGTATGCCAATTGAACCCTTGAATTAATTCCATATATTTCAGTAGGATCTTCAATTTTATATGCACCTACTTTGTACCCTTCCCCTTTAAGTACTTTTATAACATCTGTGATATAGTACTCATTTTGAGCGTTGTTGCTATCAATCTTTTCAAGAGCATACTTCAACAGTCTGCCATTGAAACAATAAATGCCAGAATTTATTTCTTTTATCTTTCTCTGTTCATCTGTTGCATCCTTATGTTCTACTATTGAAAGAATATTGCCACTTTTATCTCTGATTATTCTTCCATATCCAGTAGGATCATCCATAGATGCTGTAAGAACGGTACAGTCGTTTTTGTTCATATTATGGTAATTGATGAACTCATTTAAAGTATTACTTGTAATTAAAGGTGTATCTCCGTATAAAATTATAACACAACTATCATCCTTTATATAGTCTTTGCCTTGCATAACAGCGAAGCCAGTTCCGTATGGTATATTTTCACCTATGGGTTGAGCCACAAACTCTATACCACTACCTTCTATTTCTTCTCTGACCTTATCACCGCCATGACCTACAACTATTACGTTTTTATCAACGTTAGCACCCTTACTTGCTTTGATTACGTAGCTTATGAGAGGTTTACCGCAAATTGAATGTAGTACTTTTGGTTTTTTCGACTTCATCCTTGTTCCTTCTCCAGCTGCAAGTATAATTGAAATTGTCATAAAAAACACCTCTATTTTTCGAATTTTTCTACACAATAATATTTTATACAATTTACATCATAAGTCCAAACTTATTTTCTCCATTTTTTTTGGATAATATTTCTGCAAAGTAAAAAGGACCTTTTTTGGGTCCCTTTTATCTTATTGCTCGTTTAAGCTTTTTTCATACTCTTTAAATATTTCTTCCTGAATTTTGGCTCTAGTTTCTGAATTGATAGGATGTGCAATGTCTCTAAATTCACCATCTGCCATCTTTCTGCTAGGCATAGCTATAAATAACCCATTTTGTCCTTCAATGATTTTTATATCATGAACTACAAATTCATCATCAAAGGTAACAGAAACTATGGCTTTCATTTTCCCCTCTTCTGTAACTTTTCTAACTCTTACGTCGGTCACTTTCATTGACTCAATTCACCACCTTCCAAAGAGGTCATAGAAACTTATTAAATATTCTTTATATTCTCTAAATCTTGCAGAAATCCTTCTTTAGTTGTGAAATTTATTAACTTTTTTTAAAATTTGCACATATTTAATAAATTAACTTGTTGTGATAGTTCAATATAAAGTAGTTAGCACGAAAATGAAAATGGATACATACGTTTATTTCAGCTTTTCATAATTTGATCTTAAGAAGATTTTTTTATTCTCTTCATCTATTTTTTCCATTAAAATCAGTGAAGTATAGTCTTTTATTAGCTTTTTCTCTGGTTCGATAGTAGATATAAATATTCCAGTTCCAACTACTTCTGCGCCAAATTCCATCATCATTTCATATATTCCTTTGATCGTTCCTCCTGCTCTCATAAAATCATCTATTACCAAAACTCTTGATCCTTCTTTTATGGCTCTTTTGGAAAGGGACATAGTTTGAATTTTTTTTGTTGAACCAGAAATATAATTGATATTAACAGTAGGACCTTCAGTTATTTTTGAATTTTTTCTAATAATAACTAGAGGAACATTTAGATTTTCCGCAGTCATTAAACCTATAGGAATTCCTTTCGTTTCAATAGTTACAACACAATCAACCTTTTTATCAATAAATTTGTTTGAAAATATTTTCCCTAAGTTTCTAACAATATTTGGTGAATAAAGAACATCCATCATATATATAAAACCACCAGGAATAACTCTGTCAGGCGTTGAAAGCTTTAGACACAAATCCCTTAAAAGTTTTTTGGTATCTTCCTCTCTGACTTTTGGCATAAATTTGACTCCGCCATTAGCTCCAGATATAGTTTCAATAGTTCCAATATCTAATTTTTCTACCAATTCTTTCATTATCGTTATATCACCACTGATACTCGGCTTTTTTACATTGAAGATATTGCAAAAATAGCTGTATGTAAAAATAAAATTGGGCTTACTTGTCAAAATGTGCATTAAACCAGCTATTCTTTCGTTTCTATTTAATTTATCCAATTTAATCACCCTATAAAATATTATTTTTTATCAAAGATAATTTTATTCCACTTTCTGATACTATTCAACATATAACTAGTTTTTCCTTTTTATATTATTACTAATATGATATAATCTATCAGTGACAAATTAAAACTATTTGAATAAAATGATAATAATGCATTTGTTGGTAATAATATTAAATAAGGATTTATTTTCATTACTTTTAGGAGGTAGTAATACATGTTTTCTTTCAGCATACAAGAACACAAATTTTCTCACGTCCATTTTATCGGTATAGGTGGAATCAGCATGAGTGGCTTGGCAGAAATTCTCATAATGGAAGGCTATCAAGTTTCAGGTTCCGATATGAATTCTTCATCAATAATTGAAAAACTGAAAGGTCAGGGAGCAAAAATATACATAGGCCACAATGAAGACAATATAAATGGAGCAGACTTGGTTGTATACACAGATGCCATATCAAATGACAATCCAGAATTGGTTAAAGCACAGGAAAAGGGCATAGAAACTATTGACAGGGGTACTTTCTTGGGAAGGCTTATGAATAATTATAGGAATTCAATTGCAATCTCAGGAACCCATGGAAAAACCACTACTACTAGTATGATCACAACTATACTAAACAAATCCTCTCTAGATCCAACCATTCTTTTAGGTGGTGAATTGGATGAAATAGGTGGAAATGTAAAACTTGGAGGGAATGATTTTTTAGTTGCAGAGGCATGCGAATACAAAGGCAATATACTTAAATACAATCCCACAATGGCAATAATTTTAAATATGGAAGAAGATCATTTGGACTATTTCAAAGATATTAACCATATAGTATCTACTTTCGCAAGATATGCAGGGAATATAAAACCTAATGGTCATTTAATCATTAATATCGATGATGCAAATGCACAAAAGGTAATCAATAGCTCTAGTTGTAATGTTACTACCTTTGGAATTAAAAACAAAGGTGACTATACTGCCGAGAATATTGTTTTCACAGAAGAAGGTTTCCCTCAGTTTACGCTAAATATAAAGGACAAGGAAAAATATACTGTCACTTTGAGTGTCATGGGAGCTCACAATGTATACAATGCTTTAGCTAGTATCGCTGCAACCCATATATGCAATCTCTCTATAGAAGATATCATAAAGTGGATAAAATGTTATAAAGGAACCCATAGAAGATTGGAAACCAAAGGATTTATAGATGGGATAAAAATTGTTGATGATTATGCACACCACCCTACAGCAATTAAGGCATCACTAAGTGCCATAAGAAATTCTCAACCGAGAAAGCTATGGTGTGTTTTCCAACCTCATACTTATTCAAGGACAAAGCTACTATTGAATAGTTTCGCTGAATCTTTCTACAATGCTGATAAAATCATAGTCACCGATATTTATGCAGCTAGAGAAAAAGATACCGGAATTATTCATTCCAAGGATTTAGTGAATTTGTTGGTAAAAAAAGGAGCAGATGCCATATATATTGATTCCTTTGATAAGATAAAAGACTATCTTTTGGAGAATATCAAGGAAGGCGACATAGTAGTGACTATGGGAGCAGGAAATATATATAAGCTTGGTGAATCAATGCTAGAAAGCAAGAAAAAAGAGGCAATGTAAAAGTCCCATTTACGGGACTTTTTTTTCTACACCATATATTTTTTCCATGATTTCTTTTGTTTTTAGCGGGTCATATACAAAATATGAAAGGGTTTTCCCTTTAAAAGTTTTAAAAACTCCTTCTCCAGGTAAAGTAGCAAAAGTGAGATTCTCACCATTAATTCCAATAGCATCTTTCCCATAGGATATCATATCATTAAATTTCACATTTGTTTTTACATTGTCAAAACAAGTTTTGATAACTATAGGCAACCTAAAGCTTAAAGATTTATTTATAAAAGACTTTATAAATTCTTGCTGAGCTTTAATTCTTCCAAGGTCACCATCTTCATACCCTACTCTCTTTCCATTACCTTTTCTAAATCTTAAAAATTGAATAGCTTTTTCCCCATCTAATACTTGTTTCCCTTTAGGTATATTTATATACAAAGGCGGTTTAGATGTAGGGTCTTTATATCTCATGTGAAAAGGTATATTCACTTCTACTCCACCTATAGAGTCAACTATTTTTTCAACTCCACTATAGTCAATCATGGCATAATGATGAATAGGAACTCCTGCAAGGACATATTGAGCTGCTTTGACTGTACCATTTACCCCGTGAGAATAATATATAGAATTAATTTTCCTTTCTTCTGCAAGGTTATATCCTTTTCTATGGAGATATGTATCCCTTGGAATTGATATCAAATCAACTTTTTTGGTCTCTGGGTCAAATGAAAGAAATATAATTGTATCTGTTCTTGTATCTTCCATTCCTAAAAAAAGAAAGTTAATTCTTTTGCTCTGTTCATAGGCTTTTTCTAAAGTATCAATTGGGTCTTTTTTTGTACTTTTTTCTTCTTCGGGCATGCTTTGATCTTTCTTTTTTTCTTCTGCAACATATAATTTGCTTTCTGGCTTCTGATTGCTCTTGATATTTATTTTTACATAAGCATATGAACCTAGAGAAAATGCCAAGAAAAAGCAGATAAATGATACAATAAATATCTTTACGAATCTTTCCATGTTTAGCACCTATCTTTCGGCAACTATTGCTGTTTAAATCTTCCTTTCAAATATTAATACGATATTATTTTGCACAATACTGATTTTTTTAACCAATTAATTTTTTGAAATATAAAAGCCCTTAGGTATCAAAATTAACCTAAGAGCTTTGTGTGATTTTCTATATTATTTTGAATAATCGTAGAATCCTTTACCAGTCTTTCTACCTAGCAATCCACCTCTAACCATCTTCTTTAGTAGTGGATGTGGTCTATACTTGGAATCACCAAATTCATTGTATAGTACTTCCATTATATCTAAGCAAACATCTAGTCCTATTAAATCTCCTAATGCTAAAGGCCCTATTGGGTGGTTTGCACCAAGCTTCATGGCTTGGTCAATATCTTCTGCTGTAGCAACACCATCAGCCAATATTCCTATAGCTTCGTTGATCATTGGGATAAGAATTCTATTAACAACAAATCCTGGAGCTTCTTCAACTTTAACAGGTGTTTTACCTAGTTTCCCAGCAAGAGCAAATGTAGTATCTTTAGTTTCTTCAGAAGTAGCAACTCCCTTTATAACTTCGATTAATTTCATTACTGGAACTGGATTGAAGAAATGCATTCCTATTACTTTGTCTGCTCTATTTGTAGCACTAGCTATTTCAGTTATTGATAATGAAGATGTATTTGTAGCAAGTATTGCTTCTTTCTTACAAACTTCGTCCAATTTCTTGAAAGTATCTTTCTTAACATTCATATCTTCAGAAATTGCTTCGATTACAAAATCACAATCTTTTAAATCTTCATATTTAGTTGTTATTGCGATTCTTCCTAAAACTGCTGCTTTATCTTCTGCAGTCATTTTGCCTTTTTGAACTTTTCTATCTAAATTCTTGTTAACATTCTTAACGCTTGCTCTTGGAGCATTTTGGTCAATATTTCTAACCCACATAACAACATCATAACCAGTTTCTGCACATGTTTGAATAATACCGGAAGCCATAGTTCCTCTTCCAAGGACTCCTATCTTTTGCATTAAAAACACCTCCAAATTTATCTTAATTTATAGTTAGGTGAACGTTTTTCTAGAAACGCACCCATACCTTCTTTTTGATCTTCTGTTGCAAAACAAAGACCGAATAAATCTCTTTCAATAGCCATACCTGTTTCAATATCTGTTTCTGATCCCCTATTCATAGAAGTTTTTGCAAATCTTACAGCCAATTGTCCCTTAGATAGAATTTTATTGGCAAGTTTCATTGCTTCATTCATCAATTCTTCTACAGGAACTACCTTATTAACCAATCCTATTCTATATGCTTCGTTTGCATCAATCATATCAGCAGTAAATATTAGTTCTTTTGCTCTTCCTAATCCTACAAGGCGTGATAGTCTTTGAGTTCCAGCAAAACCAGGAATAATTCCAAGACCTACTTCAGGTTGACCGAACTTTGCTTTTTCAGAAGCTATTCTTATATCGCAGCACATTGAAAGTTCACATCCACCACCTAGTGCAAAACCGTTTACCGCAGCTATAACTGGCTTTTCCATAAGCTCTATCTTTCTAAATGTACCTGAACCTAACTTTGCAAATTCTCTAGCTTCGTGAGCATTTAACACCTTCATTTCTGAAATATCTGCTCCAGCAACAAACGCTCTGCCCTCACCAGTTAAAATTAAAATATGTACCTCATCATCTTTTTCTATCATATCTATAGCTTGATTTATTTCCTTCAATGTTGCAGAATTTAATGCATTCAATGCCTTTGGTCTGTTGATAGACAATATGCCAATGTTGCCTTCTTTTTTAAATATTAAGTTTTCGAAATTCATTCTATCCCCTCCTTATCAAACCATATTAAATTCTTAATTTGTTTATATTTTATCAAATAAAATTAAATAAAGCAATAGTATACTTGACAATTACTTAACAGCAATTACTTGTTTAAGCCTTTAAGTACAAAAAATCTCACCTTTTCTTCTCTTTTCTCTAAAATGCTCGAAATTCTTATGGAACTAACTTTAGTTAAAAATATCAAAGCCACTCTATTTGGCTTAAAATAAGGATAAATTGGATGACTTAATGCAAAACCAAAAGAACAAATTAAAAGATTAAATATTTTAAATTAAAAACTTTGTTAAAAGCATATCAACATTTCTACTTTCCTATGAGCTTATACATATTCTTTTTGTATTCTTCTACCCCGGGCTGATTAAAAGGGTTGACTCCTAGAATATATCCACTTATGCTGCAAGATTTTTGAAAGAAATAAATCAGCTTTCCGAAATAATATTCATTCATCTCAGGCACATTAATCAAAAGATTTGGTACTTCTCCTGAAACGTGAGCCATTGTGGTCCCTTCAAAAGCTTTTTTGTTCACAAAGTCTACTGTCTTTCCATGAAGAAAATCTAGCCCATCTATGTTTCGTCCTTCTTTTTTTATTTCTATATCTTTTCTAGGTTTCTCAATATTTATTGTTGTTTCAAATATATTTCTTCTACCATCCTGTATCAGTTGCCCTAAAGAATGCAAATCAGTAGTAAAACTGACTGATAAAGGCTGTATTCCTTTCAAATCCTTCCCTTCACTTTCGCCAAACAATTGCTTCCACCATTCTTGAAGATAAAAAAGTCTAGGCTCATAAACAGCCAATATTTCTATTGTTTTTCCTTTCCTAAGCAGTACATTTCTTAGTATGGCATACTGATAGCAATAATTTTTATCGATATCTTCCACTGCATATTCTTTCATTCCATCCAAAGCGCCGCTTAACAAATGCTCTATGTCTATCCCTGCTACAGCAATGGGTAGAAGTCCTACAGAGGTAAATATGGAGTATCTACCACCTATGTCATCAGGAATCGTAAATGTTTCATACCCTTTCTCCAAAGCCAACTGCCTTAATGCTCCTTTTGATTTGTCAGTAGTCACAAATATTCTTTCTCTTGAGCCATTTTCGCCATATTTTTTTTCCATAAAATCTCTAAAAATTCTAAAGGCAATAGCAGGTTCCGTCGTCATACCTGACTTTGATATGACGTTTATACTTACTTCTTTATCTTCAACCAATTCAAGCAATTCTTCCAAATATGTACTACTCATATTGTTCCCTACAAAATATATTTGAGGACACTTTCTTCTGCTTTTGTCAATAAGATTGTAAAATGAATGAGATAAAGCTTCTATACAAGCCCTAGAACCTAAATATGAACCCCCTATTCCAATGACAATAAAAGCATCTGAATGCTCCCTTATTTTTGAAGAAACAGCTTTTAACCTGTTGAATTCAACCTTGTCATATGTATCAGGATAGTCAAGCCATCCAATATATTCACTACCAGGTCCATTCCTACTATGCAAAAGCTCATGTGCCAAATAAGCACTATATTTTAAATACTCAATTTCATGGTCCTTGACAAAGCCATTTGAATAATCAAAGGTAATATTCTCCACTTTCAATCCTCCACCCCATTAAAAATTTATCTCTATCTATAGTATCTACAATCTCCTAAAATATAATATTACAATAAATAAAAAAAAGTCCTAGAAAATTTATCTTCTAGGACGCTTTTGTACCTATCGTTGGAAAATTTGGTTTCTTAGGATTTGAACCAAAACTTGTTATAAAATCATATATTATCTGTTCAACATTTATACCTAGATGTCTTAACCCAGCATTGCCAAACAAAACATTAAATTCAAGTATATAATATTTATTATCAACTACTGCCACATCAAATCCAGCATGGTTTATTCCCAATTTTTTCGCCACTTTCTCCACCAATTCCACTGCGCCAGAGGGAATATTTCCAAAATCATAGCTTCCTCCCTTGGCAATATTGTTGTGGAAAGAACCTTCAGCTGCAATCCTCCAGTAGCTCGCAACAACCCTATCTCCAACATAAACTATCCTTAAATCTCTATCTATAGGAAGTTTCTCTTGTATATAAAGAACCTCATTGTTATCAACATAACTCATTAATTCTTTTTTGTTTTCAGCAAGGAATACTCCTCTACCCATAGAATTTTTAATCTCTTTGCATACAAGGGGATATCCAAATTCTTCTTCAATAGTATCTAAATCAAAGTCGTCTTTATTTAATATAGTTGTATAAGGAACATTTTCAGGAAAAGCTGCCCAAAGAGCTCTAGTCATTTCAATTTTGTTGTGCCCAAGGTAATAAGTGCTTGCGCTTGGAAAAATCTTTTTTTGAAGACTATAAACAAGTGGATTTATCTGCCAATATTCAGGGAAAAGTATATAGTCTGCTTCTCCAATTTTTTCTCTTTCCTTAAACATATTTTCTGGTTTTATATATACTACACCTGGAATTCCAATAGTTCTATAAGCATTGAAAGATATCAATTTCAAATAACCTTCACCACCTTTTCAAGTATGCAAAATATATAATACTTCGGCTGTCATTAAGTGTCAACAGGTGGCTATTATACTAGTTCTATTAAAACCAAAGCATAATCATCATCTAGATCTCCCCATTTAAAACTGTCTACTTTATTATTTATATTATTGAGCAAATTCCTCTTGTTATTCTTAATAACTTCTATGATTCCTTCTACCCCAAACTGCTTTTTTGCTCTATTTCTTACCTCTGTTATCCCATCAGTATAAAACAAAACTCTATCACTTTTTCTAAGGTTTACAGTTCCCTCATCATAGGATATTTCATTAAAAATAGTAGATATAGGATAGCCTCTCATCTTCAACAATTCTAACCTATCACTGTTAAAAAGAATTGGAATACAGTTGTGCCCAGCATTGGAATACTTGAATTCTTTGGTCTCGCAATCAAGGATTCCATAAAAAATCGTAAAATAATTTTCATCATCAAGATTTAAAGTCATAAATCTTTTGTGAAGCTCCGTAAGAGCCTTGGATGGGCTTAAATAGTCTTCCTTAATAGCTCTCATTGTTTGTCTTATGAACATAGTCATCATAGATGCTGTAACTCCATGACCTGCCACATCACTTATATAAATGCCAATATACTCGTCTCCTATATAGAACACATCAAAAATATCTCCGCTTAACATTTCGCAAGGCTTGTACAAATGGTCAACTTTTACATTCTTATATATGCCTTTTCGTGGTAATATTTTTTCTTGAAGAGTCTTGGCAAAAACCAAATCCTTACTCATTCTCTTGTTTTTTTCCTTTAGTTCTTTTTCAAGTTTACGCTCTCTAGTTACATCCCTAAACACTTCAACAGCAGCATAAATATTTCCATCAGAATCGGCAACAGGAGAACTTTTAGCTGAAAAAATCTTGTCCCCCACTTTTTCTTCCTTTTGCACTATTCCCCCAGTTTCAATGCTTTTCTTTGTTATGCAAAGAGTGCAAGGCTTATCTTTCCCTAGGGATTCATAACACTTTCTGCCAGTTATATCTTCTCCAAGATCCTCCTTCATGGTCTTATTTGCATATATAACAGTACCATCCTTATCTACAACACGTACCCAATCTGCCATACCATTAAGGACATGATAATTAAAAATTTTATAAGTATTAAAGTTTTTTAATTTTTCTCCTAAATAATTTATTCTATCTTTTTCAATCATATTAATCACCCATGTCATAAAAAGTTTAAACATTTGAATGAAATGTTTGATTAAATAATATCACAAGGCTATGCCAAATACAAAAATATTTTCTTTTTTTATATATCATCTAAATCCTCAAAATATTTATGGGGATTTTCGACTATATCCTTATATATTTCAAATATTTCTTTGTAATATCTCATATCCGCTTCAATATGTCCCCAGCCTTTTTGTGTTTGAAATATTCCATCATAAGCCGCATCGTGATAACTTCTCAACATATGAGGTATGTTTCTTTCTTCTAAAATGGAATGCATCAGATTTGCTTCTACTTCATTGTTTAAAACCAAAACCTTCTTGTATTCGCTCATCAGAATCCCTCCCAATTAAAAATATAATTTGTTTTATGCTTTCCCAATGAAGAAAAAACATTCATTCTTAAAATTAGAATGAATGTTTTTTAGTATTAGCTGATAAAAGAGCCATATATTACATTTAAAAATTCAGGATTAAATATTTCTTTTTTAATAAAAGAGCCTTTTTCTTTGTCGTAGGTATAATCACAAAGTTTGAAAACCGAGGAGCCATCTTGTAAAGTCAATATATGATACTCGTCCTTTGAAGTACAGGTCCAAAATTTAATAGTACCTAATTGAACATACTCATCAAATAGTACATATTCTGTGTCTTCATCTCGAACTAGTAAGAACCACTTTTGACCATCATCCCATCCTATTTCCCCCTTTGAATCCCTTTGTGCAGCTGTATACAAGTCTATTGCTTCCTCTTTCCCATCTCCGTCAATATCTGTATTGAACTTATCTAGCTCTGTTAGCTCTGAAGTATCTAACTTATCAGTCGATGGATAAATAGCAACATATTTTTTCTTTTCTTCGTTTTCTTGTGCCTTATCTTCGTTTTCTTCATCCTTAACTAAAGCTTTTTCATAAATCATTTTCCCAAGCATCTCATTTAACTGTGCCTCTTGTAATACTTTTTCTCCATTGGTTTTCTCATAAAAAGTAACATAATAGTATTTGCCTTTCTCAATAGAGTTCCACTGGTTCTTGTCATCTACTATTAAAGAAATTTTCTTAAGCGCATCTTTTTCTCCTTCAATTGTCTGTAGAACAATTAAAGGCTTTTTCCCATTTTCAGTCTTTTCCAATACTAAACCCGAAGTGATATTAGTTTCTCTTTTATTGTTATCTGTATTTCTTAAAATGCAAAATGAGGAGATTATAAAAAGTACAATAATTGCTATTATAATAACCTTTACCTTTTTTGTCATAATGCCACCCCTCTTTTTAAAGTTAATTTTAGTTTAAACATTATATTACTATTTATATTAATTATATACCACTTTAGCCCTTATCTAAACTAAAATATCATTTTTATAAAAGAAATTCCTAGCCTTGCACCGAAGAAAATTATTATTATTCCACATATAATATTTATCCATTTAATTAAGTTATTATTTATTTTGGCATGGAATATAGATACAATTGTAGATAAAGAAGTAAACCATAAAAATGAAGCTAAACAAAATCCCATAATAAAATATTTGCTTAATCCTTCTGGTATATATGCATGATATCCTCCTAATAGAAGTGAACCATCTACTAATGCCTGTGGATTAAGCCAAGTAACAGCAAAACAATCTGCAACTACTCGGAGGAAAGACTTTTGAATTTTTACGTCATCCTTCAACTCAGGAGATGAACGAAGCAAGCTAATACCTATATATATGACAACTATACTTCCGAAAAGCATGATAGCACCTTTAAGCATAGGAACTTTGTTCAATAATAGTCCAATTCCAAAATAACAGGATAGTGCCAATGAAATATCAAAAAAGATTGTAGTAAAGGCAACTTGGTACGCCTTGCCCCTTTCTTCTCTTATAGCTGCATTAATAACATATAGGTTTTGCATACCGATAGGCGCTACATAGCTTAAACCTAGCATTAACCCTTGAAGCAAATATTTCATAGTGAATCCCCCTTCATTTTTGTAATATTTGTAATAACTATTGCAATATCTGTTCCAACTTTTTGACAATTCAAAACAGCATAAACACTTGACAATATATTAACATGCTGCTGAAAACATGGCAATATTGCCTATTTTTCAGCAGTAACCTGTTTAATAACTAAGAATAGTGAAGAGGATGAATTAAGAGAAGATGTTGGATATCATATTGAAGTTTATAATTGGAATGTAGGGTATAGGAAGTATGTTTCAATCCAATTGTTGAATTTTTTTATATAAAATTTTTGAAATATACGCCAGTTTTGTCCTAAGACTGCGCAACTGGGGAGAAATATTCCAATATAATCCATTAAAATAGATAATTGACATAATATTTTCGGCCTTCTTGTGGCAAATTAATAGTGCGGTGCAAGGAGGTGAAAAATTGAAAAAATTTATAAAAGGATTATCAGCACTTTCTATAATGCTTACTATTTTATTTGCTGTAAGTGTAGGCATCGCAAATTATTTTACCCCAAATTCTTATAAAGTTACAGCAGGAAGCAACTTGCAATGGAACACAGGCATTGTAACGGCTGTAACAGAGAACGGTAAGGAAATCTCGACCGGACTGTGTTCAGTGCCTAATAAGAGCTATAAAGCACAATTAATGCTATATAATGTTATACCCATTAAAACCGTAAAAGTAGATGTTGTAAAAGAAACTCTGGTTATTCCATGTGGGACGCCTTTTGGTATAAAACTGTTTACTAATGGAGTTGTAGTAGTTGGTGTAGCCGATATAAAAACATCTTCGGGAACGGTTAACCCTGCGACTGAAGCAGGATTAAAAGTCGGTGATATTATAATGGCTGTAGATGGTAAAGAAGTTAATACAAATGCCGAAATAATTAATATTGTTAAAAAAAGTCAAGGTAAAAAATTAAATTTTTCAGTATTAAGGGATAATCAAAAACTTTCAATAAATTTGCAGCCCGTAAAATCCGAAAACGGCTCTCAGTACCAGGCGGGAATATGGCTTAGGGATGGCACAGCAGGAATAGGTACTCTTACCTTCTATAATCCTTCAACAGGGTGCTTTGGTGGTTTGGGTCATGGAGTGTGTGATTCTGACACTCATGAGCTTATGCCTCTTTTAAACGGCGATATTGTACCTGTTAAAATAAGTGGTGTAACCAAAGGGCAGGAAGGATGCCCCGGCGAGCTTAGAGGATATTTTGCTACCGATAACCCAATGGGTGCATTAAAAGTAAATTCTAATGAAGGAGTCTACGGTTCTTTGAATTTTTCTCCAAAGGGTGAACCTTTAGAAGTTGCTATGAAACAGGAGATTAAAGCGGGACCTGCCAAAATACTCTCAACTGTAGACAGCGGAAAACCACAGTATTTTGATGTTCAAATCGAAAAAATAGATTACAGAAAAGACGTTAAAAGCAAAAATATGGTTTTGCACATTACAGACAAAAAACTCCTTGATGCTACAGGGGGAATTGTCCAAGGAATGAGTGGAAGCCCAATAATACAAAATAATAAAATTATCGGCGCTGTTACTCATGTTTTTGTCAATGATCCGACCAGAGGATATGGTATTTTTGCCGAAAATATGATGACAGTTTCACAAAATAATCTAAAATCTTCTATTAATCTAAAAGCATCATAATTTAGTATTGCATATTTGTTTTTCCCCTAATTATAAAAAATATTTTTACAACCTATTGCCATTTTTTCCAATATATGGTAATATAACGTTACAATAAATCTATTAGGGGGATTCAAAATGGAAAAGCATATAAAATTACTCATTGCAAATGATAGTAACGAGTTTAATCGTGATTATGGTCGAATTTTCGAAAAATCCGGAATGGAAGTTCTTTATACTCAAAAGGACGGCATTAAGCTTCTTGAAAAAATTGAATCTTCTCATCCTGATGTAGTTTTGACTGACTTATTTATGCCCAGATTGGACGGAATCGGCGTAATGAAAGCCATTCAAACAAAAACTGCAGGACAGGGACCACTTTTTGTCATTGTTTCAAATTTTACGAGTCCGGCTTTGGAACGTGAAGTAATGATGTCAGGTGCGTCATATTTTGCAATTACTCCTTTTAATGCTGCAGATTTGGCCGATAGAATTATACAGTTGTGTTCAATGACAGGGATTGTACCGCAATTATCGGAAAAAGCGCAAAATACAACATCTAATGAACCTTCACTTGAAATACAAGTAACGGAAATTCTTCATCAAATTGGTGTTCCGGCTCATATTAAGGGATATCATTATTTAAGAGATTCTATTATAATGGCAATTAAAAATCCCGATATAATAAATGCGGTAACTAAACAATTATACCCGAGCGTTGCAAAGCAGTATGATACAACAGCATCAAGAGTTGAAAGGGCTATAAGGCACGCAATAGAAGTTGCATGGGATCGCGGTGATGTAGATATTCTTAATTCGTATTTTGGATATACAATTCACAATACCCGCGGAAAACCAACAAATTCAGAGTTTATCGCAATGATTTCTGACAGATTAAGACTACACATGAAAAGCGCTTCGTAAGTTAAAAAATGACTTGTACACTGGATTTATCAAGGAAAATAAGAATTATTTCACACTGACGAAGATTATGAAAATAACTATGGAATGATTCTTTAAATCTACAAATTATTTCTTTATTGCTGACTAACTCCTTTGCTTTATTGGGTATGAATTTATAATTCTGTCAATGAAGTAAAGGAGCATTTTTATGGAATAAAATCCACCAGCAAAGTACTGGTGGATTTGACTTTTTTTACTTTTAATTTCTATAATACTTAAAAAGCTTCTAATCGACGCTTTTTTCTAAGTTCACGACGCTTTTTTCCGCCTTCCCATTCAGCTTCTTCTTGAAAGTTTTGGCAAATAAGCTTTGGAACAGGAGTTGGCTTTTGATTTTCATCTAATGCTACCAATACAACATAAGCTGTATTTACAAGTTTTCTTATTCCTGTAATATCTTCTGAAAAACTGTCAACACGTACTTCCATTGATGTTTTTCCAACATAAGTTAATTTTCCGTGTAATACAACTATTTCATTTGCAAAAACCGGCCTTTTAAACTGAAGTGAATCTATTTCTGCTGTTGTAATATTGCGGTTACAATGTCTTTGGGCAACTGCACCGGCAACAATATCAATCCATGCAGCCATCTGACCGCCGAAAACACGGCCTTGTCCGTTTAAATGGTATCCCAAAACAATTTGTATCTGTTCAACTTCGGAATCGGATACATGTTTTGCTGTTTCATTTCCCATCTCATCATCAAATCCTTAATAAGTAATAAATATATAATAAATATACACTAATATCCTTATTAATTCAACAAAAGTACACAATATAAACTATTAAAAGTAAACAAATTATCGACATTGGCTTTTTGCCACCGATTACCACATATAAACACTATGTCCCCATTTGCAGGTTCATACTCTTTATATTTTGTCTCAAGTGTTGGGTTGCTGATTAAATCAACGTATGTAGTTTTAATCCTACCACCAGACAAACTGTCATACTGCTTGGTTATTTCATGAAACTGCTTAAATACTTTGTTTAAATTAGTATCTTGTAGATTGGGAGATGAAAACATTGATTCTTCTCCAAAAACAATGATCTTTGTATCCTTTTTGGTATTCTTAACGATCTTACGACTCTCATCAGAAAGCGTGAAAATCTTATCCGGCGTCAAGTCTATATTAAGAGGATAACGATCATTTAAAATACCTGTTACAACATTTATTAATATCACAGCTGCAACAACAACTGC
>ENA-UOOK01003475-UOOK01003475.1-fermentation-metagenome-genome-assembly--contig:-NODE-3475-length-17860-cov-2.541533_pt1 | contig 17860 bp, 14 predicted proteins | sample MGYA00245777_ERZ724023 | MGnify/ENA primary metagenome ERZ724023 (study PRJEB28704, sample SAMN03018312) | fermentation metagenome | biome: anthropogenic terrestrial biome; feature: soil; material...
TCTTAAATTGTAATTTATTAAATTTAATATGCATTAAAGCGCACCAGTAGATTCTTTTTTCATCTTGTTATATTCTTGTACGATAAAGTGATTACCTTTGATAGTATCAAGAATATCTTTAGCATAGTCATAATAATACTGTTGTTCTGCTATATCACGACATATTTTTATGTATGCTGGATCGTTTTGAATCTGAGATTTTAGTTGAGTGTCACCCCAAGTATATTGGTCTTCAAATCTGTAGTGCTTTAAGAGTTCCCCGTATTTGGCGTCTCTATCTACAATCAAATTTGTCACAACTGCTTGTTGTTCTCTAACAATTCTAGCCCACTCATTTACATAAGTAGGTAACATGCGTTCATATTCAGTTCTTGGCTGAACACCATCAGGAATCTCTGTATCATGTTTTGCTTTATTATTCAAATAGCCTGTAAAAAATTCTTTTTTCATAAGTAAATTATAATAAATTGAAAGTAAGTTGAAAGTTTACTAATTAGTATAAAAGTATCACGCTAGCTTATATAAATATATTAACAAATAATAAAAAGTAAACTTACTTATTTGTCATAACTTTGCTATATTTTAGGAGTAAATATTATGGCACTTGAAGATGTAAAAATTGTTGGTAGATTATATAACCTTGGTAACGACTATCCTGCAGACGTAGGATGCCGTCCAGTTTCTGGCGATTGGAAAGCTAATTCCTATCTAGATGGTATCTATACAGAAGCTGAAGAAGGTTACGTATCTGGTAAGTGGAACAAGTACTTCAATACTGTACTTCCACAGGAAGAATGGTCCGACACTTCTGGTCGTATCTTCCCAGATGAATATGCTGTTGCACGTCTCAATTTGGAAGAAGATTACAAGAATGAAGTTGCAAGCGGTTATGCTTCTAGTGGTATCGACGCAATTCGCGACGAACAGTATGAAGGAGTTTCTGCTTGGAAGGGTGGAAATTCTCCATATACGAAGAACTTCCCAAAGATCTAATCTACACAGATTAAAACATTTAAAAAACACCAAGAATTTTCTTGGTGTTTTTCATTTTATAAATAAAGTAGATTTGAGGTGAATTTATGAAAAAATATATCGATTTATTAACTATAGGCAATTTAACGCCTGAAGTATTAAAAATTCTTGCACATCTACGTGTAAAATACAATATCGTATCATGTAGAGTTGACAACCATTCTGCATCACTTATTGCAGAAAAAAGTAAGCTAGTTCTTCGTCAAAATGGCAAAACTGTTTTGATTGGCGAAGATGTCGTTGAACCACAATACATTGAAGATTACATCTACAATGCAGCAATTCAGCTAGATTCAAAGGCTTTAAAAAATTATTATTCTGTTGCAATCAATAGAAATAACGTGGAAAAACTACCTTCACTTTTGAATAAGCTTCATTTAGCAGATACTCAAAGTACATGTTTGTTAGCATGTCCTGTTTCTGAATTTGCTACTGTTGATGAACTTCCAGAAGATATTCAAATGTTTATTGAAGTTAACTGTGATAAGATCGTCTTCATTCCAGTTGATATTCCATACGATTTTTGTAGATTGATTCCAGCAGTAAAATACATGCAAGATAATGGTTTGGATGACGAAACACTTATTCAAGTCGAGCTTGATGCAGATTATTCTGAAGATACTTTCAATAAGTTATATCGTCTAATCGCAGAAACTGAAGAATTTACAATTACAAGTGCAGTGACACCTAACACATTGTTTGATACTCCTGTTCTTTCAAATCAATTAACAGCAGTAAAACTTCGTTACTTTAATAGCGAATAGTCCAGCAAATTATTGGCATACTTTCACTCTATGGGCGTCTGACGTAAGTAGAAGCACATATTATTGCAAGTTTGATAAAACTGTTAACAATACTCTGCAAAATGATATTACAATCAAAGCATTCTACAATGAATTAGCTAGATTAGGAATAAATAAATTATTAACTGAAGAGGTTTAGTCATGCAAAACTTATGGGGAAATTTAATTATGCCTAATCTAGCTCCTTCATTTCTTTAATGATGACCTGACTGAAGACGAATATTTTGAAATGATCCAGGACCGGATCTTAAGCTTTGTATCCGACCATGCGAAAATTGCTTACAGCCAGCTGAAGCATTTGATGCTGAATTTGAAGCTTTCTGCGCTGAACAAAAGAAAATTAAAGCGGAAAAAGAAGCTAAGATCGAAGCTGAAGAAAAACAGCAAAGCATCACCGAAGATATCGGCTGCATTCCTTCTGAAGAAGTGGTAGAAGAAGCTTACAAAGCTTTCGAAGTTCCACAAGAAATTCTAGATGCTGAAAAAGCAGGTGAAGAAGCTGCTGTTAAAGAATCTAAGAAGCGTAGATCTAAGAAGGTAACTGAAGAAACTGCATCTGACGAAACATTGGCATTCTAAAAACTGCAACTTTCTCAGTTCAAAATTTTTATTTATATTTTATATCGTCAGATAAGAAAAAATATCTTAAGTAATGAGGTGAATGTATGATTACTGTATCAATATACAATAAATGTGAAACAGAGTTGAGTTCTACTACAGGATTTACAGAAGAGTTCAAACTATTCAAGATTAAATATTCTAAAAATCTGTTTAGCTTATCATTTAAAACACCTAGTGAAATTACAAAGAAATATGTAGATTCATTAGTAGAACCTGATTTTGAATGTGTTAGTGCAGATTTTGATGATTCTTGTGATAGATTAGTTCTTAACTTCGAAAAAGTAAAAGCTAAGGCAGCTGTAGCACAGCCAGTTTGTTCACAAACTGTCAAATCTGAACAACAAGTTGTTGAAGAAAACAAAGAAGAATCTCCTGAAAATCAAACTATAATTGAAGAAGAAATACAAGAAACTCAATCTGTCGAACAGCTTAAACCAAAAAAGCAAAGAGCACGTAGACGTACTAAAGCTGAAATGGAAGCAGCTAGAGCAGAAAATGCTAAGAAATTAACCGGAATTTCTTAATATTTATTTTAGTGAAATCTCGAAAATGAGTGCGTTCGCACTCATTTTTTCATAAATATATCATGAAAATTAAGTACTTATATGAGACTGCAGCAGATATTCTTAAAAGAGTAAATGCATCTTCTGGTTCGAAAAGATGGCAATTCATCGCAAATCCACAATGTTGCGATTTATGCAAAGACATGGATGGAGTAGTAGTTGAAGCCGATGAACAACCTCAATGGTATGGTCATGTTCCGAATGAACCTGGACGTTATAATTGTAAGTGCGATTGGAAATATATTGGAGATACAAATGGATAATATTAAGCCAGAAGAATTACTAGACGAAAGTACATTTACAGATTTTTTGAAAGCAGCTGCAGTGGGTGCATCTATATCTTTAGCACCACTTGCAAATGCAGAAGAACAACATGAACTCAACACTCGTGAGTTAGCAAGTGATTTTATCAGCCAATACAACTACTTACAAAATACTCATAATTTGACTATAGCAGGAGCTCAACGATTAGCAGATGAAGCTTTTACACAAGTTTGTGAAGAAGTGCAAACAGGTGATGAAGCTGCTGAAAATACAGAAGCATGGGGAAGTGCTAAAGCTACTTACGAATATCTCGTAGAGAAAGATTATAAGATTGCAACTGCATTTGCAGCAAAATTTAATCATGCAGCACGTCAGTTATTCGGTGTTCAGATTCAGACATTTGCAGATCCTAAGAAAGTTTAATTTTACTACGTATGTTAGAAAATGCTGCTTATTGTAGGCAGCTTTTTTAGTTTATAAATACAGAAAGAACGAGTAAAATATGGCATACCGAGTTAGATATAATAATAAACCTCACAGAAACAATCCTGTAATTTCTAAACTAAATGTTGTAGAAATTGATACATCTACTTTCGATGCAGAGTTTGAAGCATTTTGTGAAGAACAAAAGCTAATTAAAGCGGAAAAAGAATCCAAGAAACATCGTCACAAAAAGAAAACGGAATAAGATTATGCTTAATGAAGTTATTGTTACAAAAATAAATTCTACTTATGTGAGAATTGATGCAGATGAAGATGTTCTTCACGATATCAATTCGTATTTTGCAGTTTATGCAGAAGGTTACATTTTCAACCCAAGATACAAAGCAAGAATCTGGGATGGACGTATTAGATTTTTTGGCATCAACAATCGTTTGTTAGCTTCTGGTCTAGTTCCATTGCTTGAAAAGTTTTGTGAAAAACATTCATACACTTTAACGTATGAAAGTGATTTCAATAACTTCGAATCTGAATTTGACGAACTAGAATTCAAAGAAACTTGTGATGAAGCTTTGAAAGATTCTGGTTTACATTTACGTGATTATCAAGAAGAAGCATGTAAGCTTGCTTTACAAAAGCGTACTGGTATTCTTCAGTGCTGTACTTCTTCTGGTAAGTCAATGATTATTTACTGCATGATTAAGAATATGCTTAAGTATAAGCGTATTAACAAGATTTTGCTTATTGTTCCTAACGTTTCGCTTGTTGAACAGATGCGTTCTGACTTTATAGAATACGGATGGAAAGATGTAGATGATACTGTCGAACTTCTTTACTCTTCAAAGAAGCCTACATTCAAGTTGCCTGTACTTATTTCGACTTGGCAGAGTTTACAAAAGATTGAAGACAAAGAATATTATGAAGATATCGATGCAGTAATTGTTGATGAATGTCATGGAAGTAAAGCAAACGTTATCAACACTATTTTGAAGCAATGCATCAATACTGAATATCGTATTGGAACTACTGGTACGCTTCCAACTGGACCTGCAGATTTGTTAAATATCAATGCAGTTATTGGTAATGTTCTTTACACGATTACTTCTAAGGAATTGATTGATAGAGGTATTTTGACTAGAATGACTGTAGCAGGCATCTTAGTTAAATATCCTGCTCAGTTCATTGCAAAGAATAAAGGAAGAAGTTATCCAGAAGAAGTAAAGCTTGTAGAAAGTTATGTAGATAGACAGAAAGTTCTCGCTACAATTCTAGCACATACGCCAAAAGAACACAACGTTTTGTTGCTTTGCAACCACGTTGAACACTTATTGAATACTGCTGCTTGGTTAACTGCTAATTATCCTGATAGAAACGTAAAAGTTATTAGCGGTAATGTAAGTGCAGCAGATCGAGAAGATATTAGAAAGAAACTAGAAAGCGAAGAAGGAACAATTATTGTTGCAACTTACGGTACTTGTTCGACAGGTATTAACATGCCAAAGTTACATGAAATAATTTTATATGCAAACAGTAAGAGCAAAATCAAAGTTCTACAGAGTCTTGGTAGAGGTTTGAGAAAGCACAATACAAAGAATAGAGTTATTCTCTATGATATCATTGATGATATGAGTTACACAGCAAGAACTAGAGTAATTCATAATTACTTATATCAGCATTGGAAGGAAAGAGAAAAATACTACAAAGAACAAGAATTTCCTATCAAGACGATGGAATTAGGAGTATAGATGAGCGCAACTATTGCAAAAATGGTGTTAGACTATCAAACTCTAAAGTATAAGGGAATTTATGGTCCTAACACTGGTACAGATCCTGACTTATTCTTTAACGGACTTATCTTTTGTACAGCTGAAACAAGTACTGAATACACTACTATTGAGTCACTTGTTAAGCATAAAACTGATGATGGCATTAACTGTGCATCATTGCTTTTTAAGTTTACTCCGTTGTTCTTAATACGAAAAGGAGATCCTAACCAAGAATATCATTGCGAAAGACTTGATGCAAATCATGTCTTGGTTCGAAATGTAAAATTTAAGAAAATTAACAAAATTGTCGTTCTAGATGTTGATGATAATGAACCTAATTGGACAGATTTACCAGCTGATCGTGTAACTTTCTACGATGGTGATATAACTTTAGACTTGAAATATCAAGAAATTGATGGCGAAAATGGCAAATATTATAAGTTAGTAAGCGCAACACAAAATGATACAGAAATTACTTCTGATTATTTTGATGATACTGCTAATGCTTACTGGCAGAATTTGTTTGGTGAACAAGCAGCTGAAACAACTTCTACTAGTAAGGCAGTAGGTCGTTTCATTAGATATGCAAGTTCTACAGTTGGTGAAAACGAAACATATGATAAAGATGTAGCATTTAACTCATATAAGATTGGTCTGTTAACTACGTATGAATATTATGAAGAGGAACACCGTTGTGACTGCGGTAGTTACAATGGCGATGCAAGCGCACCTCCAACTACGGATATTGCATACGTATTTGATTTTTCAGGCGTGCTTCACTACGATATCTTCAATCATTGGACAGAATATAATGGTTATCGTATATACACTGACATTTTTGTTCTAACTGACCCAACTAAATACACTGGAGACTTGAAGACATTTTTTGAATCTTCTGCTCCTATGTTCGAAGAAGAGTATGAACACATGGTTGTTGCAGTAGATGAAGAACATTTTACTTATGTAAACTTCGATAATACAGGTTCATATCCTCGTGGTTTCTTAACGAAGCCTTTTTACGAAACGAAGAGTCAAACTGATCGTATTAACTATACTGATCAAACATTAGAAGACAACATATCAATGACTGATACGTTGATAATTCCACTAAGTGATGACTACATTACACCAATGGAATTTTATGAAGGAACAAATGATGCAGTAGAAGTAGAGTTTTCATCAAAGTTGGTTGATAAAACTGCAGCAGATAAAACTGATATTCCTACTTATTTCTGGGTAGAAAGTTTAAAGAATTGGTGTTACTATGACATGACTACTGTCAATAATGCATGTAATATTGCAATGTTGAAAGTGTGGAATGGTAAAAATAACTGGCAATTTCTTGATAATTTATTAGAATCTGCAAAGTTGCGTTATATTCCTAGAGCTGAATACACTAAATTGCTAGCTGAATATCAAAATATAGATACTATAGAAGATAGAAAAGCTGAAATTAAAGAAATTTTGTCAGATTTCGCAGATCATATACTTTCACAGTTTTTAGTATATCCATTTAATCTCGATAAGTTAAAAACTATTTCAATTGATAGAATTTATTATGGTGCTAAGGCTAACTATGCAGGTAATAAAGACAAAGGTTTCTTTGATTATTTGTATGATGCAACTATTGGTAACGTCGTTAGCTTAGCTACAGGTACTTGGTATATCATTTCTTCACCATTCTCTACTCATAAATTTGATAAATTTAAGAAGGGTCTTGGTACTATTGCGACTGGAGTATTAAATGCTGCAGTTGGTTCAGCGATGATATTTTTGGCCTTGACACCAGATTTGCTTAGTAAGTTCGTGTATTATGGTCTTGATAAGTTCATTAACTCATTCTCGAATATTAGTACATTCTGGCGTATTGATCACTATCAAACTTTGTTCGCTAGCTGTAGATATGTAATTTTGCCATATGATAACAAATATTCAAATAATGATGAAGTTACATTCCAGACGATTAGAAATCATGATAGATGGGATAACGTTGAAGGTGGTATTATGACAAGAGAGCGTATTATTGCTTACTTGTCAATCAATACTACAATTGGTTCGCCATTTATTGCTAGAAGTTCTACTGGTGAATTAATGCTAGCAACAGCATTTACTTATTCAGGTCCTGTAAGAGAAAAATACGATTCAGCAACTGACTTGATAAAGCAGCCTGGTATTATTGCAGATGATATTAAGTTGTCGAATGAACTATTACAGAAAACATTAGGTAATGGCTATGATAAAACTATAAAAGATTGGTTGAACTGCATGGGTAATACTCCTGATGAATCACTTACACCTACAGTGAACGTTAATAATGCTACTGCACTTTCAAAATCAGTAGTAGAATTAGCAAATACAAACCAAACTGCAGAAGCTTCAATGTTACTTACTGTAAATCGTTCTAAAGTTTCTTCTGATGTTGAAAATATTGTAATAAATACATTAAAAAAGTGGTAAAGAATGTCAATTTCTCGAGTATTTAACGACTTTAAACGTAAATTTATTGCAGGTGAAGTTCCACCTTCATTTGATTGTACTGCATATTTGATGAATTCAAATTATGAAAAAATTTACGATCAAATTCAATATATGCGTACTATGGATGACTTCTATACGATGAATCCTAATGCTTTATATTACGAAAACGGCGCATTGTGTGGAAATGCGCTGGCTTCTGGTAGTTATATTGAAAACACATATTATAAACTTACAGAAAATACAGAAGAAGACCAAGATGCAACTCAGTTGATTATCGTAGACAATAGCAACATAGAATCTTACAGAAACTTATTGTATAAATCTGAACAAGAAGGGCCTGGTAAGTATAAAGAATATATTGAAAAGTATGGTCAGTTCTTCTTAGTTGGTAATTCAAATGAATTTGCAAAATTAGTTAAGGTTTGTAAAGAACAAGAACTCGAATATTTTGCAGTAGTTCTATACGATGATATCGAATTTATCGATATTATTGATTCATGCTTTGGTTCTACTCAAGAACATCCATTTAGAGGTTTGTTCGATGGTAACGGATATGCATTGTGTATTCGTAGTATCAGTGTAAATAAGCGTGCTAGTGGTATTTTCGGCTATATTTCAGAAAATGCTATTGTTAAGAATTTTAAAATCTTGAATGCTTTCATTCGTGATAAAGCATTACTTATTGATGATAATGTTCTTACAGTTACAGTTAACGACTCTACTAACTTGATTAGTTTAAATTCAATTAAGCGTGGTGCAGGAGATGTAAACATTGGTATTTTAGCTGGTGTTAACAACGGTACTATTGAAAATGTAGTAATGTCTGCAAAGGTCGTATATGCTAATATGATTCGTCCAGATGTTTATTTTGTTCAGAATAAAACTGATCAAAATGGTGGTAACAAGAAGTTAATTAGCCAAGATATTCTTGACGCTAAAATCGATAACAATTTTACTGCCACTACTGCGTTATCATCTTATAAAAATTTCTGTTATCCAACGCCACTTTGCTTAAACAGCGAAGCAAACTTAATTCCATACGTTGGATATTTCAACGAAGGTTGTTTCAACTCTTGCACAAGAGATATTGACTTTTCTTCAACTGGAACATCTAATGAGTTCCAACCACCTTTATATAGAACTTATACTTCTGGTGGTAAACTTATCGATGACTATACAAGTGATTTCAACTATATGGGTGATATTTTCACACTGTATGATAGTACGCATACAGGCCACCATTATCTACCAGCTGATAAATTTTTATTTGGTAGCACTGATGCAGAAACAGTTAATGATGTTTCAAAATTACACGCAATGTCATTTAGACTTGGACCAAATAATAAAGCTGCATTCTTAATTGGTGGTCTAGTTGGTAAAAACAACGGTGATATGACAAATGTAAGTACAGTCAATACACTTACTTTTAAAGAAAATACTGTTGCATTAATTGGTGGTATTGCAGGTAGAGGTGCTAGAGGTAAATTAAAAAATGTTAATGCTAGAACATCGTTCTTCGGTTCTTCTGGCATGTATGAAGATTATTTAACAATTGAAGATAATACTGCTACTGAGCCAGAATATTCTAGCACGATCTATTTAACAAATATAGAAAATCATTATTACTCAGGAAGTCTTAACTGGATTGACAACCAAGGTAATCCTATTACATATAAAAATGTAAATTATAACTTGGCTAACATGGAAGAAGAGTATTCAGTTCTAAACGCGCGTTTACACATGCAGCCGTATGGTTATTTCTACGTAAATACATCTGCGCAACCAAGTAATTATTCAAAATTTAGCGGTTACACTTATGATACATTGAATGTTAATATTGAACCAACTACTATTAAGATTCCAACAATTTCATATTATTTTGGTGATGCTCCGCAAGAGCTGCAGTTGCATGATGTTACTGTTACTGTAACTAATATTAGTATTACTGATGGTTATTATCGAGTAAGTGCAAGTAACAGTAAAGTTATTACTGATATAGCTGAATATTCTGCAGCAGAATTACAGGGAGATGTTCCGACACCTATTCTGCCTGTATCTAGCTTTAATATCGCAGCAGAAGAACCTTATTTGACAGTTACTTATTCTAGTAATAATATGCCTGGAATGTTTGGTTCGTTTACACTTCCAGTTTCTGCATTGTATACTCCTGTTAAGCTAGATGAAACTTCACTTACAAAGTTATCTAAACAGAAATTTGCACAGACTAGTGATACTATGGATGTCAAATTGAGCCCAGTTTATAACATTGGTGGTATGTTTGGCGAATACGTTTATTCAGATGGTCAATCAATTACTGATTCGACAGTTTTTGCTTGTGTTAAAAACTTCCAGCCTGAAAAACACTACAACGAGTTATATCACTATAAGAATGTAAACAAGGTTGCTTCGTTCGCATGTAACTGTATTTTCGATAGTGCTAACAAATCTAACGAAAATGCTTATGAATTCAGTAGAGCTGCATCTGCTGATACAGTATTACAAAATAATTTGAAATGTTCTGCAATTCAAGTTACTGTTGACATGACTGATATTTGGCACAGAAACAATACATTTTCTGGCATGTATTGTGAAGATTTAAAAAATACAGGTGGTGATACGATTCAATACATTCACTACTTGCAGTGCTATAACATGATTTCGCCTGCATTGATTGGTACTAACTATTGCGATCAAGAACATGTCGAGGGCAAAAATTATCCAGTAAATCTTGGAATCTTATATGAAGATCAGATTTTCTTCAAATATGGACTAAATATGGGTTCCGATTTACCATACGGTGAGAATTCGTTAGATACTATTGGTAAAGTTCGTAAAAGAATTTCGAGCTTGAGCGGTGCAGGTTCTGGTTGTTATTTTCATTATCCAGCTCAAGCTTCAGCTCACGATATCTTGAATCCAGCGAATCAGACATCTAATGATAACATGTGGAGTTACAATACTATTTTGACTGCAGCATACAGTCTATCTAGCGTACATGCGAGTGCAACTACTGCATACGTTTCTAAACAGTTAACTGCATATCCTCAGCACTATGGTTTGTATAGAGGTAGAGCTTCATTACACGCAGATACTCATCTGCTTTACGGCAGCCCCAACCGTTTCTCTGCAACATTTGATGAAAATGATTATTTGAAAGTCAGTTACAATGCACCACAAATTGTAGTAAATAGTTCTGCTACATTCTTTGCACCTGCAACTGCAATGATTGATACGCTTGATCAAATGAAGCCAAATCTAAATCCTTACTATACTTACTCATATTCTAGTTTTGAATATGGTAAAAGCACTATTAAGCCTGTACCAATGCATGTTAAGTATTTGGATAATGTATGTAACGATCCTAACAGTTACGAATTATACGGAACACCTGATGAAATTTCTGCAGCAAAGTATGTAATGTCTTCTGATAATTATAAAGATTTCTACATTGCAAACTCAATTACTTTAGAAACAGCTGAAGTTCATAAATTGACTGCTACTTGCATGTCAGGTTTAACTGGTACACCAGAAGTTGTAATTACTACAACTGCTTCACCTGGATTTGAAGTTAATGAAAAATCTAGAAATTCAGTAATTGGTCATATTACTTTCAAACCACTAACTACTCAATATTCAGACTTCTTAATCGATAACGTTAATACTTCTAGATATGTAGACGGTGAGAATGCTAGCGTCAATTATAAGCAGAATCTTGTTCGTGTCGACCAAGAAGGTTACATTCATATAAATGGCGCACCAATTAAGAACGAAGATAAGTTCAATAATGAAGTGTATGACTATGACAATGATCAGTATACTGGCTATGACGCTGTACCTGGCATCGTAAGAGCATCGTTTAATATTGAATATAATGATGCAAACAATGTTAGTCATGTAGAACAATTTATAATTCATATTCGTATTATCGAATCAATTCCTGATACTTCTGTGAAATTGTATTACAATGAACTCGACCCATCTGATAAAAACGTTGTAAGTTCTAATGCATTGATTTACAGCTATGTTCCTAATAGCGCAGCAATTGTTGATTTGTTAAACAACATTAATCGTGATTCAATTGTATGTACAGGTTTGAAAGCAGACGATCTTCAATACGCATTAATTGTAGATGAAAATCAATGTCCAGTTATGGATATTCGCCTTGATTCAAACGGTGCAGAAAATGAAGGTTACAATATTCAATTCAACAGAGTTGGTAAAGTAACTAAATCTTCTTCGAATCCTCCTACTTATGAATTTACATATTCTGGTGGTTCGTTAATAAATATTAGTGGTGCAAAATAATGGCTACAGTTTATTGTAAATCATATACAGACTTTATTGGATTATCTGCAGTAAAGTATAAAGAATTATTTAATCGCAAATATATTGACGATATTTGTGTTTACTCAGTTAGTGCAAATATGCAAAATATTGATAAAGTTTCTGCATATTTTCATGAAACGTGTTTAACAGCATTTACTTGGTCAAATTCAACTATATCAAGCAATATCAAATTTGCAAAGTCAGACAATAATACTTTCATGTGTTACAAGTTTCAACTTGCTGACATTACAACTGATTCTGATACTGAACCTGATATTCCTTATAGCTATGAAGAAATGTTCAATCAGTCAGTATTGCAACACATGTCTGCTTCTAAATCAATGCAATACAGTTACATTTGGAATGCTTATACAAAGAATAACGCAGATCAGTCAACTAAAAATGAAATGAGTGCAATTTTTTGTAATACTAATAACGTAGCAAGTTCTGCAGAATTTTCAAGAGAAGATTATTATAAATTCTTTGTTCCAGAGACCGACATAGTTCACGATCGTTCTACAGTCGAACTACATGATGATGGACTTGCTGCAGTAAGTAATTCAGCTCATGATTCTTTTAACTGTTTGTTGTTCTGTGTAAATCCAAACTATAATGCAGCTCGTGCTGGCTCTTCGAATAATATGCCGAATGGATTTACTAATTCGCAATTTAGAACTGTACCGATTTCGTTATGCACATATTCGCAAGACATTATCTTAGCAGGTAACAACGTAGTATTTGAACCAAACTTGAACGGAATCGTGACGGTACAATAATGGCAGTAGATTATCAAAAATTCCCATGGCTTTGTCCAACCACAGCAGAATACGAAACGTGTTCTAGCGGTGATAATTTTGCTGTAAACGATAAAAACGTTGCAGCAAATGCTACCATTGAAGGTTTGGACATGTATGGTATTTCATGCGTATACTACTACGTTACGCATAATATTGCATACGATGTTCATTTTGGCGAAGATCAAATCGAATGGATTGCGAGAGCGTTTAACTTTAGAGGTTATTTCAAACAAATGCCTACTAATGTTAGAACTTACAAGTTAGAAGGTATTTGGGGTGAAGATTTAGTTGAAATGTATATAGCAAATACATCATTTAGATATTTTTCTACATACGGTGGAACTGATAGAAATACTCCAGAAGTTTACGATCAAATTATCCCGCGAGTGAGCGATATAGTTTATATACCCGCGAACAAGACTTTTTACGAAATTAGAGATGTGAAATACTACACTGAGTCATTCGGTTTAGCGTCACATTCGTACACATTGACATTGAAAGTCTATAAAGATTGTAAATACACTATCTCAGCAAATAATCCAACTTTGCAACCTGTATCTGGAGTTTACGATCCAATTTACAATGTTGCAGCATCAGCTTTGATAGAACAAGATCAGTATCACGACATATTATCGTTGAACAAACCATTGCAAGAACTCAAAAAATCTGAAAATGTAGATTTGTTCAATTACGTATATGAAAACGATACTTTAAATTAGACTAGAATTTATTATTTTATTATAAATGAATTGGCACAAAATTTAAAATGAAACTCATGTAAATATATTATAGTACCCCAGGAAATGAGGAATCTCTAGTTAACCATATACTAAGTAAGCCGATTGATACTGGTTTGAAAACAAACCTTGAGTCGGAACTGTTGTCAAAATCCTTCAAATGAAGGTCCTCTGCTTTAACAGAGCGACAGGTTTCACTATAAATAAAACATATTATTTAACACTATGAGGTGAATTATGGCAACGCCAGGTATGAATACTACAGGAACTCCCGACGCAATTGACTCTACGGATTACGTCATGACAATCATTCGTGCAATTCGTCGCTTCCCAGCAGATAGAAAAGCAGAAATTGAAAAGATCGCTATGCCTAAAAATGAAGAAGCTAAGAAGATGGAAGAAGCATTCCGTACAGGATATTTCCAGGCACTAGAAGATTTGACTGCATTTATGCAGACAGTTTCTCGTGGAATTTAATTTCTACTGACACAAAAAATAAACCAGCTTTTAACTAAGCTGGTTTTTATTATAGTTTAAACAATAATACATGTGTGCTCAAACATGAGGGTAAATAAATGAGTGAAAAAATACGGTTATAAGAATTGTGTGTATGATAAGTTTAACAAATGTATTTGGTTGAAAGAAATACATGATGTTGACTTTAAAAAGATTCCTTTTGAATTTGATTATTATGCGCCAGATCCATCAGGAACTTCTCCTATTAAAGATATTCATGGACGTCCAATTAAACGTCATACAGCAGCAGATAGATCTGCTATTAAGCAATTAGTTGATTCAGGTGTAAAACTTGTTGAAAGCGATCTTTCAGAAGTTGTTAAATTTCTTCATGAAAGATATGACGCTTTTGCTGATCATCTAGATACTTCTTCAGATAATTTTAGAAAATGTTATTACGATATTGAAACTCAGACATCTTGTATGCAAGATCGTCGTAGTATCGTTAAAGTAAAAAGAGTTGATACAGGTGAAGAGTTAGAAGGTGTTCTAAACGAGCTAGATGACTTTGTTCATACTAACGATTATTTGTGGTGGGACGATGATACACAAGATTATGTAAAGTTTAATGAATCTTGTTATTTCTTATCAGAATTCCCAAAACCAAGTGAAGCAAAGTTCCCAATTAACCTTTTGACTTGTTATTCGACAGTAACAAATCAATCTTACACTTGGGGTTTGTTCGAATATACAGGTAACGATAATAATGTTACAAATTATCGTTGGTTTGAAGATGAATATGAAATGATGTGTGACTGGGCAAAATGGTTTGCCAAGCAGAAATTCGATATTTTCACAGGTTGGAACTCAGATGGGTTTGACTTGGAATACATCATTACTCGTATTAAGAATTTGGAAGAAGCTCGTGGTATTGAAGAAAAAGATTCTATTGCAAAGAAACTTTCTCCATTAAATAAGCGACCATTCGTTAGAAGTGTAGTTGATAAGAAAGGTGTAGCAACTGGAACAGCAATCGATGTTCCTGGTCTTTATACTATGGACTACATGCTTTTGTATAAAAAATTCTTGTATGCAAACTATCCTTCGTATGCATTGAACTATGTAGGTAATCTTGAACTTGGTGAAGGAAAGTTAGATTACGAAGGACAGATTTATGAAACGTATAAACGAAATTGGAATAGATACGTTGAGTATAACGTTCAAGACGTTAAACTAATTGTAAAGATCGAAGCAAAACGTAAAGTTTTCCAGATTATGATTCCATACTGCATTGACTGTATGATTACTTTGAATAAGTATTCATCAATGATTGCAGGTGTTGAAGGCTATATTTTGAAGTTCTTGCATCAACGTAATATTCGTTTGAATGATATTGACGCAGCTGCTCGTTATGACTGGTGGAAGAATGAAGGACTATATAAAGTTGTTGATAAGGATGGCAACATAACATATCAAAACTGCGAATATGAAAAAGAAATTTATGAATTTGATGACTTTGCAGTTAAAGCAGGATATTGTTATGCATGTCCAGGTCGTTACAAATGGGTAATTTCAGGTGATATTCAGTCATCATATCCTCATCAGATCATGATGTATAATATTAGTACTGAAGTTAAAGTTATTAAGCCAACTAAAGAACAAATCGAATCAGGTGAAGTAATTCAATCTGAAATCAATGGAGTTGGATTTAAGAGAACAGATAATGCACTTCTTCCTGATATTATTCGTCAGGTATTTGCAGAAAGACTTGATGCTAAGGCTAAGATGAAGGCTGCTCGTAACGCAGGTAATGCAGATGAAGATGCATATTGGGACTTTAAGCAGGCTTCTAAGAAGTTGATTATTAACTCTTGTTATGGTGTATGTTTGAATTCAAACTTCCACTTGTTTGATATTGACTGTGCAAGAGCAATTACTAGAGGTGGTAGAGATACAATTAGATTCTTGAGAGATTGTAATAACAGATACTACACTTCTAAAACAATGATTAAAGATTTGAAGAAGTACTTCCCAATTATCAAGATTGAACTTGAAAATGATACAAAGTATTACAAGTTTGATGATAAGATTCCTGTAATTAGAAATGGTGAATTGACGGAAGTAGTACCTGCAGACTTTAATGAAAAAACAGACTTAGTTTGTTTAACAAAAGAAGAAGATGCAGAGCATGCTTCGAACGTAGTTCGTTACAACTTTGATATCGAACCAATTAAAGTAAAGCGTAGAGAATGTGCAGTTGTTCAAATCGATACTGACTCTAACTACATTTGTTTTGAAGAATTAAAAGAAGAAGTATTTCCAGACATGGATGGATTTGTTTGGTTTGACGCTTTGGAAGCAATGTTACAAGACATGTGGGTAAGAGCTTTGCAGATTAGAGCTGATAAGAAACGTATTCCACAGATGATTAATTTCTGTCGTGAAAATATGTTCTATGGTTTCTTCTCTTATGCAAAGAAGTTATACATCGGTTCGATTGTTGATAATGAAGGTGAAAGATATTCATTTGAAGATTATCACAGAAAGATTAAGGGAATTGTATTGCAGAAGAATGAATTTCCTGAGTTCTGTAAACAATTTGCAACTCCATTGGCATTCGATATTATGCATGGTTTGACTCGTGAAGAAGCTATGCAGAAAATTATCAAACTGTTTAATGATTTTAAGAACTATGCTGTAGATGAAATTTGTTCTCATAGAACTATTTCAAACTATGAAAAATATGTTAAACATAAGATTGATTGGTATGTGAAGAATGGTTTGCAGTTCGAGAAAGGTATGCCAGCTAACGTAAAAATGGGTCTAGCATATAACTACGTTTGTGCAAAGAATAAACTCGTTCTTGACCCAATTGATAGAGGAACAAAGTTTAACTACATTTTCTTAAACAAGAATATATACAATATAGATTGTATTGGTTATGTTAGTGCTTGGCCTAATGAATTCAATAAATACTTTACAATCGATTACGAAACTGCATTTAGAAAATTCTTCTTGGCAGTATTCGAATCAATGTTTGCAGTGTTAGGTTGGATTAAGCGAGGTGAAGAAATTCAACTTAAGGTTACTACTAACGTAAATAGATTTATCAAGCGAGGATAAAATGACACAGATTATTATGGGTGAAAATTGTAATAGCGAACTTTCAGATGTTTCGACTATTACTGAAGATGCTTTACCACATTGGGATCTTGCTAAAAAATATGACCTCATAGATTTTGAACTGGGTGTAAAGATAACCGGAGCCGGTTTTCCTGTTTATAAAGGAAAAGGCGCCAGATTGCAAAGGGCATTAATTAATTTTTTCCTTGATAATGCACGTGATGCCGGATATTTGGAGGTTCAGCCTCCATACGTTGTAAATAGCGATTCAGGATTTGGAACCGGTCAGCTTCCCGATAAAGAGGGACAAATGTATCATGTTGGAATTGATGACCTTTATCTGATTCCTACAGCTGAAGTACCGGTAACCAACATTTACAGGGATGTTATACTGGATGACAAGGAGTTACCTGTAAAAAATACGGCATACTCAGCCTGCTTTAGAAGAGAAGC
>ENA-UOOK01003476-UOOK01003476.1-fermentation-metagenome-genome-assembly--contig:-NODE-3476-length-17859-cov-10.618344_pt1 | contig 17859 bp, 12 predicted proteins | sample MGYA00245777_ERZ724023 | MGnify/ENA primary metagenome ERZ724023 (study PRJEB28704, sample SAMN03018312) | fermentation metagenome | biome: anthropogenic terrestrial biome; feature: soil...
GGATATACTTTTGGTTACACCTGAATGGATTTGTTCCATCCATACAGGTGTAACCAAAAGTATATCCGCCTTCCGGTTTCTTCCCTGCAGCTTCCGTTGCTTCCTCTACTGCCTTTTTTGCCGCCCCTTTTGTTTCCTCTTTCAGCCCTGTTTTACTACCCGTGCTTGTGTCAGAATTACTGCATGCGCTTAGCATGCTTGCCAGTAATGTTATTGCCACCAATACCCCAATAAAACTTTTCTTCATTTTTCTACCTCCTTAGGATTTTTGTTACAACTTAACCTTAAGGTATTTTTTTAAGGTTTACACCTATAATTTGTAATTAATATGATATTACATTTGTAATAATTAATATTACATTTGTCCTTTTACTATTAAAAACGTTCAATTTTTTATATCACATAGTAAACAGACATCTTTTTATCTACATAAAGATACGTATTTTTTAATTTCTTCAGGTAATGAGCTACTACAAAACTTGTTGCTGGAATCAAAAAAATCTTCAATCTAAGGATTGAAGATTTTTTTGTGGGGCTCCTTTTAATACTCTATATACTTTAAATCTATAGAGCATATTTAATTAAAGAGTTATATCAAATAAATCAATAAGATTGCATACAATACTGCAGCAATCGGCAATAATATCACAAATTTCCTATGCTTTGTTTTGTGCCGGAAGATTCGCATTCCGAGAAAGGAACCAATACCTCCACCCAAAAATGCAATCAGCAGCAGAGTTCTTTCCGGTATGCGCCATCTATTACGAATGGCTCTGCGTTTATCCATCCCCATACTAATCAGACCGGCAAAGCTCAGGATAACCAGATATCCTACAGCAATAATGGAAATATCTTTCATTATTTATCCGCTTCCGGCGTGATGTCAATTCCAAGCTCTTTCAGCTGTTTCTCATCAACAGCACCCGGAGCTTCGGTCAAGAGGCAGGAGGCATCCTTAACCTTCGGGAATGCGATTACATCACGGATACTATCTTCCTTCGCCATCAGCATAATCAGACGGTCAAGGCCATATGCCAATCCTGCGTGAGGCGGTACACCATATTGGAAGGCATCTAGCAGGAAGCCAAAACGTTTATGGGCATCCTCTTTGGTAAAGCCAAGGACTTCAAACATTTTCTCCTGAATATCCGTCTGATGGATTCTAACCGAACCGCCCCCGATTTCAGTGCCATTTAATACGATATCATATGCCTTTGCTCTTACCTTGCCGGGCTGGGTATCGATCATATCCAGATCTTCCTCCATTGGCATGGTAAATGGATGGTGCATTGCTTTATATCTTCCTTCCTCTTTGGAGTACTCCAGGAGAGGGAACTCGGTTACCCAGAGGAATTTATAATCCTCTTTATTTAATAATCCAAGGTTTCTTGCAATCTCAAGTCTTAGATTACCAAGCACTGCAAATACCACTTCATCCTCATCCGCAGCGAAGAACAGCAAATCTCCCGGTCTACCATCCAATGCGGCCACCAATGCACTAAGTTCCTCTTCCGTCATGAATTTTGCAAAAGAGGATTTGTAGGAGCCGTCCTCATTGATGGAAAGATAAGCAAGACCTTTCGCGCCAAAATCTTTCGCATAATCAACAAGAGCGTCAATCTTCTTTCTCGGCATCCCGGCCTGACCATTTGCATTAATGCCACGGACGGACCCGCCGTTCTCAAGTGCGCCGGTGAATACACCAAAGCCGCAGTTCTTAACAATATCGGATACATTTTTTAATTCCATTCCAAAACGGAGATCCGGCTTATCACTGCCAAAGCGGTCCATTGCCTCTGCCCAGGTCATTCTCTGGATCGGAAGCTCTATATCAACGCCGATGCTTTCCTTAAACATCTTCTTTAATAATCTTTCATTGATATCGATAACATCATCTACATCCACAAAGGATAATTCCATATCGATCTGTGTAAATTCCGGCTGACGATCCGCACGAAGGTCTTCATCACGAAAACATTTTGCGATCTGGAAATAGCGGTCATATCCGGAACACATCAGAAGCTGCTTAAATAACTGAGGAGATTGCGGCAGCGCATAGAAACTACCGGGATGAATACGGCTTGGTACAAGGTAATCTCTTGCTCCTTCCGGCGTACTCTTAGTAAGCATCGGTGTCTCGATCTCCAGGAAACCTTCCTCTGTTAAAAACTGGCGGGTAAGGTTAGCTACCTTGCTTCTTAACATAATATTTCTTTGCAAATCCGGTCTTCTCAGATCCAGATAACGATATTTTAACCGAAGTTCTTCCTTAGTCTTAGAGTCCTCTTCAATCGGAAACGGGGGCACTTCTGATTCTGATAAAATACGGATATCCGTTGCGCGAATTTCAATGTCACCGGTTTTCAGGTTCTCATTGACTGCACCGGAACGAGCTTCCACTTTACCTACAACCGCAATAACGAACTCGCTTCGAAGATGCTCTGCTTTGGCAAAGCCTTCCTTTCCTGCATCGCTTTCCTCAAATATAATCTGTAAAAGTCCGGAACGGTCTCTTAAATCCACAAAGATAATTCCACCCTTATTTCGACTCTTTTGTACCCATCCCATCACCGTTACGGTTTCGCCAATGTTCCTATTGGAAACTTCGGTACATCTGTGGGTTCTGTGCAAGCCCTTCATTGATTCTGCCATGGTTCTTCATTCTCCTTTATCTTTCCTGTCATATGCATTTTCACAAACGTAAAGCAAACAAATTAGGAAACCATTTTGCTGTCATGAATAAAACGAATCCAATTTTTGATTCATTTGCATAAGATTCAATATTTTCTAATTAATAATTTTAATCCATTTTAAAGAGTCTGTCCATATGTTTTTAACGCTTCTTCTGTAAGAGCAACGCTTTTATCTGTGGAATTGTCATTCCCTCTTCCCGCAATTTCTTAATTTCATCGATTCTTTTTACTGCTTCTTCCCTTTTATAACGCCTAGTTAATCCAACATCTTCCTGGGTAAAGGGAAGCATTCCTTCTTCGGTATAGAATTTGAGCGTACTATACCGGGTATCCGTAATTCGAACCAATTCCCCTATGGATACATACTCCGAACTCATTATTTTTTCCAACGTACGCTGTCTCGACATACCGCTTCTCCTTACTACTCATTCTTTCCAGGCAACTCCTGCAATCCCATTCTGCAGGCTTCTGATGATACCTACCATCTTCCTAACTATCATAACGGCGCAGCCTTACCCCATGGATCGGAAACTTTACCACGACTGCATCCGGAATTAATTCATATCTTATATTATCAATTTTAAGGAGCGGCACATCGCCTGCACGTACCACTTCGCAGCTATGCCCTTGCGAGGTTACACGGTCAATCACACAGTTCCGCCTTTTCGCCGCACTCGAAAAATACTCCTCCGTATCAATAAATATGGATTGCTTCCGTTCAAGGTCAGGGAATATAAAAACAATGCCTCTTCCCACCGCCGTGGAAGCAAATTGGCTCTTCATCCGCAGAAATCCGCCGGCCAGTGTTCCCCATGCAGACCGAATATCAATCGCAAATAAAATCCTTGCCAGCAGGTTATCCTTACTTAGCTCGCCTATCTTTTTATCGATCTTGCTCTGCTCGGGTAAGGAAAACGCCTCATTTATACAGAATGAATTCTTAAGCAGCCATACAAGAATCATTCCTTCCTCAGAAACGGGACCATCCTCAAGAAACTCCGCTCTTAAAAAATCAATCTGATTCTCAAACTCTTTACTGTCGCTGACATATTCTTTGATTTTAATATTACCATTATAGAACAAATCACATCCCAGTAAGCTTTTAATCTTCCTAAGCATATGCTTCTTCATTAACCGGGCAGTGATCTCCTTTTCCACCGCTTTCATCCTTTTTTTCTTTGTCGCTTTATGAATACCGCCTGCATCAAATCTCCATGTATCGCTTACAGAATCGTAGGAATCCTCCAAATAGGAAGCTACTGCAATAGCCTTTAATACATAATGCTTCGCCAGATTCCAATGCTCACTTTCTTTCCCATTCAACCCGATTAATGCAAAACGTTCCGTCAAAGATAGTTCCTTCATAACATACCCCCATTTTAAGTTTTTGCTTTCTGTTTACTGCTAAGTACTCTTTGCTCTTGTTTGCTTGTATTTACTCTTTGATTCATTTGCTACATACTACTTATTACATGCTACCTACCACCTACCACTTACCACTTACCACTTACCACTTACCACTTACCACTTACCACTTACGATATAATAATACATCAAAAGGATTTTATTGTCAAGCGGATTCTGCTAAAAAATTATAATACCACCCCAAATTGATTCCAGTATTCATCCGTTCCATATAATAGGAATAAGATACCTTTTGGAATGTTAATTTACGAAATGGTTCCGTTATTTTAAGACCGCCCTGTTCATCATCAATCTTATCCGCTTCACCTTCCAGAAAACGAATTAAATTCCGAGCAAATTTGCCATTGATTGTATTACTAATTGTTAATTTGGGGTTATAAAAATTCCTCTTGACATTATCAAAATTATGACGTATATTATCTACTAACTTAACAAATGATAGTATAAGAAAAAAGCTGTGATAAGAAAGAGTAGCAATTACGAAGACTTACAGAAAGATGCCGGATGATGAGAGGCTCATGGATAGTAATTGTGAATACATCTTGGAGCTTCGCACCGAACAATTCGTTTAGTAGGATGCGACGGGAACCTGCACCCGTTATTGTGCTAAAGTATCTTGCGAAAAGTAATGTACTTGATAAGGTAGGTAACGTGAGTTGCTTATAAACTTAAGGTGGTAACACGAGATGATATCTCGTCCTTTTGGAAACAAAGGGGCGATTTTTTTTATCTTTTTTTCATAGCAGCTTTGTTCTTATATTCGAAGAATAGCTGCTTTTGCTATTCTTTCTAAGTCTTGTATTTAACAAGGCTCTAGGCTCTCGAGCTTTTTACGAGACTATTCATACTATTTTAAAGGAGATGTTGATTATGTTAGAACCAAAGGAACAAATGCGTATTATAATGAAAGGTGTACAAACACTGGTAAATGAAGAAGAACTGATGGCAAAACTGGAGAAATCCTATCAGACGAAGCAGCCGTTAATTGTTAAATTAGGTCTTGACCCTTCTGCACCGGATATTCATATCGGACATACCGTTGTGTTACGTAAAATGAAGCAACTGCAGGACCTTGGGCATAAGGTAGTGATCGTCATCGGAGATTTCACGGGCAAGATCGGGGATCCTACCGGCAAAGCCAAGGGCCGTGTGGCATTAAGCGATGAGCAGGTAAAGGAGAATGCCGCTACCTACTGTGAACAGATTTTCAAGGTACTGGATAAAGAGAAAACCGAGGTACGGTTTAACAGTGAATGGCTTTCCAAGCTTAGCTTTGAAGAGGTTATCCGCTTAGCCTCCACAACCACAGTTGCAAGAATGCTGGAGCGGGACGATTTCCAAAACAGATACCAGAATCAGGTCCCGATCGGTATCCACGAATTTTTCTACCCGCTGATGCAGGCTTATGACTCCATTGCGTTAAAAGCGGACATTGAGCTGGGCGGAACCGATCAGACCTTTAATATCCTGATGGGGCGCACCCTGCAGAAATCCATGGGGCAGGAGCAGCAGATTGCCATGTTTATGCCTATCCTGGAAGGTCTGGATGGCGTGGAAAAAATGAGTAAGAGTCTTGGCAATTATATCGGAATTTATGAGCCTGCCGAAGTTATGTTCAAGAAAGTCATGGAGGTTCCGGATCAATTGATTATCCGCTACTATGAACTGGTTACCGATGAGCATCCGGATGAAATTGATAAAATAAAAAAGCAGCTAGATGCCGGAGAGAACCCTCGAAATATAAAGTATCGTTTAGCACAAATCATTACCGGGCTATACCATGGGGAAGAGGATGTTAAGAAAGCGATGGAATACTATGATACCGCCTTTACAAAGAAAGCAATTCCCGACGATATTCCGGAGCTGGTTATTGATCTGGAAAATGATACTTTAAATGATATTATTCCGAAATTGATTGAAATGGAATTTGTACAAAGCCGCAGTGAGTTTATTCGCTTGTTAAAGCAGGGCGGCGTGCAAATGGATGGAGAGAAATTGTCTTTCGACGATCTTGATAAAGTACTGATCTGTGATGATGTTTTAAAGATCGGGAAGAAGAGATTTGTTAAAATAGTGAAGTAAGAAAAACGGCGTGCCGCGTAACAAGTTATAAACCTATGAAGCGGCACGCCATTTTTATTATCTATCTACGGCAGAACGCGCTCAGCGCGAAAGTTTGCCAAGGCAAACCCTTTGTTATTTCAGCGTTATAAACTCTCCGTAGTAAAGGTAGATGCGGGAAGTCCTTCCAGATTGTATAGATTAGCTTTCTCCGGATTATCGGACCAGCCGTATCGCACGTTTACCGGATTCTTGATCCCTTCGCAGAATACGACTACCGTATCTCCGTCAATATATGCTTTCGCATTCTGATAATTTTCTTCCTTACCACAGATTTCAAAGGTCTCTAACTCATTTCCTTCTACTTTAAGTCCGCTGCCGGTATGGGTGAAATGAATCCGGATTTTATCCCCTTCCACTTCCATATGGTCATAGATCGGTCCGCTGCATTCCAGATCTTCCCCATGTACGAGTTTCCTTGCCCACAGAGCCAGCCGCTCTCCCACGGTCTTCTTATCCTGCGGATGAAGGTCGTTATATTCTCCGACATCATGGATCACTGCCATTCCGGTATTGGTGACTGAGAGTGCTCTTCTCTGCTCCTCTCTAAGTCTTGCCCAGCCGCTGTTTTCCGGTTCCATCCTCCAGGGACAATAATTTGCCAGTTGCACATACAGGAAGGGGAACTCTCCGCATGAAAAGACAGAACGCCAATCGCTGATTACCGTCTTAAACAGTTCGCCGTAGTCCTCCGGCTGTCCGGTATTGGATTCCCCCTGATACCAAAGCACACCCTGGATTGCATAATGTCTTAACGGATAGATCATTCCATTATATACCCCGGCCGGTTTATATTGAAAGAAGGTTGTCGGAGGCAAGGCCTCCGTCGATGTGCCGATTCGATATTTCCAGGTCCCGCTGATTGGAATTTTCTCGCCGTTTACTTTGATAAAATATGGCATATCGGTTACGAAAGCTCCGATATTCTGTGTCATAATGACACGGACAGTCAGGACATTTTTTCCCGGTTTTAACAACTTTTCGGGAATCTCATATCTTCTGGGCGGATACAGATAACCGGTATTTCCAATGAGAACACCGTTTAGATACGTCTCGTCCCCATCAATAATCGTACCAAGGACTAATTTGCCCTTAGCGCCTGCGAACCGCTCCGGAACCATAATTTCCTTCCGAAACCACACGGAACCCTTGATTTTCTCCAGCTCGGTTCCGCGGAAGCTTTCCGGCAGAGTGATCTCCTTCCAGTCAGTATCATCGTAGCCTTCCTTATACCAACAGCCCTTCTCCTCCTGCAGACCGGCATCATTTGCATTCAAATCCTTATACCATTTCTGATTCCTTTTTTCTTCGGCCTCTTTGACCCCATTTACATAGGAATCCTCCTTGCATAGGGTGAGCATCTCCCGGAAGCGGCCAAACCGCCTTAAACTATTCTCGCTGATCCATGCTTCCGCTGGGGTTCCTCCGATTGCCGTATGGATCAGTCCGATCGGAATCCGGTATTGATCGTATAGCTTTTTCGCAAAGAAAAAACCAACCGCACTAAATTCATATATGGACTGCGGATTTGCACAGATCCAGCTGCCCCCGGATAACTCCTCCTGCGGTCCATGAAAATTATAGACCTCAGGTACGGAGAACTTGCGGATTCCAGGGCAATCCGTATTTTTTACTTCTTCTTCAAATAGGTCCAAGGTTCTGGAAATAGGAATCTGCATATTGGATTGACCGCCAAGCACCCATACCTCCCCGATCAATACATCGTGAATGATTTTCTTCTGCATACCGCATTCGACCACCATGTCATAAGGTCCGCCGGGCTGCATCCCCGGAAGGAAGATCTCCCATTTCCCGCGCTTATCCGTGGCGGCGGTAAATTGCTGATTACAGAAAGTTAAGGTAATGAAGCTGTCCGGAACCGCCTCGCCCCAGATTTTCACCAGCTTGTCTCTTTGTAAAACCATACCGTCACTAATCAGGTATGGCAGCTTGATTTCGTAATTATTCGCCATAATAATGCCTCCCCATAATGTTATCTTTCTCCTATGTAGATTACGACATAACTATTATAAATTCATTTTAAGTATAGCTGGCCTTCTTTAAAAATCTATGTTTAATCCTACAGAAGCCATACTTTATGTTAGCTTCTATCGGTATTATAATTATTTACAAACAGGACAGAAAAAACTGCCTGCAACAACCTTCGTTCCTACAGACAGTCCATTTCCTATTTTATAAATAATTCTGCTATTCGATCGAGCGAAACCTCCGTCTGCTCTCCGGTTTCCATGTTCTTCACTTTTGCACTGTTATTCGCCAATTCATCCGCGCCGATAATGACGGTATTCTTTGCACCAATTTTATTAGCGTATTTCATCTGCGCTTTTACACTGCGGTCCATATAATCCGTTTCAACAATCACTCCGGAATTGCGAAGCTGATGAACCAGTTGATAAGCAGAAGCCTTCGCCTCTTCTCCAAGGATACCGACATAAAGCTGTACTGCATCCTCCGGTTCGAGCTCCACTCCCTCTGCTTCCAGTTCATTAATCAAACGCTCTATTCCAAAGCCAAAGCCTACCGCCGGAATATCCTGTTTCTCATCGATTTCATGAATCAGGCCGTCATATCTTCCGCCGCCACACAGGGTAAAACCTTCTGCATTGACAAATTCAAATACGGTTTTGGTATAGTAATCCAAGCCTCTTACAATACCGGTGTCCACTTCATAGGGAATTCCCAGTTCGGTTAATAAGCGCTGCAATTCCTCAAAATGTGACTTACAATCGTCATCCAGATACTCCAATGTTCTCGGTGCATCCTTAACAATCTCCTTACAGGAAGGAACCTTGCAATCCAGGACACGCAAGGGATTCTTCTGCATTCTTTCCTTACAGGTTGCACACAGGTGATCCTCATGCTGCTTAAGGAAGGTAAGAAGCGCATCATTATACGTTTTTCTGCAATTCTTGCAGCCGATGCTGTTTATATGAAGCTTTGCTCCCGCAAGTCCGATCTCCTTCATAAATTCCATCAGAAGGGTAATCAGCTCCACTTCCGCCAATGGGCTTGCCGATCCGAAGAATTCCACACCAAACTGGTGGTGCTGACGAAGCCTTCCGCTCTGTGGATTTTCATAGCGAAATGCTTGTGTAAAGTAGAATAACTTCGTCGGCTGGCTCTCTGCAAATAAGCCATTTTCCAGATAAGCACGGGCAGCTCCTGCCGTACCCTCCGGTTTCAGGGTAATGCTGCGGTGGCCTTTATCCTCAAAGGTATACATTTCCTTCTGGACAACATCCGTTGTTTCCCCCACACCTCTCTGGAACAGCACGGTATGCTCAAATGCAGGGGTTATAATCTCCTTTATGTTGTAAGCCTTACACAGCTTTCTTGCAGCTGACTCGATTATGATGCGCTTGTGCATATCGGCACCGTACCAATCCTGCGTTCCCCTCGGTCTCTGTGTTATCATAATAATTACCATTACCTTTCCTGACTACCTGCAAACTTTGGGCTGCAGGCTCATATTTTTCATAAATCATTAACAAATCATGAATCTGTCTTCCTCTGCTGCACTCGCATCGGAATTGATTCCGATCAACCAAAAAATATATAACGATATCATAAACTTTATTGCCGCAAATAGCAATCCCTTTGTTCCTTAAAAAACTTCCGCTTTCTTTCGATCAGCTCATCTATTCTTGTAATGTATTCCGTCACACTTTTCACATTATCCTCACGGACGATATAATGGGGATGATGGGATACATACTTGGTCATCCCTCCTGCTCCCAAAGCCAGGATGGTCTGTAATTCTTCCATAATCAGTATATTGTAAAGTCCTTCCTTATGGTCCCTGGCATAGCCGATATTCTCAAGGTTATCTGCCATATTCTTCTGCCGGTAGAGATAATACGGGAGGTAAGCATTTTCCCTTGCAAACTTAACGGTAGCCTCCTGCATGCTGTGTACATCGGTCGGCCGCATGCCGATATAATTTTCCCGCTCCATATTTAATCTTGCCGCACGTTTTATTGCCAGTGTATGCACGGTAAGGCTATCCGGATTTAATTTCCTGATCTGCGCCAGTGTATCGGATACATCGGAAACATCTTCCCCAGGCAGCCCGATAATCATATCCATATTGATGTTATCGTGTCCGGTTTCTCTGGCAAGGGCAAACGCCTCTTTGATCTGCTCCACCGTATGTTTTCTACCGATGAGATCTAACGTTTTCTGCTGCATACTCTGCGGATTGATGGATATTCGGTTCACACCCCATTTCTTCAGCACCTGCAGCTTTTCCTTCGTGATGCTGTCCGGTCTTCCTGCTTCAACACAGAATTCCTTGACATAGGTAAAGTCAAAATGCTTCTTAACGCATCCTAGCAGCCGATCCAGCTGCTCTGCAGATAACGTTGTCGGTGTCCCTCCGCCAAAATATACACAAGTCAGCTTTTTATCGGGAAAAACCGTCGCACCATAGAGAATTTCCTTCTCTAAGGCTTTCAAATATTCCTCCACATGATCGGAGAATTTCTCAATGGAGTAGGAGGTAAAGGAGCAATACAAGCAGGTGCTCGGACAGAAGGGAATGCCAATATATAAGCTATAACCGTTCTGGTAATCGATCTCCTGCATCAGCCTTCGCTCTCTTTTGGCTATCTGAATACTCGTGGATATCTTCTCCCGGGAGCAAAAGTATTCTGTCTCCATATTATGATAGATTTCTTCCTCACCCAGCTCGTCCTCAATCATCTGAAAAACAAGCTTCGTCGGCCGGACCCCGGTCAGAATCCCCCAGGGAAGCTCTTGTCCTGTAACTTCGGAAAGCATACCATAGAGCAGCCGCTTTAACTTATTCTTATATTGCGATTTCGTTTCCTGCAAGAAGCAAGCCTCTGCGGTCCGGCACAGCTTTCCCCCGTTCTGAAACACCAGAAGGATACTAATTTTATCTGTTTCAAAGCTTACAGAGAGTCCTTCCGGCTTAATCTTCTTACCTGCTTCTTCTCCACGCTTATCCCCAGTTTCCCTATCTTCTATGGTTTCCTCGGATTTCTCCGATAGCTTAACCTCTTCGCCGGGATAGAACATCCTAACGATTTGAAATACGTCATTCTCATATGCTTTGTCAGATAAATATATGTGTATCATGCTTACTCCTTGGCTTTTGACATTCTAATCCTGAATAATGAATTGCTTCCACGCTGGTCGATATCCATCGAAGCCCGGAAGCAAAATGTATAAAAAACCTTGATATGAGTGTCATAAGTCATATCAAAACCATCAACATGAATCTCATATCAATCTTTTACACCGATTTCTCTATCCAATATAGCTGTTGTATTCCCGCTCGTGCCCGATCGAAGTCGGAGCGCCATGCCCCGGATATACCTCGACATTATCCGCAAGCAGCATCAGCTTTTGCCGGATGGATTCCACCAATTGCTCCCCGTTGCCTGTCGGCAGATCGGATCTTCCGATCTCTTCACGGAACAGAGTATCACCACTGATTAATATTCCTTCCTCCGGAAAATAGTAGCATGCACCGCCGCCGGTGTGCCCGGGGGTATGGATCACCCGAATGGTAAATCCGGCTAAAGTTATCTCCTCCTGATCCTTCAGCAGCACATCCGCCGTCACACGGCATGGCCGATGCACACGGGCGGAGGAATTAAGCTGGGGATCTTGTAAGAGCTTCGCTTCCTTCTCCAGTGCATAGACCTTCATCTTTGTACTCTCTGCCAGTTCCTTCACTCCAAGAATATGATCAAAATGACCGTGTGTAAGAAGGATTCCCTTCCCTGTCAAATTCTTTTCCTTTAAATACTGCTCTATTTTATCCGGCATATCGCCCGGATCGAAAACAATAGCTTCCCCGGTAGTCCCGTTACTCATCACATAGCAGTTCGTTCGAACCGGCCCGACAATAAATGTTTTTAGTTTAAAATCCTTCATCGGAAAACCTCCTTATCCACAGCAGCCCCTTCAGCCTGTGGTACGTTCGATATCCAGAATGCTTTCCACGCCGCGAAGCTTCGCAATAATATCCTTAAGCTGTTCCACTCCATTAATCTCAAATCCCATACTGATAGTAGCCGTACCCTGCTTACTGGTCCTGACATTCATGCTCGTTACATCAATCTTATTCTCGGTGAAAGTTCTGGAGATATCCGCCAGTACACCGGTACGGTTATTGGCATAGATTTTAATTTCCGCACTAAATACGTTACTACATTCTTTCCCGTCCATAATACTCCATTCCGCATCAATTAATCTTACCCGGTCATCCTCCGGAAGGTTGATGATATTAATACAGTCCGTGCGATGGATGGAAACCCCTCTGCCTCTGGTAACAAAGCCTATGATTTCATCCCCCGGAACCGGACTGCAGCATTTTGAAAAACGAACCGCAACATCATGAATCCCTTCGACAACAATACCGCTCTTCGATTTCTTGCGAGGCACCCGGACATCCCTGTAGTCTGCCATGTTATCCAGGATATCCTGATCCGTCATTTCTTTCCGGTTCTTCTTCTGATATTCGTCCAGGAGCTTATTAATTACCTGGCCTTCCTTGAGACCGCCGCGGCCGATTGCCGCCAGAATAGAATCCCAATCCTTAAAACCATATTTACGCATGACTACATTGCTGTATTCCGGTTTCATCAGATCACTCAGGATGATGCTTTTCGTCTTACAATAAGCAGCAATCAGTTCCTTACCTTTTATTATATTATCCTCTTTCAGCTCCGATTTAAACCATTGATTGATCTTATTCTTCGCCTGTGTACTCTTCACGATGGAGAGCCAGTCACGGCTGGGGCCCTTCGAGTTCTGCGAAGTCATGATCTCCACCCGGTCACCGTTCTGAATCACGTAATCGATCGGAACCAACTTACCGTTGACCCTTGCTCCAACCATCTTATTGCCGACGGCACTATGAATACTATAGGCAAAATCAATCGGATTCGAACCGGCGGGCAGAGTCTTTACATCTCCAGTTGGGGTAAATGCATATACACTATCGGAAAATAAATCAAAATCATTTTTTAATAAGCTGAGGAACTCCTTATTATCCGACAGGTCCCTCTGCCATTCCAATACCTGACGAAGCCATGTAAGCTTTTCCTCTTCCGCCTTGGCCGTATTGTTCTTCCCATCCTGCCCCTCTTTGTATTTCCAATGGGCAGCAATACCATATTCCGCAGTACGATGCATCTCATACGTACGGATCTGTATCTCAAACGGGGATCCCTTCGGACCGATCAATGTGGTATGAAGGGATTGATACATATTCGGCTTCGGCATAGCAATATAATCCTTAAAGCGTCCGGGAATCGGCTTATACATCTCGTGTATGACACCTAAGGCGGCATAGCAGTCCTTCACACTATTTACAATAATACGGACAGCGAATAAATCGTAGATCTGATCCAGCGTTTTATTCTGGTTCACCATTTTCTTATAAATACTAAAGAAATGCTTGATTCTTCCGTCCACCTTTGCCGGTATCCCTGCTTCCAGGATATGTTTTTTTACTTCGTCAACGATTTCATCAATATATGCCTGCCGTTCGCTCTTTTTCGTAGCGATCTTCTCCGCCAGATCCTTATAAACCTCCGGCTCCAGGTATTTCAGAGATAAATCGTCCAGTTCTATCTTAATCTTGGAGATACCAAGTCTTTGCGCAATGGGCGCATAGATATCCATGGTCTCCCGCGCAGTTTCTTTCTGCTTCTCTGGCTCTTTGTATTTCAGCGTCCGCATATTATGCAGACGATCCGCAAGCTTGATAAGGATGACACGAATATCCTTCGCCATGGCAAGAAACATCTTTCTTAAATTCTCTGCCTGCAGCTCCACCTTATCCATCTTGTAATTCAATTTCGTTAATTTTGTAACACCATCCACCAACAATGCAATTTCCGGAGAAAACATTTCCGAAATCTCCTCATTGGTATAATCCGTATCTTCTACTACATCATGCAGAATGCCTGCTACAATACTTTCCTTATCCAGCTCAAGCTCAGCCAGAATGATAGCAACACAAAGCGGGTGAATAATATAAGGTTCTCCAGACTTCCGAAATTGGTCTTTATGGGCATTACAAGCCAGATGATACGCTTTTTCTATCATGGAAATATCCGTAGACGGATGATAACTGCGCACCGTTTGAATCAGCTTACTATAAAGAGCTTCCGGCGAAGTAAAATCCCGGGGCCTGTCTATAATCGCTGAGTTTTTAATAATATCTCTTGCTGACAATTCTTTTTTCTCTTCCATGATATCACCACCTCTCATCTCAGTCTCCTAATGTCGTAATTCATTGTTATTATTCACACTCCGGGTAAAGTCTATCATATGATTTCGACAAATGATATCCGATAAGGAGTATTTGCATTCGTCGGTACTTTGGCTCCGTATTTTGGAGCCTTATGTACCGCTACGTAATGCAACTAAGCGAAAGCGTCTCCGATTCGGATACATTTGTCGAAATCATCGCAACGTTCCTATTTTCCTTCGTATTGAACCACAGCTTCCACATTATAGTCCTTTAACTTATCCCGGCCCTTTAATCCCTTTAGCTCCATAAGGAAAACGATCTTAACAACCTCTCCGCCAAGCATCCTGACCAGCTTCGTGATCGCCTCAATTGTTCCGCCGGTAGCAATCAGATCATCGACAATAACTACCTTTTGACCGGGCTTAATCGCGTCCTTATGCATCTCTATAGTTGCCTTGCCATATTCCAAATCATAGTCCATCGTAACTGTCTCACATGGCAGCTTCCCCTTTTTGCGAACCGGAACAAATGCTTTATTTAAATTATAGGCAATGGGAACGCCAAAGATGAATCCTCTGGATTCCGGGCCTACAATAATATCAAAATCAATACCCTCTAAGAGTTCCTGCATTTGATCAATCGCCAGCTTTAGTCCATCCTTATCCTGTAATATGCTGGTCACATCCCGAAATATAATTCCCGGCTCTGGAAAATCCGGAATACTTCTTACATAATCTTCTAACTTCTTCATCCTTCTCCTCATTTCTGCGCGGCATTTTGCGCACCATGGAGTTTGTGAATGCCGCACAGACGCAAACTCTGCGGGTGAAAGAATTAAAAAATCTTACATTCTTTCTACTTAGATGAATATTATATCACCATTCTTAAGATTTCGTAAAGTCTATTTCATAATACTTCTATTTATCCTGCTATAATGACAGAAAATTCGTCGTTTTATGATGAATTATGCAATGTTTTTCTAACATTTAATTTTGATATGAGTGTCATAAGTCATATAAATATTTCTTATATTAACCAGGAAGCATCAAAATAATCCTCAGCGGTAGTTTTGAATCATCAGCTGAACATTTCGAAAACCGTTATATTCATTAATTCGTGGATAATAGGTTACCGTAAGTTCGATTTTCGTTCCTCTGCCGGTCTTTAACTTATCCACTTCTTCCTCCCCGTATTTTTCTGCAAAATGAGTGAAGAAAGCATCCAGATCGCCAAAATACAGGGCATCCATTTCTCTTTGGTATTGATTGGTCACCCGAAGTCGAATTCCACAGGCATTCTTTCCAATCACAAAGGCAGATTTGATTTTTAAATTCCGCTCCGCAAAGAGAGGTTTTTCATTTCCTTTTCCGAATGGTTCCAGCTGCTTCATCTCATTGATCAAACTCTCCGTAACATACCCCAGCGGCAGCAAAGCATCAATGGTAATCTTGGGAACAAACATTTCATAGGTTAATGAGGTATTCTCATTTAAAGCTTTTCGCAAGGGGTCAATATTATCCGGCACCAGAGAAAGTCCCGCCGCCATCGGGTGCCCTCCCAGTTTCAGAATCAGACCCCTGCATCCGGACAACTCTTCTATCATATTATACTGCTCAATGGACCGTCCCGATCCCTTAATGCAATCTTTGGCATCCGTAAGAACCAGGGTCGGCCGGTGATAGCGTTCCCGAATTCGTCCCGCAATAATTCCGGCAATGCTCTCATGGCAGTCCTCCAAATATACCACCAGGACCTTATCCTGTTTCAGCGGGCTGTTTTCAATAAGCGCTATCGCTTTATCCACATTTTCCTGCGTCATGTCCTTACGAAGATTATTTAACTCTTTTACTTCCCCGGCCAAACGCACTGCCTCATCCGTTGTTTCGGCAAGAAGAAGCTCCAGCCCTTTCCTGGCGGTATCCAGTCTGCCCGAGGCATTTAAACAGGGTCCGATGACAAAACCCAGATGAAATGAATTCAGCTGCTCTTTATCAATACCGCAGGCATCCATCAGAGCCAGCAGACCTTTATTCTTCGTTCTCCTAAGAAGCTTTAGCCCATGCCTAACAATGACCCTATTTTCATCAATCAAACCCATGACATCACAGACCGTCGCAATCGCTGTATAGGATAATAGTTCCTCCAGATACTCTTTCTTATCTGGCAAACGGTATCGGTCCAGCAAGGCTTCCATAAGCTTATAAGCGATCGCTGCACCGCATAGCTCCTTAAATGGATATTCGCAGTCCGGCTGCTTGGGATTTACAACTGCATCCGCCGGCGGCAGGAGAGTCTCGTTCTCCTCCGTCTCATACAGGTTATGGTGATCCGTAACAATCACCGTCATCCCCAGTTCTTTGGCCATCTGAACCGGTTCTATAGCAACAATACCATTATCGCAAGTAAGCAGGGTATCGACCCCGGCCTTCGATGCATCGGATACCATATTGCAATTAATTCCGTAACCATCCTTGATTCGGTCCGGAATCTCATAGTCCACTGCGGCACCAAGCCTTTGTAAGGTCCGGTATAATATGTAGGTTGCCACAACTCCGTCCACATCATAATCGCCGATGATCCGAATCTTCCTGCCGGCTTCTATCTTATCGGTAAGTAAATCCACCGCTTTGACAATATCCTTCATTAAATAGGGATCATGCAGGCTGTCAAACCGGGGATTTAGATACGAAAGGATCTCTTTCGTTTCGGTAAGCCCCTTATTGACCAGACATCTGGCAATCACTTCACTGACACCGCACTCCTGCATAATTTTGTGAAAATCTGCTTTTTTATTTTTTTTATGTGTATATCTTACGGCTTCTTCAAGTTCTTTTTGAAGGGCAAGCACTTTCTGGTCATTCATCAGGCTCTTATCATGTTGTAAATCCCTGTACCTGTGCAAACCGGCTTTCATAACATTAGCAAGTGATCCCCTCTGTTTATCGCATAATTTGGAAGCATCTTCAATTTTATCCTCACGAAGAAGATCGCGTAAATTGCGAACAAAATTGTTCAGATTGCCGCGTCCTTTTGCCCTTGCCAGCATGATAAACCTTTCAACCACAAATGAAAGCAATATTAGATTTATTGCAATCAGGATGGGAACGATAAATCCACCTTTGTAAATTATACCAAGGTAATTGCCAGGTAAGTTGTGACCTTCACGATTTCCACCTTCAAAGTTGATTGGATTACCCATGATTTTATCAAAAATAAACCATGCGGCTACAAAACACAGCACCATAACCACCAATACAAAAGTGGATTTTAATGCTTCAGCTAAAGATTGTCCTTTCATGTTCAAAATTTATTTAAGTGTATTAATAATGATATGTTTTAGTTAATTTTTAAACAAACAGGTTACAA
>ENA-UOOK01003477-UOOK01003477.1-fermentation-metagenome-genome-assembly--contig:-NODE-3477-length-17858-cov-3.849127_pt1 | contig 17858 bp, 12 predicted proteins | sample MGYA00245777_ERZ724023 | MGnify/ENA primary metagenome ERZ724023 (study PRJEB28704, sample SAMN03018312) | fermentation metagenome | biome: anthropogenic terrestrial biome; feature: soil; material...
AGCAGGATATACAACTGAAGAAATTATAAATATTATGAGCCAGTTCGATTTTTCTGGAATCGATCTGAAAAACATTACAAAGAAAGTACCCGCTATTAAAAGATATTATGAGATAAAGGAAGTGCTGAGACAGGTGGACAGGTACCGTGTCACTCCGTTATACGGGGTAAAGTATCTGTACTCCCATTCTACTCAGCAGGAACTAAATTTAGAACTTTACAGGTCAAGTTTGTTAAAAACTATAATTACTTATTATAAAAATGGGTGTCTTTTTGATGGCGATTATCTTGAAGAATGGGTTTCAGAAGTGCTGCTTCGAAAAGGAATAAGAACCTTTGGAGATTTAAGGAGTGGAATACCCGATTCAGTTAATCCTAATGGTTATAAAATTCGTATGACTGCAGTAGATGCTAATAGAGGAAAAGTAATTGTTCTGCCTGATGATATGGCTTTCTATGGAATTAATCCTGATAATTTTGAAGTAGCTAAAGCCGTTAGAATGAGTACGAGCATACCCTTTGTTTTTAAACCGGTTGAGATAAAGAAAATAGTAAATAATAATACAAAAGTTTATAATATAGTAGATGGAGGAGTGTTAGACAAGTTACCTTACTGGCTGATTGATGATGAAAGCTCTTATCCTAAGACAGTTTGTTTTACTTTAGATGGAGGAAAGAAAAAATTTAACTTGGCTACCCCTCTTGGTATGTTAAAAGATCTTATAGTTTCCGTTCACAATATTGGGGTACCTCAAAATGTTAATAGTAATATAAAATATTTTGGGAAAATAGATACATCAAATGTGGATTATTTGGATTTTAATCTGAGTAACGAAGAAAAGGCTTACTTATATGAATCTGGAGTGAAAACAGCTAAAAATGTTTTTAATTCTCTTGAACAGTTGTGTTTTGGTAAAGATAATATTATAAATAGCAACATCAGCTTAAGCAACATCAGCCTAGCTGCCGATGAGTATAATATTGACGATACAATAAAAGATATTAGTATCAATGCAAAAAGCATTATGAATGAAAATGGGAAACTTAATCTTAAATACAAACGTAATAAAAAATATAGTATTTGTAATGAACAAAGCGCTTCCATTTTAGCGTTATTTATATTATTATATTTAATAAAGAAACTAGAAAAACCGATATTTTGCGTTAATATTACTTAATTTTTGCTGCAAATTATACTTTTATACAAACACAAGAGCGTATTTTTATATGCATTACTATTATTTGGAGGGAACTATGTTATACAAAAGTACAAGAGGTAGACTTAAAGATACTAAATCGGCAGATGCTATAAAAATGGGAATAGCTACTGATGGGGGATTGTTTGTTCCTCAAAAGAATGTGAAGATAGAATCGGAAATTCTAAGTCAGATGATGAACATGGATTATTCGGGGAGGGCATCTGCAATACTAAAACCATTTCTAGAGGATTATACCCAGAAAGAGGTAGATGAGTGCATAAATAACGCTTATAATTTAGATAAGTTTGATACAAAGGACATTGCACCTGTTCACAAACTAAGTGATACTGCTTATATACTTGAATTGTGGCATGGACCAACCTGTGCCTTTAAGGATATGGCATTACAAATTTTGCCGCATCTTATGGTTAAGGCTGTACAAAAAACTGGTGAAACAAAAGAGATTGTAATTCTTGTAGCAACCTCGGGGGATACAGGTAAAGCTGCACTAGAAGGTTTTAAGAATGTTAAAGGAACCAAAATAATTGTGTTTTATCCATATAAAGGAGTAAGCCAAATTCAAGAAATGCAAATGATTACTCAAGAAGGTGATAATGTATTTCCTATTGCAGTTGAAGGTAATTTTGATGATGCTCAAAGCGGTGTAAAGAAAATATTAACAGATTCAGAGTTTAATAAAATTATGGATGAAAAAGGTTACAGGTTCTCTTCTGCAAATTCAATAAATTGGGGAAGACTTGTACCTCAAATAGTCTACTATTTTTCTGCCTATGCAGATATGGTAAAAAACCAGTGGCTTAAATTTGGTGAAGAGGTAAATGTTGCAGTTCCAACAGGTAATTTTGGAAATATATTAGCTGCATTTTATGCAATGAAAATGGGACTCCCTATTAGAAAGTTAATCTGTGCATCCAATGAAAATAATGTGTTAACAGAGTTTATAAATACAGGTGTATACAATAAAAATAGAATATTTAAAAAAACCATGTCGCCATCAATGGATATTTTAATATCCAGTAACCTTGAAAGATTGCTTTACGAATTGACAGGACACGACTCCCAATTGATTACTAAATGGATGAAACAATTGTCAAGTGAAGGTATTTACAAGATTGATGAAAGTATAAGAACGAAAATAAATGAAATCTTCTGGGCAGATTATAGTAGTGAAGAAGATACATTAGCTTCAATAAAAAAAACTTATGATAAATATGGATATCTACTTGATACCCATACGGCTGTTGGATTAAATGTATATGAAAAATATAAAGAAACAACAAAGGACAACACAAAAACAATAATAGCGTCTACTGCAAGTCCATTTAAATTTAATGCGAGTGTTTCACGAGCAATTCTTGAAATTGAAAAAATTGAAGACAAAAACGAGTTTGAGTTGCTGCATATTCTTTCAGATGAATCTACCATGCCCATTCCAGCAAGCTTGAAGGATTTAGAAAATAAGAGAATAAAACATAATAAGGTATGCTCTAAGGTTGAAATGAAATTGCAGGTAGAAAAGATATTGCGCATAGAGTAAAAGGAATACCATTACAAGGGGACACTCTTCAACATAAAAGGAATGCCATTACAAGGGGACACTCTTCAACATAAAAGGAATACTAGTCACTCGAGAGAAGAGTGTCCCCTTGCAGAGTGACCCCTTGCAAAGAGTGTCCCCTTATAAATGTTTACTGTATATAAGGTCTTGTATCTTTAAAGAAGTAGTTTATGCCTGAATCTATTATATGAGGTTCGTCCACCTCCACAACTTTCCTTTTTTCAATTGATTCTAGAATATCAAAAACCATTTTTACATCACCATATTCAATTTCAGGGGTTACCGATATTTCTTCTTTACCGTTCATGGCATTATAGAAATTCAACAACTCGTTATAATAGCCGCGTTCAGGGGTAAATGGTACCTGTTCTGAGGTCCCATCGTTGTAAGCAACATTTATAATTCCACAGTTTTTTTCCTCAAGATATATTTCACCTTTTGTTCCAAATATCCTAAAACCTAAAAGTGGCCGTTGAGGTTCCTGGCCTGATGGATAATAAGTGTATTGTCCAATTGTACCATTTTGAAACATGATGTTTGAGCTTATAGAAGTGTAGGGGTTAAAATCTTCTTTTTGAGGTTTGCCAAAGGCAGATACATATTTAACTGATCCAAATATATGTCTTACAGCTGCAATATCATGCAATGCAGCATCCAGAAAAGTTCCACCTCTAAAGTCCGGATGTTGTCTCCATTCGGTTGCTGCAAAAGTATCTTTTGTCATCTCACATGGAAAACAATTAATATTATTTTTTACAAAATATATTGCATCGCCAATTTTACCACTGTTTACAAGATCTCTTATTTTATTATTCTCTTCATTATACCTGTAATTTTCCGCAATCATTATTTTTACTTTATACTTTTTAGACAGGTCAAGATACTTTTTCGCTTGTTTCATATCTGGAGCGAGGGGCTTCTCACAAATAAAGTCTTTTCCTGATTTAGCAACATCTTCAGATACTTTGTAATTTAACTCAATTGGAACAAGAATATCAACAACATCAATATCTTCTCTTTTAAGCATTTCAAAGTAGTCATCATATATATTTTCCATAGATAAGTTTATTTTATGAGCAAATTCCTCAGCAACTTTTTTTGTACGATTTGCAAGAGCAACAACTTTGTATTTATCTCCAAGCTCTTGTATCGCAGGATAGTGAAGCCTTTCCCATGCCATACCGGTTCCAATAACGCCTAGACGAATGGTCTTCATATTTACCTCCTATTGTAAATAATTGTAACAATAAAATTTAATTCTAATGTGAAAATTTAATTTTTGCAGTAAAATCAAATTTAAGATTCAAAAGTATTATTAATCATAACAATTAATTTATTCAAAAAAACATTAAAAAACACATTGCATATTTTTATTAATTACGATACACTTAAATCACGATACTTTTACAAGAAGTAACATAATTAATTAATAGTAAATTAATAGTAAAACTAAAAAACAATATAGGTTTAATCATTGATACTACTACAATAAGGGATTAACAAAAATTGCATTAGCCCATAAAAATTTTAAAAGTCATGTCTTTAGGCTTTTAAGATTTTTATTTGAACAGTTTATTTTTTTAATCCCCTTAACTCAGATTTCAACATGTTGACACTGAATGAGTTTTTGCAGTAAAATCATATTTTGATTAATGAAAAGGGAAGTGGGTGTAAATCCCACGCGGTCCCGCCGCTGTAAAAGAGGAGTTCTTTTATATAGCCACTGTCCTGAAATATATAAATTAGCACTTATATAAATCGTTTATATAAACTAAGGATGGGAAGGTTAAAAGAATGATGATTCTTAAGCCAGAAGACCTGCCTATGCTGTTGCACCAGTTTACTCTACGGGCGATAGGGGGTGTGTTAATTAAAAATGCAAATATGTGATTTTTAACTACCCCTTAACTTTTAAACATGGTTAAGGGGTTTTTATTTTATTAAAAATCTAAAGAAAGGTATTGTTATGAGCGGATTGATTCATATTTATACTGGAGATGGTAAGGGAAAAACTACTGCAGCTATTGGATTGGGAATTAGAGCATGCGGTAGAGGTATGAAAGTACTTATGGTGCAATTCCTTAAAGGTATGGAAACTGGGGAAGTTTTTTTATTGAAAAAACTTGAACCTGATTTCATACTTTACAGAGGTCAACAATTGCCTAAGTTTACCTGGAACATGAACAAAGAGGAAAAAGAAGAAGCTGCAAAAGTTCAAAAGAACATATTTGAATATGCACAAAAAGCTGCTCTTAGTAGAGAAGTAGATCTTCTTATACTTGATGAAATTATGGCAGCTGTTAATACTGGTTTCCTGGACAAAGAAATAGTGCTGGGTTTTATAAGAAACAAACCAAGGGATCTTGAACTTGTGCTAACAGGTAGAAATCCGTCGGAAGCATTTATAAAAGAAGCTAATTATGTTTCAGAAATACATTCGATAAAGCATCCAATGAATGAAGGAGTTGCAGGAAGAAAAGGTATTGAGTATTAAGAAAAAAAGTGATAAATGATAATTAAAAATGTATAATGCAAAATGAAAATTATATGAATTGAAATTACTAAAAAACAGGAGATGTTAATTAATGAAATCAAATAACAAATTTAATGGTAAGCTTTCTAAAGTATTAGGTTTAATAATTGCAGTGGTAATGATTTTGACGTCATTTACAGCATGTACGATTAAAGAAAAGAATGAAAATGTGGGCAATGAATCATCAATGTTAAACACAGTATCAGATAGCAAAGATGGAACTACCTCAGAAAAAACTTCAGACAATAATGAATCAGGCAAGCAAAACGTAATATATCCACTTATAGTTAAAGATGTAAAAGGTACTGAAATGACAATAGAAAAAAAACCATCGAAAATTGTTTCACTTACCTTAACTTCTGATGAGATGCTTTTATCTTTAGTAGAAGAAAACAGGATAGCAGCTGTTTCCCATATTTCAGTTGACCCAGGTTTGTCAAATGTAGCTGAAGAAGCAGAAAAAATACCTGTGAAAGCAAAACTGGAATTGGAAAGTCTTATAGCTTTACAACCTGATTTAATAATTGTTTCAGATTTCACAGATCAAAATGCTATTAAGCAATTAAGAGATGCTAAGATTGTAGTCTATGTTATGGCAATTCCTAATAATATAGAGCAAGTTAAAAATGCAGTATCTGAACTAGCAAATCTTGTTGGTGAAGAGCAGAATGGTCAGGATATAATTGCTTGGATGGATAGTAAATTAAAAGCTATCGATGACAAAATTAAAACGCTAAAGGAAGAACAAAAAGTTAAGGCTATGAGTTACGATTCTTTCCAATGTACCCATGGGAAAGGGACAACCTTTGATGATATTGCTAAACATGCAGGGGTAACAAATATGGCATCAGAAGCGGGTATGGAAATGTGGCCGGAGATTTCAAAAGAAAAAATCATTGATATGAATCCTGAGGCACTATTTCTACCATCCTGGTCCTATGAAGGGTTTGATGCTGAAAAATATACAGAAGATTTTAAAAATGATAAAAGCCTTGCAGGTGTAAAAGCAATAAAAAACAACAAGGTGTTTAATTTACCTGAAGCACATATGATCACAACATCACAGTACATTGTCCTAGGAGTAGAAGACATGGCAAAGGTTGTGTACCCAGAACTATTTAAGTAATATGAAATATGGGGACGGTTCTCCACTAGGAATATGGGGACGGTTCTCCAATTTTAGTAGTTTAATGGAGAACCGTCCCCATATTTGTCCCCATATTTCTATCTTTTTGAGAAGGGAAATTCAAATGAGCAAAAAACATGATAAAGAAAAAATGAAGGGTTCTGTATACTATAAATTAAGATTAGTAATACCAGTAATGTTAACTGTACTCACTGCAATGATTGTATTAGCCACATCAGTAGGTGCGGTCAGTGTTCCTTTTTTAGAAACAGTAAAAATAATTCTTAAGAATTGGGGACTACTCAAAAACATTTCATTCACTGAAGGATGGGAATCTATAATTTTCTATGTCAGGTTTCCTAGAGTAGTTACTACTGTCATTGTTGGGGCAGCTTTAGGAACTTCGGGAGCAGTTATGCAGGGAATGTTCAGAAATCCCATGGCAGATCCCGGAATACTTGGAGTTTCTAGTGGCGCAAGTCTTGGAGCTGTTATTGCAATATATTTAGGTGTATTTACAAAAAATATATTTTATATGCCAATTTTTGCTTCTGCAGGAGCACTGCTCGCTGCCTTTATAGTCTTTATGCTTTCATCAAGAGATAGTAAAATACCTGTTATGAATATGATACTTTCTGGTATGGTTGTGAGCACATTTTTAGGAGCAATAACAACAGCAATTCTTTCTTTTATAAGGAGTGATCAGGTAAAACAATTTCTTTTCTGGACAGTTGGTAATTTGAATGGAACAAGATGGGAAGATGTAAAAATAGCTACCTTCCCTGTAATAATTTGCATATTCGTCTTGCTTTTCTTTTCAAGAGATCTTAATACAATGATGCTTGGTGAGGAGGAAGCTCAAGCAGTAGGATTGAATCCTTCAAGAACAAGAAAGCTCATATTGCTTTTTTCTTCTATATTAACTGCTGCGGCAGTAAGCGTAAGTGGAACAATTAGTTTTGTTGGTCTTATAGTTCCTCATATTATGCGTCTATTGATTGGCCCTGATCACCGCATACTTATACCGGCAAGTGCACTTGGAGGCGCAATATTTTTGCTTCTATGCGACCTTATAGGAAGAACTATCGTAGCTCCTGGGGAACTTGGTGTAGGAATAATTACCTCTATTATAGGAGCTCCATACTTTCTATTTCTACTAAATAGAGCTAGAAAAGAAGGTGTCACATTATGAGAACTAATGTTGAAGATATGAAAACTAATATTAAAGATAAGAAAACTAGTATTGAAGATAAGAAAACCAACATAGAAGCGTCGAAAGTTTTAGAAATATCAGAATTAGACTACTTCATTGAAAATTTTCAAATATTAAGGAAAATAAACTTAAGCATCAGCAATGGTGAGTTTGTGGGTCTCATTGGGCCGAATGGTGCGGGTAAGACCACTTTGCTTAAATGTATAAATGGAATAAATAAAGGAAAAGGGCAAATTTCCATTAACAATATGAAGCTTGAGAATCTTAGCAATAAGAAGATTGCTAGAGGAGTTGCTTTAATGCACCAGAACACCAATGTGAGCTTCCCATTGCCAGCAATAGATGTAGTGTTAGCAGGGCGATACCCATATTTAGGATTTGCTGCAGGAGAATCTATAAATGATTACCGAATTGCAAGAAAATATATGAAATATACCAGCACCTCCCAGTTTGAGAAGAAACCAATAACCACAGTTTCCGGAGGGGAAAGACAGAGAATATTTTTTGCGAAAATTCTCACTCAGGAAACAAATATAATTTTACTTGATGAACCTACCTCAAATCTTGATATAGCTCATGAAGAGCAAATATTTCGTTATTGCAGTGAATTGTGTGCAGACGGTAAAACTGTTGTAGCTGCAGTTCATGACTTGAAAATAGCATCAAGATATTGTTCAAGGTTAATACTCCTTAAGGATGGTGGGATTATAGCTGATGGACGTGTTGATGAAGTTCTTACATCGAAAAACTTATCTGAAGCATATGGAGTAAATGCGCTTGTTTATAGAAATAGAATAACAGGACTACTTGATTTTTATATTCCTGGTATTGACAATAAAAAAAATAAAGAAAGAGTCCACATTATTGGAGGCGGCGGTTCAGCTTCAGGAGTAATAAGACAATTATTTGAAAAAGGTTATGAGCTTTCAGCAGGAGTCCTTTCAGATGGTGATAGTGATTTAAATTGTGCAGAAGTATTTGAGATTAAATGTGCGGTGAATAAACCTTTCAGTGAAATAGAGGATGAAGCATTCAATGAAAATATTAAATATATAAAAGAAGCAGAGATAACTATCCTATGTAATATGCCATTTGGCATTTATAACTTAAGAAATCTTGAAGCTGCAAAGCAAGCGTCAAAGCTGATTATTATTGAAGATGAAAGCCCCGAAGGAAGAGATTTTACTGACGGTAAAGCTCTTGAGATATACAATCAATTAAAAAAAAATGCAATTATCACAACCTATGCAAGGTTGCACGAAGTGGTTTAAGAAAAAATAATTCACGCAAACTTTTTAGTAGAAAAAGTAATTGACAAAGACAACATATAAAATTAATATTAAAACAATACCATATTGATGTTTAGATAAGGTCAAGGGGCACTCCTTTTTTCTTTTATCTGTTTTATTGGAATGTCCCTAATTAATATATTATTGTGCCGACATACAGCGGCGGAATGGTGGTTAACATGGAAAACATAAATACAAATAACACAAAAAAAATTGTTTTAAATGGTGTGGCAATAGCCTTGGTATTTCTTGCGACAGTATTTACCCGTATACCAGGGCCTATCCCACCAGGGTATATTAATTTTGGTGATGCAGTTATTATGATTGCTGCAATTTTTTTGGGAAAGAGCAGTGGTTTTATTGCAGGAGCTTTCGGTTCCGCACTTGCAGATATACTTGCTCCAGGAGGTCTGATATTTGCTCCAATTACCTTTATTGTAAAAGGGCTGGAGGGATATATTATCGGAAGAATTGCTCATGTTAAGAGAAATGAAGAAATAAAATATTCAAAAAAACTTGAGACAAGAAAAATACTTGGAGTAGTTGCAGGTGCATTGGTAATGATAGCAGGATATTTTTTAGCTGAATTATCAGTCTTAAAACTTTTTGATCCAACCTTCGGTTATGCTGCTGCAATTGCTGAATTGCCTTTCAATTTTATACAAGGTGGAGTAAGTGTAGCATTAGGATATGTATTAACTTCTTTACTACAAAAAGCGGGCATTCATAAGTTTTTAGAGTAAAGGTTTAGCAAAAGCAAAAATCAAGGAGATAGATGCATTGATTGATTAATTTATTTTGCAAAAAGTTATCAGTAAATCAATGCATCTGCCCCTTGATTACTTTTTATCTAGCATCCACATATTCAGGTAATTTCTTTCTTATACAATCAGCAATTTCTACAGATTGAAGTCCTGACCTAATATCTCCTTCTGGTCTTCTGCCTTCTCTTATGCAGTCAAAAAATTCTGCATTTTCAGCATAAAACCCACTGTATTCAAACATGCTTTCGAATTCACCAAGCTCGTAACCTGTAATTTCTTTAACAATTTCATTATTAGATAGGTGCATTACTTTACCAGGAGCATCTACAGAGCCCAATACTGGTACATTAATAAATACAGTATTAGAGTATAAACTCACTGTAGCACGCTCCATAACAATCCCAGATGCAGGGCAAAAGTTAATCTGAAAAGTTGCACCTGACTTAAATCTGCCGTTGAGGAATATATTACCAATGGGTGTGTTTGGCAATTCTTGATATGTAAAAGACACATACTCATAATCTGAACGAGCAAGGAACTTTACTGTATCAATTCCATGAATAGTCGTGGTAGAGAAATCTGCATCTTTTCTTCCCACCCTATAAAAATCATATCTTATATTTTCAATTTTTTCGGGCTTGAATTGTTTTAAAATGCTATACCCTTCTCTTATTACAGGTGCATATCTTCTATTGAAAGCTACTTGGTTAGGCACGTTATATTTCTTAGCAGCGTTAATCATTTTAAGCGTTTCTTCTCTATCCAGTCCCGGGGGCTTTTCCATAATTATTGGATAACCTTTTTCCATAAGCCTTATTGATAGAGGCATGGTTAAATTTACGGGGGCTACAAGACATACAGCATCAGGCTTTTCGGTATCAAGCATTTTGTCAATATCGGTATAATACTTCACAAAGCCAAACTTTTGCATAAATTCTTTAGCCTTCTCTTCAAATAAGTCACAGCAAGCAGTTAATTCGACTCCTTCATTTAATTCTGCATATTTTTTGTAGGATGGACCATGACCGGAAGTTGCCATTCCGCCACATCCAATAGTACAAATTCTAAAAGACATATTCTTATCCCACCTTATTAGTTTTATTAAATCATGGTGAAGTGTATAGCTATAATCAAATAAGCGTACGTAAGTATTGGATACAAGCTATGTATTTATTATAGCATTACTTTTATGAAAAGTTAACAATTTACTGGATAATATCAATAATTTCTAATGATATCAATACTTTTCAATAGACAAATATTTTTTAATGTGGTAGTTTATATTTATAGTCAAAGCTGTAGTTAATTTTAATGGGGGGGGATTATGTTAATGAATTTACATAATAATATTAAAATAGTAGATAGTCATGTGCATATCAGAAGCTTCGAAAGTTTGGATTTCCTTGATGGTTATTTAAAAAAATATAACCTTAACAAAATAAATATTGTAAGTTTAGCCTGTGAAGATCAAAGTGAAATAACGCAAAATCTTTTATGTGCACTATTTAAGCACATGCATCCTGGAAATGCTTATGCTTACGGCTCATTAATGTACCCATATTATCCACTGGATGATATGATTCCAGACGAATATAATTTTGTTGATCAAGTTAAGAGATTAATGGATATGGGGTTTGATGGTATTAAAATGCTGGAAGGCAAGCCAACCTTGAGAAAAAAGATTGGTGTACCATTAGATTCTCCAATTTTTGATGAATATTATTCATATCTTGAAGAGCAAAAGATACCTATAGTATTCCATGCAGCAGATCCTGAGACTTTCTGGGATAGGGAAACTGCACCTGAATTTTCTTTTGCACAGGGCTGGTTTTATGGTGATGGCACATTCTCAGAAAAAGAAACTATATACAAAGAGATTAATGGCATATTAAATAAATTTCCAAATTTAAGAGTTACATTTGCTCATTTCTATTTTCTGTCAAATTACGTAGAAAGAGCACAAGCATTTCTAGATAGGTGGAAAAATGTAAGCCTTGATATTACTCCAGGACGTGAAATGTATGATAATTTTTCAAGGAAACCATCAGAATGGAAAGCTTTCTTTACTGAATACAAGGATAGGATTATCTTTGGAACTGACATGGAAGACAGCATGTTCCAGGGAGGACCTTCTGATATAATAAATACAATGAGGAGATTCCTAGAGACTGACGATAAGTTTGATAATTGGGGTTTTAAAATAAATGGTTTAGCACTTGATAAAGCAGTTATTGATAAAATTTATTGTAAAAACTTTGAATCCTACGCAGGAAAGGTTCCAAAAAGGGTACATGTGGAAATGTTACTTGATGAGTGCAGGAGAATAAGAGGTATAGCAGTGGAAAGTCCGGCTTTGAACACAGTAGTTCCTGAAATTGGCAAAATAATTAATGAAATGAGATAGCTAGAGTACAGGATATTAATACCGAATAATGTTGAAACCTATTTCGTACATAGAAATTAATATACGAACATAAGTTTGCTTTTTTGATAACTTTTTGAAGTAAATAGTATATTATTGCGTTTAGTGTGAATTACATAGTTGGCTAGGATTTTTAGGAGATGGTAGAAATGCTTAAAGATAATAAAAAAGGTAATAAACGTAAAACCAACAAATATTTAAACTCCCTTTCAATTAAATTTATTATTTGCACCGCTGCGGTTACACTTATTTCAGTATTGTCTACAGGATTATTTTCTTTTTTGTATATCAGCAACAGCATAAATGAAGAAATTACACTTTATAATACTCAACGTTTGAACTATGTTAAGGAAACAGTAGATAATAGGGTGTTTGGCAAATCGTTGAATATTTTATCAGGGCTTTTGGTAAAAAACCAGTTTAACGAGTCGCTGTATTATTACCTGCAGCATCCAAAAACCAATAGTTTATCAAAGATTAACTCAGTTATGACTATTTTAAAGAATAAAGCAATTACAAACAGCGATATTTTATCTTCAGTATCAATTTATTACAAAAACAATGATATTGTAATATCCTCATCAAGTGGAATCAAATATCTGAATGATACAAATAAGGATCTGCCTTTCGATGACGAGTGGATCGATGTTTTTGATGATATGAGAAAAGACAATAAAGGAAATAATAAAAATATTGCATGGCTGCCTACAAGAGAAACGCCATGTTTATATAGTTATACAGCAAATGAATATGATATGTCCATTGTTGGAAAATTTCCGCAAAGTAATGTCCAAGATGGTTATGGTTCCTTAGTGTGTTTAAATATCAGCGAAAAAAGTATAAGAAACACAATAAATAATATTGTAAAAGATAATGAAATAAATGTTTTAATAGTTGACAGCAAAGGAAGTGTAATGTCTGATAATAATGGCAAATGCATTTGCTCAAATATAAGTGATAGTGGTATTTTTAATATAGTAAACAAGGATTCCGGAGAGAATGTTATAGAGACTAAATCGTTAATAGTGATTGATGGAATAGAAACTGTAATTTCATCAGTAAAGTCAGATTACTGCGACTGGTATTACATTCTTATGGCTCCCTCGTCTGTATACTTCCAAAAAACGGTTATTGCAAGAAGGATAATACTTACATTATGTGTAATAATATTTTTTGTTTTACTTTTTGCAGTAATGTTGATTTCAGTAAAACTAACATACCCCTTTAACAGGATATTAGCAAATGCAAAAAATGTGCTGGGCGAAAAACGTAGTGAGGTTTACAAAAATGAACTATTATGCATTAATGATGCATTAAACATGCTGTCTCAAAAAACAAATGTCCAGGAACAGATTTTAAATGGCAATAGAGATTTGGTAAGACAGACTTTCTTTTTAAATTTAATGAGTGGACAGAAATTTAATAATAATGATATAGAAAAGACACTGGAATTTTTAGACCAGGACATGAGTCTTCCTTACTTTACTGTTGCAATCATACAGAATAATATGTTTGCTAAAGCGGATTCTTTGTTTAACAAAATTGAAAATGAAATATACCATTATATAGATAATAGAGTATATGATTATATAAATAAAGATTTGAATATTATTTATATAAAATATGATGAGCATCATATCTCATTAATCATTAACCACTTAATACCTTCACCTAAAATTGTTGCTTATTTTGTTAATAACTTAAAAGAATACATTGAAAAGAGATTTGATGCAATTTTACATTACAGTATTGGAACTGTTTGCAATAAAATTAATCAGATTGACAGGTCATTTTACGATGCCTATAGCGCATTGGCCTATTCTTCCATTTATCCCACAGTAAGGGTTTTTGAATATGATTTAACCCAAAAGTGGGATGAAAATAATAATTTAGAATACGGATATATCAACAGTTTTACTAAAAGCCTGAACGAATACAGACTGGATAACTGTAAGCAATATCTGTATATTATTATGAATAATCTAATTGAAGAACATTTATCATATAAAGCATATAAAAGTATTATCAATGAAATTATATTATCAATAGAAAAACTTGTAATAAATACTAAAATTGACTTAAGTGAAATATTCAGTGCTTCAATTGCTGATCAGGTGGAATCGCAGTATTATATTATTGATGTATTTAAGACTATTGAATGTATACTGGAAAAAATTCTTGATCATATTGTATCTCAGCATTCCAGCCTAAATACAGTATATGTTGCAGAGGCAAAAAAGTTTATAGATGAATATTATTATAAGGATATTTCTATTCAGGATATAGCAGATAAACTGAATATCAGCAGACATCACCTGTGTCGGGTTTTCAAAGAAACCACTGCTAACACACTTTTAAATTACATTACTGAAATAAGGATGAATAAAGCTAGGGAATTATTGTCTGTAGGTAAACTCACAATAAATGACATTGCGAAAGAGATTGGCTTTAATAACACCACTTACTTCAATAAGAAATTCAAACAAAATTTCGGTGTTACACCAACACAGTATCAGAGTAATGTAAACTGTGAAAAGACGGTATAGCAAGTGTTAAAATATGAATATCAATATCTTTCAAGCATATCAATAAGGTTCAATATGTATTAATCAATACATTTAAATTATATCAACTATTTTGAATAGGCAACTGTGCAGGTTGTATGTTAGCATTGAGCCGTAAAATGAACTTTAGTATTATTAAAGAAAGAGGCGAGATTGTGAATCCTTCAAAAGTTACTGTATCAGCTTTAGATATTAAATATGACAAGAAGTTTTCTGGTAAAAACTCAAAAGTCTATAAAAACTCGAAATGTTCTAAATATTTTAGGGAATATGCCAATAACTATCAGCTTGTTATGATGTTTTTACCTGTTATAATATGCCTTGTATTGTTTAGTTATGCACCAATGTATGGTCTTGTTATTGCATTTAAAGATTTTCAACTGTTAAAGGGTATTTCAGGAAGTGAGTGGGTGGGTCTTGAGAACTTCAGAAAGCTGCTTATCACTCCCAGCTTCCATGAAGTGTTCAGAAATACAGTAATAATAAGTTTATTAAGAATATTATTTGGGTTTCCTGCTCCAATTATTTTATCAATATTACTTAATGAAATATATCATAATACTTATAAAAAAATAGTACAGACAATAAGTTATTTACCCCACTTTCTTTCATGGGTTGTTCTAGGTGGATTATTCATGCAGGTGCTATCACCTTCCGGAGGCTTGGTAAATCAGATAATAACTGCATTTGGAGGAAAACCAATATATTTTTTAGCAGATCCAAATTATTTTATAAGTATGTTGATAGCTGCCGGTATATGGCAAAGTGTGGGCTGGGGAACAATAATATACCTTGCTGCAATAACATCAATAAATACTGAGCTGTATGAAGCAGCTGTTGTGGATGGTGCTACCAGATTTAATCAAATACTACACATAACGTTGCCATCAATAGCACCTACTATTACAATATTGTTCATACTGCAAATGGGTAATATTGTAAATGCTGGTTTTGATCAAATTTATAACCTTTATAATCCGGCTGTATATAAAGTAGCAGATATTATAGATACATATGTATACAGAAAAGGTCTTATTAGCATGCAATATAGTTTTGCCAGTGCTGCAGGTTTATTTAAAAACATTATTTCATTCATTCTTGTATTCTTTACAAACTACATTGTAAAGAAGTTTAGTGAAGACTCGATTTGGTAAATAAAAATTGGCAAATAAAAAACTTGATAAATTTACAAACACTTTTATATGGTGAAAGGATGAGTTTAGTATGTCACGGATATTAAAGAAAACAATGGGAGATAAACTTTTTGATATAATAAATTATATATTTATGTTTATATTTTGCCTTACAATATTGCTCCCTTTTATTCACCTTCTTGCACAGTCTTTTGATAAGGTGGGTAACATTTCTGCTGAAGGTTTATATATATGGCCGGAAGAGTTTACCTTTGATAATTATAAAATGATCGCAAAAAACAGATATATATGGAATGGCTATTATAATACACTTCTTAGGACTATTGTTGGTACTGGTATGTCATTATTCTTTACATCAATGGGGGCTTATGCATTATCGAAAAAAAGATTTCCAAACAGGACATTCTGGACAATGGTAGTTGTGTTTACAATGTTTTTCAGCGGTGGACTTATTCCAAGTTTTCTCTGGATAAAGAAACTGGGACTTCTTGATAAAAGGATGGTTCTTATCCTGCCTGGTCTTATTGGTGCATATAACCTGGTACTAATTAGGAACTTTTTTCAGCAAATTCCAGGAGAACTTGAAGAATCAGCAAGAATTGATGGTGCCAAAGACTTTACTGTATTTTGGAGAATAATACTGCCTGTTTCAAAGCCAATTTTGGCAACTGTGGCTTTATGGCTGGCAGTAGGGCACTGGAATGCGTGGTTTGATTGTCTTATTTATATAAGAGATACTAAAAAATATGTGGTACAAGTGATACTTCAGAGAATAATTCTTCAGGGCACACAGCAGATGATGATGGATGATACAATGGTTCAGAAAGAATATGAAAGCAGACCTGAAGTTATCAAAGCTGCGTGTATTTACTTCACTACAATACCTATATTATGTATCTATCCATTCCTTCAGAAATATTTTGTTAAAGGAGTTTTCATTGGTTCGCTAAAAGGTTAAAACAAGCACACAAGGTTATAATTAAAAAAATAATAGCTTTATAAAGATATGAAACTTAAATGTTCATAATTATTTAGTATAAGTATGACTGTAAGTACCTGATGAAGCAAAAAAAATAATACCAGGTTGCTTTTACGGGTGCTTTAGTATATAAAAATCATAGAAAGGGGAATATTTAAATGAGAAAAGCAAAACAAATTACTGCTTTAATACTTGTCGCTATCTTGACAGTAGCTCTTTTTGCGGGCTGTGCAGGAAAGCAGAATAACAATGAAGCAGAACCAACCAAAAAGGAGACAACTGGTACTACAGAAAAAGCAGGTAGTAATACTGACAATAAACAGGAGGAAACATATACGTACACATTAGTGCAATGGCTTCCTGCACCGCTAGATGATAATGCCCCCATGGTAAAAAAATGGGAAGACGAGTTTGGGGTAAAGTTCAAATTTGACTATATTGAGACAACTAAAATTACTGAATTGCTACCCTTGAGGATTGCATCCGGAGATATTCCTGATGTAATTACAAGCCTTGGCTATAATGGGTTTTATGATTATGCGAAACAGGGAATAGCCGGCACCTGGGATGAAGAGTTTTTTAAAAAAAATGCTCCTTATATTTCAAAGTTAATGGATGAAATGGGAGAAGACTCCTGGAAAATAAGTAAGTATAATGGGAAAATGTTTACAGTACCCGGTATTAATACTGAATATATGTATGGAGCAGCAATGATATGGAGAAATGATTGGCTTAAAAATCTGGGAATAACAGAAATTCCATATAAGCTTGATCAAGTAGAGGCTGCATTGTATAAGTTCAGAAATGATGACCCTGATGGGAATAAACAGAAAGACACATATGGGCTCTCTCAGGATGGTATGAAAATGATACTGGGTGCCTTTGGTGTTCCGGAAAAAAACTGGATTGATGATGGAAATGGAGGAGTCATTTATTCAAGCATAGCACCCCAGACAAAGGATGCTCTGGCATTATTAAGAAAATGGTATAAAGACGAAGTTCTTGATCCTGAATTCATAACTGGTGAGAACAAGGGC